>Ga0265327_10000910_pt1 | contig 43437 bp, 46 predicted proteins | sample 41621metaG_FD_202089 | JGI IMG/M metagenome (GOLD analysis project Ga0265327, IMG submission 202089) | Rhizosphere microbial communities from Carex aquatilis grown in University of Washington, Seatle, WA, United States - 4-16-21 metaG | ecosystem: Host-associated > Plants > Roots > Rhizosphere... | reverse complement strand
ATGCAGGACCGCTTCCTGGCCATCCAGAACGCGCGCTACGTGTTTGGCAACCTGCGTGATCTGCACGATGAAATCCAGTTCACACCCGGCGGCCAGATCGAGCGCCGCGCCCAGCAGGTGCTGGCTGAAACCGTGTCCCTGCTCGGCCAGATCGAGCAAAGCGGCCTGCCCGCCGCCATCGCCAAAGGCACCTTCGCCGACATCTCGCGCACGCTCACTGGCGGCAAGGGCCTGGATGGCGTGATCCCCAAGGCGGGCAACTACCACAACCCCTTCCCGGCGCAGATGCTGCCGGAATCCGCACAGGCGAAGCAGGAGCACACATCATGAGCGATGCCCTGAATCATGCTTCCCCCGCGCCGCAATGGGTCAAGCCCTACGGCGACACCCTGGACGATGGCCGCATGCAGCTGTCGTTCACGCTGCCTGTGCCTTTGAGCGACAACGCCAAGGAGGCCGCGCGCCAACTGGCCTTGCAGATGGGCCTGGATGAGCCCTCGGTGGTGCACAGCGAGGCCATGGGTCCTGACTTTGCCTTCTTCGTGCTCTACGGCCAATGCCGCCACCGCGTGGACATGAGCCGCATCAAAGTGGCCAGGCCCGAGTTCGAGGTGCTGGACAAGGAGGCCATCAACGCGAAGATCGCCAAGCTGATGAGGCGCAAGATGGTGGTGGTGGGCGCCTGCATCGAAACCGACGCGCACACCGTGGGCATCGATGCCATCATGAACATGAAGGGCTTCAACGGCCACAAGGGCCTGGAGAGCTACCACGAGATCCGCGCCATCAACATGGGCGCGCAGGTGGACTCCGAAGCGCTGGTGGCCCGCGCCATCGAAGAACGCGCCGATGCCATCCTGGTGTCGCAGGTGGTCACGCAAAAGAACATCCACCTCGACAACCTCACGCGCCTGTCCGACATGCTCGAAGCCGAAGGCCTGCGCGAGCGGCTCATCCTCGTGGTGGGCGGCCCGCGCATCAGCCATGAGCTGGCCAAGGAGCTGGGCTACGACGCCGGCTTCGGCCCGGGGTGTTACGCCGAGAACGTGGCCTCCTTCGTCATCGAAGAGTGGGCCAGGCGCCATGCGCACTGATCAGGAGGCCACCATGGACCACACCAAAGACACCACCTTCACCAGCCTGATCCGCCTGCGCATGGGGGCGCACGATGCCCACTACGCGGGCCACCTGGTCGACGGCGCGCGGATGCTGCAGCTGTTTGGCGACGTGGCCACCGAGTTGCTGATCCGCAGCGATGGGGACGAAGGCCTGTTCGTGGCTTACGAAAGCGTCGAGTTCCTCGCGCCCGTCAGGGCGGGGGACTACATCGAAGCCGAGGGCCGCATCGTTGCGATGGGCAAGACCTCGCGCAAGATGGTGTTCGAGGCGCGCAAGGTGATCAGCGCAGCCCACGTGCCCGGTCAGCCTTCGGCCTGCGATGTGCTGCCCGAGCCCGTGGTGGTCTGCCGCGCCTCGGGGACCTGTGTGGTGCCAGCAGCCTGCCAACGCACGCCGGGCCAGGCCAACTAGGACCCATCACGACCCATCACGACAAAGCGGGAGCCTCACCATGGACAAGCTCATCATCACCGCCGCGCTCACCGGGGCCGAGGTCACGCGCGCACAGCAACCCGCGCTGCCCATCACCCCCGAAGAGATCGGCATGGCCGCCGCCGAATGCGCCAAGGCCGGCGCCAGCATCGTGCATGTGCACGCCCGCCATCCCGATGGCACGCCCACGCAGGACAAGGCCGTCTACCAGCAGATCATGACCGAGGTGAAAAGACGCTGCGATGTGATCGTGCAGATCTCGACCGGGGGCGCCGTCGGCATGACCCCGCGGGAGCGCCTGGCGCCCGTGTTCTTGAAGCCAGAGATGGCCACGCTGTCCATGGGTTCGGTGAACTTCGGGCAAGACGTTTTCCTCAACCTGCCTGAGGACATCGCGCTGTTTGCCGCAGAGATGCGTGCACAAGGCGTCAAGCCCGAGCTGGAAATCTTCGACAGCGGCATGCTGGCCACGGCCAAACGCTGGCTGGCCAAGGGCCAACTGCCAAGTCCCGCGCACTTTGACTTCGTGCTGGGTGTGCCCGGTGGCATGGCGGCCACGCCGCAGGCCTTGATGTACCTGCTGTCCGAGCTGCCGGCAGGGGGCACCTGGACGGTGGCGGGCATCGGGCCGGCGCAGTTGCCCATGGCCACCATGGGCATCATGCTGGGCGGGCATGTGCGCGTCGGCTTTGAAGACAACATCTACTACCGCAAGGGCGAACTGGCGCTCAGCAATGCCCAGCTGGTGGCGCGCGTGGCCCGCATCGCGGCCGAACTGGGCAGGGCGGTGGCCACGCCTGACGAAGCCAGAGGCATCCTCGGCATGACGGCGGTCAACACAGTGGCCTGACGCCAGCGCGTACCCGTCAAAACCGTGCGGATTGCATGGTTCCTGGGTTGGCCGCCTTGCGTCTTCATACCCTGGCGGGTATGCTGGGTGCGCGCTTGAATGGCGCATCCCAGAGGAGACCAAATGAAATCTCAGATGCTTTCACTGATCCTGCTTGCGGCCGCGGGCACCTTGCACGCTCAAACCCAGGCCCAGGTGGCCAGCTCGACGCCCTCTGCTGCTTCGACCCCGGCCACGCCCGCGCCCGCTGCCTCGCCTGCCAAGCTCAGTGTCGGCCCCGTCGAGGCCTACGACGTCTCCCGCCTGCCTGACGATGACTATGGCCGCCTGGTCCGATACGGCAAGGACCTGACCGACCGCACCTTCGCCTTCATCGGCCCCGAGGTCAAGAACCCGAAGATGCGCTTTGCTGGCAACAACCTGGCTTGCGCCTCCTGTCACGAGGCCTCGGGCACCAAGAAATTCGCCATTCCCTGGGTGGGGGCGCATGCAACCTTCCCGCAATACAGGGGCCGTGAAGACCAGATCAGCACCCTGGAAGAGCGCGTCAACGGTTGCATGGAGCGCAGCATGGCTGGCAAGCCTTTGCCGCTTGACAGCGTCGAGATGAAGGCCTTTGTGACCTACATGCACTTCCTGTCCAAGGGGATACCGGTGGGCAGCAAGGTGGAAGGGCAGGGCCTGCCGGCCTTCACCGCACCCAACCGCCGTGCCGATACCGTGGCCGGCAGCAAGCTGTTCCAGGACAACTGCGCAGCCTGTCACGGTCAGCAAGGGCAAGGCATCCGCGCGGGTGCGGTGGGCAGCGCCACCGGCTACACCTTCCCGCCGCTGTGGGGCAAGGACTCGTTCAACCATGGTGCCGGCATGAACCGCCTGCTGACTGCCGCGGCCTTCATCAAGGCCAACATGCCCTTGGGCACGGGTTACGAACAACCCAAGCTGACGGACGACGAAGCCTATGACGTGGCCGCCTTCGTGCTCAGCCATGATCGCCCCCTCAAGGCCCACACCGAGCGTGACTTCCCGGCGCGCTGGAACAAACCCGTGGATGCCGCCTTTCCGCCCTACGTGGATGGCGCCTCGGCCGACCAGCACCGCTTCGGCCCTTATCCGCCGCTGCAAGAAAACATGAAGAAGCTCAAGGACAGCTTGATGAAGAAGCCGGCCAAGTAAGCGTGGGACCCACCTCCCTAGTTTGAAGCACGAGGAGGGCTGTTCAGTCAGGCTTGCTGTTCGTACGATGGCGCACTCCGTCAGTCCCCGATGCTGACGGAACCCATCTGTTGCGGCCTTGACCCATCATGCAAACCATCTTCCAGCGCGGGTTGTACGGGGTGTGCTTGTTTCTGCTGAGCCTCGCGGCCTGGGCAGGCAGCACCCAATCCTTCACCTTCCACGCACAGAGCTACCAGGGCTCGCGAGATCGGCAGTACAAGGTCTACGTGCCATCGGGCCTGACCACGCCTGCGCCCATGGTCATGGCCCTGCACGGCTGCCAGCAAACCAACGACGACGTGCTCCAGGACTGGGGCCTCACCGCGGCCGCAGACCGCTTCGGCTTCATCCTGGTGGCACCCTTCATCACCAGCTATGACGGCTTGCGCAACACCAACTGCTGGGGCTTCTGGCTGGATGGGCACCGCCATCAGGGGGCGGGTGAGCCCGAAGACCTGCATCAGATTGCCAAGGAGGTGGAGGGGCGCTTCAGCGTGGACCCGGCTCGCCGCTATGTGACCGGCCTGTCCTCGGGCGGGGCCATGAGCGTGGTGGTGGCTGTCACCCACAACGAATACTGGGCTGCATCGGCCAGTGCCTCCGGCTTGCCCTATGGCGAGGACTCGGCCTCCGTGTCGTTCTCTGGCTGCCCAGGCTCGGCGACGTTTCACACCGTGGCGCGCGTGGTCAGCGACATGCGGGCGGAGCTCAATGACGCCTATGCCATCCCGATGATGGTGCTCCAGAACAACAAGGACTGCACCGTGGTGCAACCGGCGGGGCGCAACATCCGGGACGCCCAACTGAAGGCCTTTGGCGACGCCGCGCATGACACACCCTCCACCGCACAGGCCGCCCAGACCGCCTGCACACCCGTGTTTGGTGATGACGATGCCTGCAAGCACACCCGCTACACGGTGGACGGGCAAAGCGGCAGCCGCTCGATCGTTGAAACCATCTTCTACGATGGCCCGATCGCCACGCCCAACCCGGATGACACCGACCATGGCCATTACTGGATCGGTGGTGCCAGCGGGCACAACGGCAAGTGGTCCTTGCAACGTGGCCCCAGCTACCCGGACATCGTTTGGGACTTCTTCTCGCGGCATCCGCGTGCCCTGCCCAACCAGCCTCGCGTCACCCTGATTGGGCCCAACCCGCTGCGCCTGCAGATCGGGCAGCCCTTCACCGACCCCGGGGCCACCGCGACAGATGCCCAAGGCGCGAGCCTGAGTGTCAATGCCGATTGCAGCAGTGTGGACACCAGCCATGCAGGCCAGTACACGTGCACCTACCGCGCCACCGACGGTGCAGGCCACACCGCCTCTGCCAGCCGCGCCGTGGTGGTAGGGCCCAGCAGCAGTTGCGCGAAGGCCAGCAGCTCGCCCGCAGCCCACATCGGTGCCAAGCGCGCCAGATCAGGCGGGTGGTTCGGCTTGCGCGCACTCGCCAGCGGTGATGGGCAAGACATCGGTTTTGCCTGGAGCTTCTGGTCCAGCGTCACGCTGTACGAAGGCGATCCAGGGCGGTGGTACGTCAGTCCACCGGCAGGTTGCGCACCTTGATGCGCAGAACCATCAACCATCAAACCCAAATCTGGAGGACCGCCATGCCAAGTCATGTTCACCGTGTTGCGCTTGTTCTTGTAGCCAGCCTGTGCGCACTGCCGGCGGCGCAGGCCTCGCCACCGCGTGCCAGTTGCGCCCAGGTGATGCGTGTGCTGGCTGACCAACTGGCCGATGCGGTCTGCGTGGAAAGCCCGGACCTCACCACCACCAACCCGCAGACCACCCCGGCAGACAATGCCCTGCCTGGCTTGCCACCTTCGGCTTTCACCCCCAGGGCCGACCGGGCCGTGCTGGTGGACATGGTGTCCACGCCGCCCGTCAAAACCCCGATCAACTCGGTCGTCCCGGGCCTGCAGATCAGCGCACGCATCGCGACCGACCCATTAGGCCAGGCGCGCTTCGTGTTGCGCCTGCCTTTCAACTGGAACGGCCGCCTGGTGGTGGCCGGGGCTTCAGCGCAGCGCAGCGAGTACAACGGCGACTTCGCCTGGAGCGACTACGTGGTCCAGAAGGGCTATGCCTACGCTTCGCAGAACAAGGGCACCTTGAACTTCAAGATCAGCCAGGCGAGTGACCCCTTGGCTTGCAGGCTGAACCCCACATCCGGCATCTTCGTGCACTTCTACGATGACGACCCCGGGCAGGCCTTCACGCGCTGGACCGAGTTCATGATCGAGGCTGCCCGGCTGGCCCGACTGGGCATCAAGGGGGCATTCGGGCAAGGCCCGCACTACACCTATGCGGTCGGCACATCCAATGGGGGCTACCAGGTGCGCCGGGCCATCGAAGAAGCCCCGCAGCTGTTTGACGGCGGCGTCGATGTGGAAGGCACTTATGTGGACCAGAAAGCACCCAACCTGCTGGTCGACCTGCCACGCGCGGTGCTCAACATGCCCGATTACGTGAGCAATGGCCAGGATGCCAACAGCACCGCAGCCAGGAACATCCGCAGCGCGGGCTACCCCCCCGACATCGCCAGCACGGCGGCCGGTGGTCTTTCGTTCTGGCAGCGGCACGATGCCTCCTACTGGGAGCTGACCTTGTGCCAATGGCAAAAGCGGCTGGACCCGGCTTATGACAGCTATGGTGCGGGCCTGGCCAACTACGACTACTACCGGCGCCAGGCCGTGTCCGATGTGGGGCAGCAAGTGGGCCGGATCGCCACGACGGGCGACATCCAGCGCCCCATCGTGACCGTGGTGGGCACCATGGACGCCCTCTTGCCCATTGACCACCATGCAAGGGCCTATGCGCGGGCCGTGCGCGCCAGGCTGCCAGATGGTTCGGGGCGCGCGGCCGGCCATCGCCAGGGCAGCTACCGACTGTACGAGGTACAGAACGGCAACCACATCGAGAGCTACAAGGCCTTCTACCCGCAACTCGAATACCTGTTGCCGCACACGCAGCGGGCGTTTGACCTGCTGGTGTCGCACGTCGAGTCTGGCTGGGCCCTTCCACCCGATCAATGCATTGCCAGGGGGGGCGCCATTGCATCCACGCCCCAGCAACCTGGCCATTGCGCCGAGTACCTGGTGGGGCCATGATGCGCACGGGTGGCCCAGGAAATGCAAGCCGCCCGGACATCGTTTTGATCACAAACAGAGGTGAGAAGCATGAACAGGGAAGCCATCGTCAGCATGAACATGTACCCGCAATGGGGCACCGAGCTGGGTCAGGCCTGGGTCGACTGGCTGGAAAGCCTTTTGCACCACAACAAGCTGCCGCTTTCGGGCGACGTGTCGCAATGGATCAGTGCCTGGGGAGAGGCGGTCGGCCAGATCGGCTTGTTCAACATCAACACGGTCAACTCCGCCAACCCTCGCCTGGAGCGGGACATCGGCATCAACTACAGCTATGGCAGGCAATTGGGGCGCATCCTGGATGTGTTGACGCCCATGGTGGCCACTTACGCGAACACGCCCGAGGGCAAGCAGCTTGACCAGAAGAAGTTGGGCGAATTCGAAGCCATGGTCGCTGACATCCAGAAATTGAAGGATGCCAAGGCGCCCTCCAAGGAGGACATTGTCCGAGACGTCAGCCGCTTGACCGACCAACTGACCGATGCAGAGCGAGACCGATTTCTGAAAGACCTGACCAAGGCCTTGTCTGTCACGCCCCGATTGGCCTGAGGCGGTGCATGCCTGCCGGTGCCCACTGATACAGGGCCATCAAAGCCAGGTGGCATTCAAGGCCTGCAATGTCAATCCACAAGGCTGGCCTGCATACAGCTGATCCAGCGTGGCCTTGAACAAGGGCTCATGTGGGTCGGCCAAGGCAAACAGCGTCATGCATGAGCGCAACTTGAGCTCATCGGGCGAGCCCATGATCTCGTGGGCCGACTTGCCCGGGTGGCTGGTGACCAGTTGCGTGCAGCGCATGAGCCGCTCGCGCAAGAGAGGGTGGGCCAGATAGGCCTGCGCGTCGGCCAGGTCCGCCAGGCCATAGCGCACCGCCATCTGGCTCCTGCCCAACGCCGCAAGCTGCGGAAAGACGAACCACATCCAGTGGCTCATCTTTTTGCCCGCACCCAGCTCCGCGTACACCGCGTCGATGCAGGTGGCCTGTGCTTGCAGGAAGAGCTTGGTGTCCAGCATGGCTGGATCTTCGCATGTTGGCCGGGCTGGCGAAAGCCACGCGGTAGACTCCTTGCCGACTATAGAAGAGGAACCCCCGATGAGCACCCTGCCGTCCTGCCCTAAATGCCAATCCGAGTACACCTACCAGGACGGCGACATGTTCATCTGCCCGGACTGCGCGCACGAGTGGAGCGCCCACGCGCCGGTTGAAGCCGCGGCCGAGGCCCGCGTCTGGAAGGACGCCCATGGCAACGTGCTGCAAGATGGCGATTCGGTCACCCTGATCAAGGACCTCAAGATCAAGGGCTCGTCCTCGGTCGTCAAGGTGGGCACCAAGGTCAAGAACATCCGCCTGATCGACGGTGACCACGACATTGACTGCAAGATCGACGGTTTTGGCCCCATGCAGCTCAAGACCGAGTTCGTCAAGAAGGCCTGATCGACAAAGCAACAAGGACCGCACCATGGCCGGACCCACCTCCGATTTCTGGCAGGCTCGATTCGAAAGCAAGCAGACGGGCTGGGACCGAGGCGGCCCAAGTGCTCAGTTGCTGGCATGGCTGGACAAAGGGCTGTTGCAGCCCTGTCGGATTGCCGTGCCGGGTTGTGGCAACGGCTGGGAGGTGGCCGAGCTGGCCCGGCGCGGGTTCGAGGTGACCGGCCTGGACTACACCCCGGCCGCGGTCGAAGGGGCCCGAGCCACTTGCGAGCGCGCCGGCGTGAAGGCCAGCATCGTGCAGGCCGACGTTCTGAGCTACACGCCAGTGCAGCCTTTTGATGCCGTCTATGAGCAGACCTGCCTGTGCGCCATCCACCCCGACAACTGGTTGCGTTACGCGCAGCAATTGGGGAGCTGGGTCAGGTCAGGCGGCAGCTTGTTTGCCTTGTTCATGCAGATGGTGCGCCCGGCCGCAACCCAGGAAGGCCTCATCGAAGGGCCCCCCTACCACTGCGACATCAACGCCATGCGGGTCCTGTTGCCAGAGTCAAGCTGGATCTGGCCCAAGCCGCCTTATGACCAGGTACGCCACCCCCATCTGCCGCAGGGGCATGAGCTGGCGGTGCAGCTGGTGCGGCGCTGATCCACGGGTTGTGCCGCCGTTCGCGCAGCCGGATGCGTGAGGTTCGCAGGCACGTTCTTGGTGTCTGCGCGTAACACCCTGGGCCACTCATTGGGCCCCTGATCGATAGGCCTCGATCCCATTGAATTGTCCGTGGCTCATTCCTGGGCGGCTGGGTTTCAACCGCCACAGCGCGGCCGTTCTCTCTTAGGTTCCTTGCAAACTCTTACACCTCCTCCCGGGGGTTATAGCGCTTTGTTGTACTATCGTACCGGTACAGCAGTACAAACAAAAGAAAGTCCACGGGAATGCTTACGCTGAACATCCACGATTACACGGAGGTGTCGATTGACGGTATCGACCTTCGTCCTTTTGCGTACCCTGTTTACGCCAGGTTGCGCAAGCAATTTGATCGGGATGAGGTGTTCCTTCTCGAATCTCTGGGGCGAAATGCCGTCGACGCCAGAACTTCCATGGTGGGTGTGGCGCCATTCCTGACCATCAGTGCTTATGCAGGTCACGTTGAACTTCAGGCGGACGAGGCTTGTCTGAACGGATTAATGGCGGGTTTGAAGGGTTCATATCAGATTCATGACGGAATCATGAAAATTCCGCTTGAAGGCGATGGGGCCATCTGGGATGTATTGCGAAACATCGAACAGGCGATGACCTATCCTGCATCCCGGTCCGGGATGTGTCCGCTGATGTTTGGCTATTTTTCCTATGACACGATTCATTATGTTGAACGCATAGGGGATGCGCCCAAGGCCGAGTCTGCCCCACGAATTCAACTTAAATTGTATGAAACCATCATCACGCTGATGGAGCAGGGCTTCAGCATCCTGACCTACGCGCCCGGCAAGGCTCGCGTCCCCGATGCCGCCGAGTTGGCTCGGGTGGTCATGGGTATGGTTCAGGACGCACAGTCGCAAGCCACCGAGATGCCGCAGGTGCCGGTCAAAATAGCGGTGAACCGTGAAACCAGCAAGGATTCATACCTTTCAAAGGCGCGCATCGCCCTGGAGCACATCCGGATTGGTGACATATACCAGGTTCAGATCGGGCAGAAGATAGAGGTGGTTTCGCCCGCTGAACCCGAGGTCGTGTACGAGCGCATGCGGATATCGAACCCGTCGCCCTATATGTATCTGTTCGAGGTGGATGGGCGCACGGTGGTTGGCGCGAGTCCCGAACTGTTCGTCAGGATCGACGAGGGCGATATTCTGATGCGCCCCATTGCTGGCACGCTGGGCAAGAAGGACGGCCTGAACCATGACGCCGCAGCCCGGCATTTGAGGTCGGATGAAAAAGAGGTTGCGGAGCACATGATGCTGGTCGATCTCTGTCGCAACGATCTGCATCGCGTCAGCCAAGCCGAGTCCGTCAAAGTTTCAGATTTGATGGGAATCGAAGAGTATTCACATGTCTGGCATATGGTTTCCACGACGCGCGGAAAACTCGATGTGAATAAGGATAAATATGATGTCATCGCAGCGTCATTTCCGGCTGGGACGATGACCGGAACCCCAAAAATCAGGGCGATGGAAATCATTCAGGAAAATGAGGACAGCGACCGAGGACTATATGCAGGTGCCGTGGGTGTATTGGGTGTCGGGGTCAACAAGATCAATACGGCGCTCTGCATCCGGACGGCCGTCCACCGAAATGGCATTTACTCCCTGAGGGCGTCCGCCGGTATTGTGGCAGATTCCGAGCCCGACAGGGAGTATCTGGAGACCTTGCATAAGATGGGTGCGGTTTACCGCGCGGTGACCGGGGAGGAATTGGTATGACGGTCTCCGTGACACTGATTGATGCCTATGACAGCTTTGTTCACATATTGGCAGGCTACTTCAAAGCCATGGGCTGCCGGGTCAATGTTGTTCGCAAGGATGCCGAAAACAGATTTGAATTGATTCGACCAGATCGATGCCAGATTTTGGTGCTGGGCCCAGGACCAGGGCATCCCGGAGAATCAGGCTACCTGGAGTTGCTGCAACATAACGCGGGGCGGGTTCCAACCTTGGGTGTGTGCCTTGGCCACCAGGCGATAGGCATGTATTTTGGTGCCAAACCTCAATATGCGCAAAGACTCATGCATGGCAAAACATCACCGATTGTGCATGATCAAAAGGGCGTATTTGATGGGTTCGCTCCCGAGCCTTTGAAGGTCATGCGCTATCACTCGATCATTTTGAGCGAGGACGACTTCCCGAGTTGTCTTGAAGTGACGGCACGTTCGGAGGTCGACGAATATGTCATGGGCATACGCCATCGTAGCTTGCCCATTGAAGGCATTCAGTTCCACCCGGAAAGCGTGGGGACCGAGCGAGGCATGGATATGTTGGTCAATTTCATTAGAAAAAATACCTGAGAGGTGAGCATGTACGAAAAAAGCAGAGAGATTGATTTGTTCAAGTCGGCATTTGGCGAAATCGCCAACAGCTACCGAAGAGGTGGCCTGACGCTGGCGCAACTCAATGATTGGAAGGCGCATCAGCTGCGCCAGGTGCTGGCACACGTGCAGGCGCGGTCGCCGTTCTACGCCAGGCAACTGGCCGGCGTGGATATCGGCACGATCGGCTTGAACACGATGTCGCGGCTTCCTTTCACGACGAAGGATGATCTGCGCATCCAGATGGGCAACATGTTGTCCGGCACATACCGCGACGCGGCCTTCTATTACGAAACGACCGGCACAACCGGGCCCGCGACGCCATGTCCCAGGGATGTGAAGGAAAGCTTCGCCAGCAATCTGCAGTTGCGCTTTGCGTATGAAGACGTGGTTGCCGCGAACTTTCCGGCCCAGCATGCGCCCATTCTCGGCATTCTGGGCCCCTCCGAGGTCCACTCATTCAGCGACACCCTGGAAGAGATCGCCAAGGATCTGGGCATTTGCAGTGTGAAGGCCTGGCCGGGCTCGCCGGTGATCGGCTTTGACAAGTGCCTGTCCTTGTTGAAGGATCTGCAGATCGACATGGTCGCGACCTCGCCTGGGCAGGTCATGACCCTGGCCAAGGAGGCACGTCGCCGCGGCCTGGATCCCAAGCGCGACTTTTCCGTGAAGGCATTCATGCTGTCCGGTGAGTTGTGCACGCCTGAATTGGCCGCCAATCTCAAGAGCATCTGGGGTGCCGAGATCTACAACAGCCTGTACGGATCGCAGGAGGCCTTCGTCATTGCCTCGACCACGGCGGACAACACGCTGAGGCCGCATCTGACCAACTATGTCTTCGAGATCGTGGATCCCAAGACGGGTGAGGTGCTGGACAACGACCAGATTGGTGAACTGGTGGTGACCAACCTGGTTGCGGGCGTCAAGCCTTTGATTCGTTACCGCACTGGTGACGTCGTCCGCATGACCGATACCGGACATGCCGATCTGTACCGTCGGTATCGGTTGGAGGTGGTGGGGCGAGTCAAGGACAGCGTCACCCTCAATGGCGTTGATTACACCGCCGCACAGATCGAGGCGGCCATCATGTCCGGTGTCACGCAGTGCTATGGCTACCAGATCATCATCACCCACAAGAATGGCGAGGACGCCATCATCGCCAAGCTTGAACTTCCAGGCCGGCCCGAATCCGAATTGAGAAGTCTGGTCGACAGCATCGGTGCCAACATCTCCAGTCGTCTGGGGTGCAGCGGCACGGTGATGGGCGTCGAAGACCTCTCCGAGCACGTGAATCTGGGAGGGTGGATCAAGTGGAAGGCGGCTCGTTTGATCGATACCCGCGAAGCGCAAGAGGACGAGGGAGCGGGTGTGACCGGTGATCTGCTCAAGCGCCTCAATACAGCATGAACATCGAGGTCCGACAGATAACGGTGGGTAGCAGTCACTGGCGGCAATACAAGGCGTGGCGGGACCAGTACATCGGTGTCAACCCGTCTGACGAGCCTCAGTACGAGAGGCTGGAAGACCTGCGGGACGCCTGCTCTTTCCAGATGGGCTTCTATGCGGATGGGGCATTGGTTGGTGGTGTGCGGCTGACACCGCTGGGGCATGGCCTGACCTTGGGTGAGTCGCTGTCGCTGCTGCCCGCGTCATGGCAGAGCATGCGCCGCTACTTTGACGTGAACCGCCTGGTGGTGGCAGAGCAGGTGCGGGGATCGTCGATTTTTCTCGCCGGTTTGATCAAGAGCTTTTCAAGTGTGGCAGCGCGGTCTGCGGCCAAGGGCTACATCGCTTTGTGCTCGCCCAAGCTGGTGCCTGTGTACGAAAGAGTCGGGGCCACGCTGCTCGCGGATGAGCTGGCGTGTCCCACGATCAAGGGCAAGGTGTTCTCCTTGATCAAGCTGGATTTGACATGAACGAAAGAGGGATACGAAATGAATGAACTAATCAAGCAACTGGACGAAACGATCAACCGTGAGTGGGCCGTTATCAAGGCTGGCCGCTTCTGGACCCAGGTGATGAGCGAGCCCGTTCCTGGCGAGCTGTATCGCCTGATGATGGAGCAGATCTACCACTACACACGCTACAACTCGGTGAACCAGGCAGCTGCCGCGCTGCGCACCAGCCCCGAGCGTCGTCGCCTTTTGAAATTTGTGTACAAGCACGCGGCGGAGGAATTGGGCCACGAGGCGATGGTGCTGCATGACCTCAAGAGCATCGATTTGCTGGACAACGCATCCCTGCAGGACGGGCCGCTGCCGCCTACGGCCGCGCTGATTGCCTACCTGACGCAGGTCGCCATGGAAAAGGGCGCGGTGGCCAGATTGGGCTACAGCTATTGGGCCGAAAGCTGCTACGACCACATCGATACGCTGCTCAAGAAGTTCCGTTCGGACCTTCAACTTGTTGATGCCAACATGACTTTCTTCGTCGCCCATTCGGAGATCGACGCAGGGCACTCCGCTGAAGTCCTGGAAGCCATGCGTGCGGCCGAACCGACGGAGCAAGAGAAGGCAGACATCGTCAACGTGGCACGCACGACGCTCTACCTGACCGGACAGATCCTGGAGCGCGTAGCCCTGGAGCACGCTGAGCGTCAGCAGGGCGATTTGAAGCTGGCGGCTTGATCAATGAGCCCGGAGCATGCGTTCCGGGCTCGCAGGGGACTTCCATGCGACTTTGCATCATTGTGGGTTCGAACCGGCGAAACGGTTTGAGTGCCCAGGTTTGCCGGCTCATCGAGACACACATGCAGGGCAGGGCCGCATGCGAATTTGTCTACCTGTCCGAGCATGACATCCAGTACTGTGATGCGGACAACAAGTGCCAGAACAGGGTTTGTCAGTTGACTGATTCGGTCAGTGACATCGCTGGCAGCATGTTGCGCGCCGACGGCATCATCTACATGCCCGTCATGCACGCCTATGGCACCAACAGCCGCTTCCAGGCGTTTCTCGAACGAGTGGGGTATGGGTTCTTCCGCCCCTTGAAGCGTCCATTGAGGGACAAGGTCGCGGGGGTCGTCGTGGTGGGGCGCCGGTATGGGCACACGAGCGTCTACACGCAGATTGTGCTGAACGTGCTGCTCAACAAGATGCTGTTGATCGGCTCCGGATTCCCGCCGACGTTCTTCGGCATGCTGGGCAAGGCCACGCACGACCAGGAGGCGATGGAGTCCCTTACCGACATGCTGGACCGGATGGAGGAGCTGCACCACAAGCTGGAGTACGCCAAAGTGGATGCCACGCCCATGTATGCCTGAAGGACAAATCATGTGGACAGCAATTGCAATCGGGTTGTTATTGGGCGTGGCGTGCGTGGCCGGGTATCCGGCGGCGGTGCTGTCGTTGATGAGGTTCAGGTTGCGACAAGCCTGCAAGCTTCAGGAGTCGACGGTGACCGTGGACGGGATGAGATGGAGCTACCTCATCGGGGGGCAGGGCCCCACGCTTGTCTTGCTACCTGGGCTTGGTGGGAACAAGTACCAATGGGGGCTGCCCTTTCTGCGGCTCGCAGCGCACCATCGGGTGATTGCGCTGGACTTGCCGGGGGGCGGGGGGACCAGTGGCCGCATGGACCTCGATTGCACGCCTGAACGGCTGGCCAACCATGTCGCACGCGTGCTTGATCGGCTGGGGGTTCAGTCCTTCACCTTGATTGGCGCATCGATAGGTGGGTACGTAGCGGGCCACCTGGCCGCTCAGTGCGGATCGAGGGTCGAGACCCTGGTCCTGATGAACCCCGCAGGCTTGACGGCCGATGAGCACACACCAGTGGTGGCGTCCTTTCTGACGTCGGGCAGGCATCCCTTTTCCTATTCCAGCGTTGCGGAGATGGACGCGCTGTATGAAGTGCTGTTCAACAAACCGCCATCCATGCCCATGGCCTTGAAGCGCTATCTGGCACGCAGAAACGAGAAATACATCGAGGACAGGGAGATGCTCCTGCACGGCTTGAGGCGCGCCGGACTGGGCGGCTTGAGCGCCGCGCTGTCAGGTTTCCATGGAAGGGTCTTGTTGATCTGGGGGCGTGACGACAAGTTGTTGCATGGCGCCAGCGTGTCCGCTCTGGTGAAGGCCGCGCCTCATTCCCAAGTGGTTGAAGTCAGGGATTGTGGCCATCTGCCCTATATGGAACGGCCGGATATCTGCATCCGGGAGGTGACGAGGTTTCTCAACGCAGCCTGATCCAGATCACTCGGGGAAGCGCTTTCGAAAGAACTCCTTCGTGTAATCCGAATGCATGTTGCTGGCGCCTCGGGTCACCTTCGAGATGCTGACGCCCAGCAGCTTGGCGACTTCTCTTTGTGTGTATTTGCTGGTGGCCAAGGCAGCGTAGATCCTCAAGCGCGAGGTCAGGTCGTCAACCTCTGCATTGGTCAACAGGCGCTCCAGAAACCAGCGCATTTCTTCCTTGTCGGTGATGTTGCAGAGTAAGCCGACAAGTTGCTCAAAAGATTCTTTTTCGTTCAAGTTGATTCCTTTGGATAACCATGAGTGTGGCTGACGTCTTGACTTGCATCCTGGTGATGCTTCTATGGGGTGGGCAGGTGGTGGCAGTGAAGATTGCTACCCACGATATACCACCCTTCACATTGTTGACAATTCGGTTTGCCATCATTGCGATGTGCTTGTTGCCGATCGCCGGTTTCAAATTGAAAAAGGGGACTTACAAAGGCGTTCTGCTGGTCGGCATGCTGTCCTCCGTTTTGCATTTTGGTTTTCTGTATGTGGGCATCAGCCAGGTGCAGGCGCAAACATCGGCGGTGATCTACCAGATAGGTCCCTTGGCCAGCATCGTGTTTGCCGCGGCCATATTGGGGGAGGCCGTCACGCCATCTGCCGTGGCAGGTTCGCTCTTGTCGTTTTGTGGTGTGGTGGGTTTGATGGGGGGCTTGAGTGGTGGCTCATTGTTCGGGGCCTCAGCAGTGGCCCTGGCAGCATGCCTCTTCGCCTTGGGTAATGTCTACGCGAGGAAGTACGGGCCTTTTGACGCCTTGCAATTCAATGCCTTGACCGCCTTGTTCGCGCTGCCCTTTGCGGCTGTCTGGGCCTTCACCTTCGAGCCTTGGTCAAACATCCATGTGGAGGCGCTGTCGGTGCGGACATGGCTGTCCATTCTGTTTGCGTCGTTCGTTGGTGGTGTCGTCGGCTTCTATCTCTGGTACCGGCTGATCAATCGTTGTCAGGTCAGCAAATTGGCACCCTATACCTTGTTGGTTCCCTTGTTTGCGGTGCTGATCAGTCACGTCCTGATCAGTGAGCAGTTGTCGATGCGTCTTGCCTTGTCCGGTGCAGCCATTTTGGCCGGCGTCGCCCTGGCGCAATTCAAGCCACTGGATCGATGGTGGTCAGAGCGAGCTGTTCAGGCAACTCAGGCCGGTAGCGGTCAATAGACAAAGCCATTTTTGGTTTGTCATGCCCTTTGTGAGGGCGTGATTTTACAAGTGCAGTTTTGTATTGGCAATTGTGGCCGCGCGCCACGCTCACCAGAATCAATCGTGAGCGGCGATGCCTTGTTGTATTTGTTTTTGGGTTTCACATCGTGAATTTGCGGGGGCCATTTTGGCAGCCGCCAGTAGCGCTTCATCGGAGGCGTGGGTTTCTTCGCATTCAAGTCATTCAGTGGAGATCAATATGACCAAATCAGATATCGCTGCTCGCTACGAGAGAGATGGATTCGTCTTTCCCATCGATGTGCTTTCCGAGTCAGAGGCGGCGGGCATACGAAAGAAGCTGGAAGGCGTGGAGAGCCAGCACGGCAACATGCATTACGTCGTGAAGCCCTACCTCCTGCTGGATTGGGTTCATGAATTGGCCACGCGCAAGGCGTTGCTGGATCCGGTCAGGGCCGTGCTGGGCGAGGACCTGCTCTTGTGGGACTGCGAATTCATCATCAAGGAGCCAGGCGCCCAGCGGCATGTCGAATGGCACCAGGATCTCCTGTATTTCGGGTTGAGTTCGGACGACCTCGTGACCGCATGGCTGGCCATTTCACCGGTGACCAAGGAAAACGGCTGCATGCAATTCCTGGCGGGTTCTCATCAGGGCGGGGTGCGTCAGCACGTCGCCACATTCAACGAGAACAGCATTCTGGCAAGGGGGCAGCAACTGGTAGAGGACGTGCCCGTTGAAGACGCCGTGGATGTGGCATTGCGCCCGGGCCAGATGTCGCTGCACCACGGTGCGACGTTTCATGCCTCTGGCGTCAACGAGTCTGACGACCGTCGCATTGCCATCTGCTTCGTCTACATCAAGCCCTCCATGCGTCAGGTCGGCGCGAAATGGGACAGCGCTTTGCTGGTCAGCGGAACGGACAGGTATGGTCATTTCGAAAGTGAAGTCCTGCCGGACCAGAACTTTTCCTCCGACGCCATCGCGTACCAGAAGGCGATTGATGAACGAAGGAAGGCACTGTGGCGCGAGGTCGTCACCAACATGAGCGATTCAGCCACCACATCTTGAACGCAGGGAGAAACAGTCATGGAAACACTGAGCACGGAAAAGCTCCAGCAACTGAGCCGGCTGGAATCGACTGTCCATTACGATCGCGGCGCGAGGCTGGTGTCCGCGCGCAACGAGACCGTGGTCATCCAGACAGCGAGCGGTGAGACGAGGGAGCTGGTCGACCTCATGAGTTCGTATGCGGCGGTCAACTTCGGGCACTGCAATCCCGACATCCGCCCGTTCGATCAGTATCACGCCCATCTTGTATCTTTCTTCACGCCACCAGAGGCGGAGTACTTCGCTTCCTGGCTATGCAGTGCACTGGGCCGGCCTCACAGTCGTGTGCTGTACCAGGTCGGGGGGACGGCGGCTGTCTCGGCTGCCGTGTCCATGGCGCAGCGATACAGGCCAGGTCAGGTGCTCGCGGTGAAGGGCGGATTCCATGGCCTGGCGGTGGATGCGCTGGCCGCGTCTGACATCGCCAAGAACCACGTGATCCAGCACACCATGATTGGCAGTGCCGTCCAGGGGGGCTATCAGCTGATCGAGAAGGGGGCCTCGTTCACCGATTGGGAGCACACGTCCTGCCTGTTGTTCGAGCCCGTCCAGGGCGCCTCCGGCATGTTGCCGCTGGATCTGGATTGGATCAGGTCCTTGTGCGCTCAGGCCAGGGCACATGGTGTCGTCGTGATCGCAGACGAGGTCCAGTGCGGCTACTACCGGTGCGGGCACCTGTCGTATGCCATCGCCAATGGCATCGAGGCGGACATCATGCTGTTCGGCAAGTCGATGACCAACGGCCTGTTCCCCTTTGCTGCCATGGTGTATGACCAAGCCCTGGAGCGGGCTTTTGACGCCCGTGGCGGTTATTTCTCCCACACCTACCAACCCTCGGCGCTGGGTTGTTTTGCTGCCTACAGCGTGGCGCAATACATCGATGCCAGCGACATTCAGGCACAGATCAAGTCGATCGAGCAATTGCTGAAATCCTTCGCGGCGCGCCTGGCGTCGGAGGGGCTCGCTGACGATGCCCATGTGCTCGGCCCTGCGGCGTCCATGCGCTATGTCGGTGGCGATGCGGGGCGAATCGCGCGGGACTGTTTTGAACGCGGTGTGCTCATTGCGCTGGGCGGATGGGGGAATGACCGCTTCCGGTTGATGCCACCCATCACCATCGATCCCCGCAAGTTGGAGCAGGCGCTCGAGACCTTGTATGCGTGCATCAAGGACGACGCGAAGCTGCACGTCTTGTGAGGTCTTTTCGACCTTGGTCATCCTTGTTGCTATGGAGCTTGAACCATGAGTGGCGACTTCGTCGTGGAAGTGGGGGACGCTTCCCCCACGGTAATGCAGAAGAACGAGTATGTGAGGTTCATCAGAGGCGCTCAAGAACGCGTGATGTGGCTTCACGACTATGACGAGATCTACAAGATTCAGGGGCTCTACGAAGCCATCTTTGTCGACCTGTTCAAAGGCATTTCTCACCAAGTCGTTCCCGATGCGCTGGTGGATTGCATGACATCAAGCCAGCTTGATCTCGGCCAGGAGCGGGTACTCGATTTTGGTGCCGGCGTCGGGCTTGCTGGTGAGCGGTTGACCCAACTTGGTGTGGGCCAGTTGCTCGCCATCGACGTGACGCATCAAGGCCGCCTGGCCACGCTGAGGGATCGTCCTCACGTCTACGCGCAGTATTTGGTGGAGGACATGTCTCACCCGTCCGAGACCGCTGTCGAGGTGCTGCGTGCCTTTGCGCCGACGGCCCTGATCTGCGTGTCTTCGCTGAACGTCATTCCCGTTGACGCGTGGACGACGGTCTACGACGCGATACCCGTCGGTGGACTGGTGGCTTTCAATGTGCTGTCTGGCGCACTTGCCACACGACCGGAGCAGGCCTTTCTGAACGGCTCGAACGCGCTGGTGCGGCACCTGATGCAGGCCGACCTGCTTGAGGTTTGCGAGCAGAAGGCATACAGGCACAGGCTGAACTCCGCGGGGCAACCCGTGATGTACACGGCGGTGGTGGGGAGAAAGCGCAGGCCTCTGTCGCTTGATGAAGCCCGGCGCTTCAGTTGCCCATCCTGGTGAGCGGCACGTCGATCGACACACACCATCAATACGGAGCTTGAGTATGGGCACACTTTTGAAGCTGAATCCAAGCAGGTCGCTTGCCAATGCATCAATTCGCATACCAGCGTCAAAGCCGGAAACACAGCGGGCCATTGTGACGGCCTCTCTGGCGCAGGGCAGATCCCTGATCCATGGCGATCTGCGCTGCAGCGAAACAGACGCGACGAAAGCGGCGTTGCGCTCGATGGGGGCAACGATCACCGAGCACGAGGGCTGGCTGGAGGTGACAGGCGTCGCGGGCAAACCCCGGCCACTGGCGTCCGTGATCGATTGCCATGGTTCGGGATACGCGTTTCGCGTCATGAGCGTGGTGTCCGCGCTTGCCCCGGGGGAGCAGGTCATCACGGGCGACTCCATTTTGCAGAAGCGGCCCATGTACCCGTTGTTCAATGCCCTGGCCAACCTGGGGGCAGACATTGATTACCTGGGCAAGCCAGGCATGGCTCCGGTCGGGATGCTCAGCTCCTCGCTGAGAGGGGGCAGTTGCAGTGTGCCAGGCGACACCTGCTCCCAGTTCACGACCGCCCTGCTGTTGGGGTTGCCATTGGCCGAGGAGCCCGTTGTGCTCAACGTGACCGGCGACATTGCGTCAGCTTCCTACATCAGGCAAACCTTGCTGGCCATGAGGCAGGCGGGCGTGGACCTTGGCACGCTCGAGCCGCAACATCGATATGAGATCCAGCCCGCCAGGTACCAAGCCATCGACGTGGTCATTGGCGGGGACTGCACTTCTGCGTCCTATATCGTTGCCATGGCCGCCTTGTTCCCCTGTGAAATCCGGTTGCAGGGTGTTCGGTCACACAGCCTGCAAGGCGAGCGCGCCATCTTCGATGTGGTACAGGCCTTGGGGCTGGACGTGCATTTCGATGATGTCCAGGCCGTCTGCACCATTCGCAATCAGACCGGAAGGCTCAAGGGGCGCTTTGAATTTGATGTCAAGGATGGGCCCAACATCCTGCCCACACTGGGTGCGATCGGTGCCTTTGTGGAGGGTGAATTCACGGTGCGCGGCGCCAGTGTGACGAGCTATCACAAGTCGCCGCGCATCAGGGCGATGATCGAAGAGCTCAGGAAGCTGGGCGTGGATGTCGAGCCCGTGTTGACGGACGATGCCTTGCTGGACGGGTTCACGATCCGCGGGCGCGCCTCCTATGAGGGCGGGGTTGTCCTGTCGAGTTGGGGCGACCATCGCATTTTCCTGTCGCTGTTCGTGGCCAGTCTTCGTTGTCGTCAGGCCAATTTGCTGGAGGGCTATGAAGGTGTTCACAACTCCTTTCCCGACTTCTTCCAGCAAGTGCTGCCACTAGGCGTGCAGTTCGAAGAAGTGGCTGACGAGTTCGTGGATGCACTCGGTGTCTGAGCCACTTGAGGCCACGTCGGCCCAGGACGATGCCTGCCCGATCATGGGGGTGCTGGCATGGGAGAACGAGCTGGAGCAACTGCCCGGTAACCTCATCCACCCTCAGACCTTCCCCTTCGACGTTCATGTGGAGCGTGTGCCGGGCGCACGCTACGAGACGGTGGTGGCTCACCCGACCGAGGCCATGGCCCAGGCCTTCGCCCAGGCAGCGGTGCGTGCCGAGAAGCGGGGTGTGCGCTTTCTGATCTCGACCACAGGCTTGTCGGTGGTGTTCCAGCGTGCAGTGACCGAGGCCGTGCGCATTCCTGTGCTGACCTCGTCGCTGCTGATGCTGCCCATGTGGCAAAGAATGTTGAGCCCCAGGACGAAGATCGGGGTCATCACGGCGGGGGTGCCCTACCTGACCCCTGAACACTACCGCGCGGCAGGCCTGTCATCGGCTGACTTTCATGTTGTCGGCATCAACCGCAGCGCCGTGTTCAACAAGCTTGCCGTGGACCCGGCGCACCTGGGCGCGGTAGATGCGCTGCGCGACCTGGGTGTCTCCGTGGCCAGGCAGATGCTGCTTGACGAGCCGGACCTGGGGCTGATCCTCATTGAGGTGACTGGCTTGTGCGCGGTGGCGGCGGATATCCGGCTTGCCACCGGGCTCCCGGTGCTGGACATCGTCGAGTGCGCCTTCCTGATGCACAACATCCACTTCCAATCTCGCTGGCAGCGGCAACACGGGGTCTGACATGAATACATCGCTCATTGGCTTTTTGCCCTTGCTCTTTGCCTTCATCTACGGCAGTGGCTTTGTGGGTGCGAAATATGCGTTGCCTTACTCGGATCCGCTGTCCTTTCTGTCATTGCGGTTTGCACTGGCGGCGGGGGTGATTGCCCTGATCGCGCTCACGCGTGGCGCGTTTTTTCCAAGAGGGCGAGCGCTGGCCCATGTGATGACGGCAGGCGCGCTGACATCCGGCGTTTTCTCGATTGGCTCATTCATGGCCATCTACTACGGGATCTCGCCAGCCTTGTCGGCCCTGGTGATTTCGCTGCAACCCATCGTGGTCGGTCTTGCCGCTCGAAAGCTGCTCGGCGAACGGCTGTCGATCATGAACTGGGCTGGCCTGACGCTTGGCCTGGTGGGCGTGGCCTTGGTTTTGTGGGCACGTATCCATTTCGACGGGCTTGGTCTGGCTGCAGTCCTGATGGCCTTTCTGGGGCTCCTGGGTGTCAGCGTGGGCAACCTCTATCAAAAGAAGTTCTGTGCGGACATGGACGTGTTCGCTGGAGGTGCCATTCAAAGTGCCACGGCGGGCTTGTTGACATTCGTGCTCAGCCTGCTGTGGGGCACGCACTTTGTCCATTGGGCGCCAGAGCTTGTGGGGTCCTTGCTCTATATGGCGCTTGGCGTGTCGGTGGGCGCCCTGTCGCTGCTCTTTGTCATGATCAAAAGAGACCAGGTCACCAAGGTGGCCAGCATCTATTACCTCGTGCCGGTGTTTGCCGCGCTGGCCTCCTTCCTGGTGTTTGGCCAGACCCTGGACCGACCCATGATCCTCGGCATGCTGGTGGTGTCCGCCGGTGTGTGGTTGGCACGCAGGGCTTGAGCTTGATTGAGGAGACCTCGACGATGTTCATCAAGGTGTGTGGTCTGACCACGGAGCAGCAGATCGATTGGGCGTGCGACCTCGGCTATGACGCCATAGGGGTGGTGGTGACACCTCGCAGCAAGCGGTGCTGTTCACCGGAGCGCGCGAGGGCGCTGGCTGAGCATGCCCGTCGCAAGGGCATTCTGAGCTTTGCGGTGGCGTATGAAGTCGACGAAGTCGACGACTCGGCATCCGCGTTTGATGTCATCCAGCTCTACGAGTGGGCACCTCTTGCCAACCTGGCCTATGCATCTGCCACACGTCCGCAAGCGGATCAGCACGCAGCCTATTTCTTCTATGACGCCAGCGTCGGGTCCGGCATCTATGCCGAGATCCCAGACTGGGTCCGGACCTTGCCGGGACGGGTTGTGATCGCCGGGGGCTTGAGTGTCGGCAATGTCGAGAGTGTGATCAACCGGTATCAGCCTTACGGCCTGGATGTGTCCAGTTCGTTGGAGCTGGCGCCGGGTATCAAGAGCGAGGCACTCATGGCTGAGTTCAAGGCCGAGGTTGTTCGGGCAACGAACGCTGGTAGGGCCTGACAGCCCATCCAGATCATCATCAAAAACGGAGGGTGTATGGCGCGTGTGGCGATCATTGGCGCGGGTGCGTCGGGCCTGTCTATGGCCAGGTATGTGCGTGAGTTCGGCGGGGAGCCCGTCATCTTCGAGCGAGGTGATGCGGTCGGGGGCATCTGGCGCTTTGATGCCAGCGCCGCTGATGCGGCCAGGCCCGCCTACGCATCCTTGCGGACCAATACCTCCCGCAAGGTCATGGGGTTTGCAGGCGCGCCATTTCCAGATGGCCCCGGCGACTTTCCGGATCGGGGCGAAGTCGAAGACTATCTGGCGGCCTATCAGGCGCGTCACGCCTTGAAGGATTGCGTTCGATTCGGCGCCACCGTACAGGCGATCGAGCCGGGGCCTGATGGCCAGTGGCGCCTGTCTTGCAGCGAAGCGTCCGGGCCTGAGGTGTTTGACAGCATGGCGGTGTGCAGCGGCCAGTACAAGGAGCCCGCCATACCGTCGATGTACCAGGAGGCCCAGCGCAACGGCGTCGAGTTGCTGCACAGCGCGTTCTATCGCACCCCAGATGCGTTTGCCGGCAAGCGGGTCCTGGTGGCGGGCGTCGGCAACAGTGGTGCCGATATTGCCGTGGAGCTTTGCAAGGCCGGCGCCAACGTGGCGATTTCAGCGCCATCGTCAACCTGGGTCATTCCCAAACACATCGATGGCGTGCCGTATGACCACTTCCTGACCAATCTGGCGATACGAGAACCTTTCAAGATCGGGCAAGGCATCTTCGAAGGGATGATCAGGCGCGAGTACGAGCGCAGAGGCGTTGACCTGGACCGCTATCGAAGTTTGCTTGGGCGGGCCCCCCTTGATTTCTCGCGTTCCAGAATGACGGTCAACGACGATTTGCCGAAATTGGCTTCTGCCGGTGAATTGCAAGTGCTCTCCAAGGGGCTGGGCTTCGAGGGGCGAGCGTTCATCGATGTCGACGGCAGGCGTTTCGAGTGCGATGTGGTGATCACCGCCACCGGCTTCAGGCACCACTTTCCCTTTTTGCCGCAGGCGTGCCAGCCAACCAACGGCGGCACCTTGGCGCTCTACAAGCACGTCTTCCATCCCACGGTGCCCGGCCTGTGCTTTTTGGGTATGTGCGGTATCGTGGGGGCCATATTCCCCGCGGTAGAGCTTCAGGCTCGCTGGGCAGCCTCATGTTTCACTCGGCGCAGTGTGTTGCCCGGGGAGGGGCAGATGGTGGATGCGGTTCAGACCCACAACGCCATGGCCGCGATGTACAAGGTGCGGGCCGCCCGCGTGCTGCAGGTCGACTACATGGAGACCCTGGCATGGGAGTTGGGCCTGGGTACCTCGTCCAAGCGCAAGGCCCTGATCAATCGATCGGATGACTGCCCCGTGGTCGCTGACATGTATTTGAACTGACGGTCGAAGTTGATCGAAGGCGGATGGGGGGCGGCACTCGCGTCCAGACGTCTTCATTGTCAACAGACTGCTTCTGTACAGCAATCCAACTTAGACGAACTCCAACAAGCGCTCCGCGGAGGGCTTTGGCAAGCCCCCTCTTGAAACTTCTCCGACCATCCCTATAATCATTAGCACTCGATGCCCATGAGTGCTAACAATGGGCATGCGAAACTCCCCCGTATCAGCTTCAAAGTGAGTAATCGCTTACTAGGAAGCCTTTGTCAAACCGATGTCTTTACAGACAGGAGAAGTCATGAAACTGCGTCCTCTGCACGATCGCGTGATCGTCAAGCGCCTTGAGCAAGAAACCAAGACCGCTTCGGGCATCGTCCTCCCCGACGCTGCTGCCGAGAAGCCTGACCAGGGCGAAGTGCTCGCCGTCGGTCCTGGCAAGCGCAATGACAAGGGTGATTTCATCGCCCTGAACGTCGCTGTGGGCGACCGCGTTCTGTTCGGCAAGTACTCTGGCCAGTCCGTCAAGGTCGACGGCGAAGAGTTGCTCGTCATGCGCGAAGAAGACCTGTTTGCCGTCGTCGCCAAGTAATTGGCCCGCTGACGCAAGCAAGACAAGACACCCCCACATTCACTGATTTCGGAGATTCCACATGGCAGCAAAAGACGTCATCTTTGGCGCAGACGCCCGTCACCGCATGGTTGAAGGCGTGAACATCCTGGCCAACGCCGTCAAGGTCACCCTGGGCCCCAAGGGTCGCAACGTGGTGCTGGAGCGCTCGTTCGGCGCCCCCACCGTGACCAAGGACGGTGTGTCCGTGGCCAAGGAAATCGAACTGAAGGACAAGCTTCAGAACATGGGCGCCCAGATGGTCAAGGAAGTCGCTTCCAAGACCTCTGACAACGCTGGCGACGGCACCACCACCGCCACCGTGCTGGCTCAAGCCATCGTGCGCGAAGGCATGAAGTACGTGGCCGCCGGCATGAACCCGATGGATCTGAAGCGCGGCATCGACAAGGCTGTGACGGCCCTGATCGCCGAGCTGAAGAAGCAATCCAAGCCCACCACCACCACCAAGGAAATCGCTCAGGTCGGCACCATCTCTGCCAACTCTGACGCTGACGTCGGCGAGATCATCGCCAACGCCATGGACAAGGTCGGCAAGGAAGGCGTGATCACCGTTGAAGACGGCAAGAGCCTGAACAACGAGCTGGACGTCGTCGAAGGCATGCAGTTCGACCGCGGCTACCTGTCGCCTTACTTCATCAACAACCCTGAGAAGCAAGCCGCCCTGTTGGACAACCCTTTCGTGCTGCTGTACGACAAGAAGATCTCCAACATCCGCGACCTGCTGCCCACGCTGGAGCAAGTGGCCAAGGCTGGCCGCCCCCTGCTGATCATTGCTGAAGAAGTCGAAGGCGAAGCCCTGGCTACTTTGGTCGTGAACACCATCCGCGGCATCCTCAAGGTTGTGGCTGTGAAGGCCCCTGGCTTCGGCGACCGCCGCAAGGCCATGCTGGAAGACATCGCCATCCTGACGGGCGGCAAGGTCATCGCTGAAGAAGTCGGCATGGCACTGGACAAGGTCACCCTGGCTGACCTGGGCCAAGCCAAGCGCGTTGAAGTGGGCAAGGAAAACACCACCATCATCGACGGCGCTGGTCAAGCTGGCGACATCGAAGCCCGCGTCAAGCAGATCCGCATCCAGATCGAAGAAGCCACCAGCGACTACGATCGTGAAAAGATGCAGGAACGCGTGGCCAAGCTGGCTGGCGGCGTGGCCGTGATCAAGGTTGGCGCTGCCACCGAAGTCGAAATGAAGGAAAAGAAGGCCCGCGTTGAAGACGCCCTGCACGCTACCCGCGCTGCTGTGGAAGAAGGCGTGGTTGCTGGTGGTGGCGTGGCCCTGTTGCGCGCCAAGCAAGCTGCTGGCGCCATCAAGGGTGACAACGCCGATCAAGACGCCGGCATCAAGCTGGTTCTGAAGGCCATCGAAGCCCCCCTGCGCGAAATCGTGTCCAACGCCGGTGGCGAACCCTCCGTGGTCGTCAACGCCGTGCTGAACGGTTCGGGCACCTACGGCTTCAACGCTGCCAACGACACCTACGGCGACATGATCGAAATGGGCATCCTGGATCCCACGAAGGTGACCCGCACAGCCCTGCAGAACGCCGCTTCTGTGGCTTCGCTGATGCTGACCACCGAGTGCATGATCTCGGAAGCACCGAAGGATGACGCTCCTGCCGGCATGCCCGACATGGGCGGCATGGGTGGCATGGGCGGCATGGGCATGTAATGCCTGTCGCGAGCGCGGTGTGAGCCGCGCTCAGCCTGGTGCCTCACCAAGCAAGAAGGGTCTGCGAAAGCAGGCCTTTTTTTTTGCCCTGCCAATCTTTGTCCAGATCAAGGCAAACACCGGGTTAACGCTGGTGGACCCCACTCAATCGCGTTATCTCGTTAGCCCTTGTTTGTCAGGCAGAGCAAATACTTGGCCGGCAAGGTACATCGTGCGTCGCTTGCAGGTCCCTACCATCGGTTCATCATTAACTCGTTCTTGAACCGGATCATGACAAGCGAAAAGAAGATGAGCCGCCGTCAATGGGGGCAAAGCGTATTGGCTGTGGGTGGCTCGCTGGGCCTGAGCAGCGTGGGCCTGCCCATGCGTGCGTTGACCATGGCGGCGCCCGGCGCGGCTGCCCTGGGCATGATGATGGCCGAAGACGCGTATGCCGCGCAAAGCGATGAATACGTGTCCAACCTCGTCATCGGCACGGGCTATGGCGGCGCGGTGACGGCCTTGCGCCTGGCGCAACAAGGGCAACGCGTCACCATGCTGGAGATGGGCCGCTTGTGGAACACACCGGGCAAGGACGGCAAGATCTTCTGCAAACCCTTCTCGCCCGATGACCGCTCCATGTGGTTCAAGGACCATGTGACGGCGGTGTTCTCGACCGTCGCCGGCTTCATCCCCATCAGCGGCTTGTTGAAGACACCCGTGTCCGCCGGCATCTTGGACGTGGTCTCGTCACCCAATATGGACGTGTACCTGGGCCGTGGCGTGGGCGGGGGCTCGCTGGTGAACCTGGCCATGTTGATCACGCCTTATCGCGAGACGCTGCAACGCATCCTGCCGGCCAGCATCGACATCAACGAGCTGTACAGCACCTACTATCCGCGCGCGCTGGTCGGGCTCAAGGGCAACAAGATCCGTCCGGCCTACTTCCAGTCCAGCGCCTACCACCGCTATGCGCGCGTGGCCTGTACGCAGGCGGCCAAGGCCGGCATCCCCTGGCGCTCGCTCGATTCGGGCTATGACATGGCCTATATGGAGCAGGAAGAGGCGGGCACCGTGCCCAAGTCGGCGCTGGGCGGCGAGGGTGGTTTCGGTAACAACTACGGCAAGAGCAGCCTGGACAAGAACTACCTGGCCGAGGCCGTGGGTACCGGTCTGGTCCGCATCCAGCCTTTGACCGAGGCCACATCGATCACACGTGGCGACGATGGCCGCTACTACGTGTCGACCAAGCAGATTGACGTCACGGGCACGGTGCTGGCCACGCGCACCATCAGTTGTGATCGCCTGTTCCTGGGCGGCGGTAGCATGGGTACCACGCAGTTGCTGGTCAAGTGCCGCGCAACGGGCACCTTGCCCAACCTCAATGAACATGTGGGCACGCGCTGGAGCTCCAACGGCGAGATCTTCATGGTCCGCAATGTGTTCACGCCAACGGGTGCCAAGACCTCGGTGTTGCCTTGCACCGGCATCGATGCGCTGGATCACCGCAACCAGCAGGTGTACTCGATGAACATCTCGATCCCGCTGGGCATCGATCTCTACAGCACCGCGCACATCACCATGACGCAGACGCCGGAGTTGGGGCGCTTCACATACGACGCCAACGCCAGGCAGTCGGTGTTGCAATGGTCCAGCACCGCCAAGACCGAGCCGGTCACCAGCGCGCACGCCGTGTACGACCGCATCAACAAGGTCAACGGTGCCACCTACAACAAGAGCTGGTTTGGCGGCAAGACGGAAGGCGACAACGCCACCTACCACCCGCTGGGCGGCTGCCCGCTTGGCCTGGCCACGAGCGACGTCGGCGAGGTCAAGGGCTACCCGGGCATGTACGTGATGGACTCGTCCATGTTCCCTGACTCGCTGGTGGCCAACCCCGCCTTGTCGACGACGGCGTTCGCCGAGCGCAACATTGAGCGGATCATTGCGCAGATGGCGTAATTGCCCCGCGCACAGAAGAACCAAGCCTGAGCCCTGCAAACGGGCCCCGGGCTTTTTCAATGATCAGCCGCCGTGGGCTTCACGCACCAGACGATCATGGCGCTCGGTGTCTTCCTTCACATGCTTGGCCACGTAGTAGTAGATGTAGCCCAGCATCACGAACATGAAGGCAATCACGGCCAAACTCATCAGGCCATAGTCAGTGGTGAAAAAGTCGATCCAGGCATGCATGGTTGTTCTCCGTTCAAATCACGGGATCCATCTGACGCCTGTTGCGCCCAGCACGCTCTGATCCACATCAAGCCTGAGACTTGAAACACCGCAGCGCTCCGCCGTGTTTGACACGGCACAATGTGTGGATGCAAGCCATTCGCATCCTGTCTCACCACGCCAACCGTTCTCTTTGGGTGAGCCTGTGCTGGCTGGCTTTGCTGGTGCCGCCCGCACATGGACAGGAAACGCCTGCATCCGGCGCGGCTGCTGCGTCCAAAGGCGTTGAGCCCGTGCTCAATCGGCCCCGCATCGGCCTGGTGCTGTCAGGTGGTGGTGCCCGCGGCCTGGCCCATGTGGGCGTGCTCAAGGTGCTGGAGCGCGAACGCATCCCGGTGGACGTGATCGCCGGCACCTCCATGGGCGCCATCGTGGGGGGGCTGTATGCCAGTGGCCTGTCGGCGCTGGAGGTCGAGGCTGAGGTGCGCAAGCTCGATTGGGACAATGTGTTCGCCAGCCGGGTGGACCGCCGCGAGTTGTCCCAGCGTCGCAAGGAGCAGGACTTCGAGGTCTCGCCCCTGATCGAGATCGGGGTGGGCCCCGATGGGCTCAAGGCCCCGATCGGCTCCATCTCCAGCCGGGGGCTGGAATCGCACCTGCGGCGCCTGACCTTGTCGGCGCGCCACATCAAGACTTTCGATGACCTGCCCACCCCCTTTCGGGCCGTGGCCACGGACATGGAGTCCGGCCAGGCCGTGATCCTCAAGGACGGTGACCTGGCCACGGCCCTGCGCTCCAGCATGTCGGTGCCCGGGGTGTTCGCGCCGGTCGAGGTCAATGGCCGCATCCTGGGCGACGGTGGCCTGGTCAACAACACGCCGGTCGATGTGGCCCGCCAACTGGGGGCGCAACGCCTCATCGTGGTCAACATTGGCACGCCCCTGGCCAAGCGCGACACCTTGTCCTCGTTTACCGGAGTGACGGCCCAGATGATCAACATCCTGACCGAGCAGAACGTGCGCCTGAGCCTGGCCACGCTGACGCCGCAGGACGTGCTGATCGACCCCACGCTGGAGGGCCTGACGGCGGCGGACTTCAACCGCGCGCCAGAGTTCATGCTGCTGGGCGAGTTGCAGACCGAAGCCATGGTGCTGCGCATGCAGGACCTCAAGCTCAGCGAGGCCGAGTACGCGCGCTGGAAGGCGCAGCGCGTCAAGCGCATGACCCCGGCTGTGCCGCTGACCTTCGTGCGTTTCGAGGGCACGCAACTGACCCACCCCGAGGCCCGTCCCGACATCCTGCAGACCCAGCCAGGGCAGGTGTTCGACGTGGCCAAGGCCGAGCGCGACATCACCGTGCTGGCCGCTTCGGGTGACTACCAGCGCAGCGATTACCGCCTGGTGCGCACGCCCGATGGTCGGGAAGGCCTGGTCTTTGACTTGAAGGAAAAGATCTGGGGGCCCGACTACCTGCAGATGGGCCTGGACTTCAGCGCCGACAACCGCGGGCGCAGCCTGTTCAACCTCAAGCTGGTGCACAACCGGCACTGGCTGGACAACTCGGGTACCGAGTGGCGCAACTTCCTGCGCCTGGGCACCGCGCCTGCGCTGGGCACCGAGCTGTACCGCCCGACCAGCTGGCGCCTGCCCGACGGGCTCAGCGGCTTCATGGCCGGTTCGCTGTTAACGCAGCGTCGCAACCTGGCCTACTACATTGACCCGGACGGCGAGCAGGCCGCTCAAGTGGAGCGCAGCGTCACCAGCTACAACCTGGATGTGGGGGCCAACTGGCGTGAGCTGGGTGAGGTGCGCCTGGGTCTGGTCGACGAGGCCTGGCGCGATGGCCCGACGCTCACCTCGGCCGACTATGCCTTGTCGCGTGGCGGCGCGGCAGCGTCTGGTGTGGCCCGCTGGCGCGAGCGAGGCTGGCGCATCAAGTCCGTGTTCGACCAGCTGAACAACGCCTTCTTCCCCACGCACGGCTGGCGTGTGGAGGGCAACTGGATGCAGGGCCGCAGCCTGCGCCGTGGTGATTCACCGGGCCCCGAAGGGCGCGTACGTCACCTGGAGCTGCAAGGCCAGACGGTGCACAGCTGGGGCGTGCACACGCTCAATCTGGGCGGCCGGCTGGGCCTGTCAGATGGCATCAGCCCGGACATCCCGCGCTATGGCCTGGGCGGCTTCCAGATGCTGTCGGGCTATGGGCCCTTCCAGGTCAGCGGCCAGCAGATTGCCTTGCTGCGCCTGGGCTACATGGTCCGCCTGACGGACATGGCGCTCACGCGTGGCCTGTTCCTGGGCAGCAGCTTTGAGGTGGGCGATGCCTGGGACAAGCCGGAGGACGTCGGCCGGGGCAAGAAGCGCACGGGCATGAGCCTGTACCTGGGCGCCGACACGGCCTTCGGCCCGGTGTACCTGGCCGTGGTCCACAGCCCGGTGATCGGGCCGACCTTGATGCTCTTTGTCGGGCGGCCGTGATCCTTCGGTCTGTCCGGTGATCAGACCCGGCTGAGCGCCTGGCCCACCGTGGCGCGCAGGTGGTCCAGCACATGCGCCGTGATCTTGTTGAGTGGCAGGATCTCGTTGACGGCACCGGCCGCAATGGCTTCGCGCGGCATGCCGAACACCACGCAACTGGCTTCGTCCTGGGCCACGCAATAGGCGCCGGCATCACGCATTTCACGCATGGCCTTGGCACCGTCGGCGCCCATGCCGGTCAGCATCACGCCAATCGCATTGGGCCCCACGATGCGGGCAGCCGATTTGAACAGCACCTCCACGCTGGGCTTGTGGCGGTTGACCGGATCTCCGTCCTGCACGCGGGCAATGTAGTTGGCGCCCGAGCGCTCCACGCTCAGGTGCATGCCACCCGGCGCGATATAGGCGTGGCCCGGCAGGATGCGCTCGCCATCGCTGGCTTCCTTGACGCTGATCTTGCACAGGCCATCCAGCCGGTTGGCATAGTTGCGTGTGAAGCCCGGTGGCATGTGCTGGGTGATGACGACCGCAGGCGAGTCCGCCGGCAGCGTGATCAGCACCTCCTTGGTGGCTTCCGTGCCACCCGTCGAGGCGCCGATGAAGATGATTTTCTCGGTGGACAGGCGGCCCAGGCTGGGCGAGACGACCGGCGCGGGGCGGGGCGCTGTCGCGCTGGCTGCGGCCCCACCAGCAGACGCGGGTGCAGGCGCGGCGGGCGTGGCCAGCCGATGGATGCGGGCCTTGGAGGCGATGCGGATCTTGTCCGTGATGTCATCGGCCAGCAGCTTGAGGCCATCGGCCACACCGATCTTGGGCTTGGCCACGAAGTCGATGGCACCCAGCTCCAGCGCCTTGAGCGTCACATCGGCACCGCGCTCGGTCAGCGTCGACACCATCACCACGGGCATGGGGCGCAGGCGCATCAGCTTGGACAGGAAGTCGATGCCGTCCATGCGGGGCATCTCCACGTCCAGCGTGATCACGTCGGGGTTGAGGTTGCGGATCATCTCGCGCGCGACCAGGGGGTCGGCCGCCGCACCGATGCACTCCATGTCCTGCTGGCGGTTGATGATCTCGCTCAGCATGCTGCGAACGAGCGCGGAGTCGTCCACAACGATCACTCGGGTCTTGGTCATGAAGAAGTCACTCCGCTGAATTATCAGAACAAGTCGATCGAGCCGCCACCAGAAGATACTGGCACCACCTTCTGGGCGGCCAGACGCTCTTGCTGGACGATGGCGTCCGGATTGGTCGGGGCCAGGCGCTTGACCATGGCTTTGCCACTGTGAGGCAGGAAGCACACCTTGCGCGGGTAGATGTCCAGCACGTCCTTGGACACCACCGGGATGCGTTCTGTCTTGAGGTACTCCATCACGAAGGCGGTGTTGCGCTCGCCCACGTTGATGCTGTTCATGCCGCTGATCACCGCGCCGCCGCCAAAGACCTTGGCTTCCATGGTCATGCGCGAGGCGCCCATTTTCAGCATCTCGTTGATCAGCAGTTCCATGGCGTAAGAGCCGTAGCGGCCGGAGTCCGCCCCGCTGCCGCCGTTGTCCGGCAGCATGAAGTGGTTCATGCCGCCTACCTTGGCCTGGCGGTCCCACAGGCAGGTGGCGATGCACGAGCCCAGGGTGGTCATGATCAGCAGGTCTTCGTCGTAAACGAAGTATTCGCCGGGCAGGATCTTGACGGCCTCGGACTTGAAGTGCGCGTCATAAAAGAAGAAGGACGCCTCGCCGGGCTTGGCGATGCGGGCCTTGAGCTTGATCAGGCGATCGGTGCGCTGGCCCATGGCGGCGACGCCGCTGAGGCCAGACGCGACAGGGGGCGGTGCTGTGCCAGTGCGTGCGGTGCCGAGAGGTTGGCTGCTGATCATCAAATGGTCCTTGTCACCTGCCGGCGTCAAACCTTGTCATAGACCGTCTTGCCCTTGAGGGTGAAGAGGTCACGCGATTCTGTGAAGTTCTCGGAGTGGCCGACAAACAGCAGGCCCTTGGGCTTCATGACGCCGTGGATGCGCTCCAGCACCTTGCGCTGCGTGGGCGCGTCGAAATAGATCATCACGTTGCGGCAGAACACGATGTCAAACGGATCGCCCAGCTGCCAGCTCGTCTGCATCAGGTTGAAGGGGCGGAACTCGACCATGCGGGCCAACTCGGGCTTGACGCGGATGCTGCCCGAGTTGGCGCCCTTGCCGCGCAGGAAGTAATTGCGCAAGTGCTGCTGGTTCAGGCCGCGCGAATTGGCGTCGTACACGCCACGCGAGGCGGTGGCCAGCACGTTGGTGTCGATGTCGCTGGACAGGATCTTGACCGGGGCATTGAGGCCCCAGGCATCGGCCACGGTCATGGCCAGCGAGTAGGGCTCTTCACCCGTGGAGGCTGCGGCACACCAGATGCGCGTGGGTTGCGAGCCGCGGTGGCGTAGCCACTCGGTCAGCGTGTGGAAGTGGTGTTCCTCACGGAAGAAGGAGGTGAGGTTGGTGGTCAGGCAGTTGACGAACTCCTGCCACTCCTGCTGGGAGGAGGTGCCGCTTTCCAGCCACTTCAAGTAGGTCTCGAAGGTGGTGTAGCCCGTTTCACGCAGGCGTCGGGACAGACGGCTGTACACCATCGCCTGCTTGCCTTCGTGCAGGCTGATGCCGGCGCGCTCATAAATGAGTGAGCGAACCCGGGAGAAGTCTCTCGGGTGGAAGTCGAACTCTCGGTCCGTGACCAGGTTCATGGTGTCGGTCGCAGTGCTCATGTCAGATCGCAAAAGTTCGTCATGGGGCCGATCCAGCTCCATCAGGCATATCGACACAGTTCTCAGGAGCTTGAGCGTGCCTGCTTGCCACTGGCCTTAAGCGACAAGTTCGGCCGTGTTTTGCCGTTTTCTCCACACTCGGGTTGTTACAGCACTGCTAGACTAGAGCGCAGAGATTTATTCGCGCCGCGTTGCGCGTCACTTTTTTTGCGCCATTGGAGCTTCGCCATCGCTTCGATCGACACCGCCTCCATGCCTCTGGATGACAGCTGCGCCTACGCGGGCGAGTTGCGTCTGAACAAGGCCCTGAACCTGTTGGCTCAGGCTGGCTGGGTGGCGCCTCTGGGGCTGGAGCCTGGGTCCGACGCCTGGCTGCAATCCGTGATTGATGGCCTGTGTGATGTCTCCAGCCGCGACGCCCTCACCGGCCTGGCCAACCGCCGCCAGTTCGAGGGCGCGATTGCCAGGGAAGTCGACCGCGTTGCCCGCAATGGCGAACCAGCCTTGCTGCTGGTGGCCGACATCGACCATTTCAAACGCGTCAACGACACCTGGGGCCATGCCGCAGGCGACGAGGTCATCAAGTCGGTGGCCGCCTGTCTGCAGGACTGCGTGCGGCCCATGGACCTGGTGGCGCGCATTGGTGGCGAAGAGTTCGCCATCATCTTGCCCAACTGCCCGCCAACCTTTGGTCAGGCCGTCTCCGAGCGCATCCGCCAGAAGGTGGCGGCGCGCCCGGTGGCCATCGTGGGTGGCCAGCAGCTGGCCGTGACGGTCAGCATCGGCGGGGCGTTTGCGCCGCAGTGGGTTCGCTCCTCGCCGGCCTTCTGGTGCGAGCGTGCGGACCAACAGCTCTACAGGGCCAAGGCCGAGGGGCGCAACCGCACCTGCCTGGACATGCCACCGCTGACGGTCGTCAGCGCCGAAGAAAAAGGCATGCTGTTTTCAGGCTTCGGGCAATTTGACCCAATTTCGGACTCAGGTGCGGACCATTCCGTGCCGAAAACCTCGGAATGATGGCGTCCATGACTGCACCTGAAACCTCCACCCCTGCAACCACCGTCCGCCTGGCCCGAACGGTGGCGATCACCAGCGGCAAGGGCGGGGTGGGCAAGACTTTCTTCAGCGCCAACCTGGCCGCGGCCCTGGCGCGCCAGGGCCTGAAAGTGCTGGTGCTGGACGCCGACCTGGGGCTGGCCAACCTGGATGTGGTGCTCAACCTCTATCCGAAGATCACGCTGCATGACGTGTTCACGGGCAAGGCGCAACTGGAAGAGGCCATCCTGCCGGCACCCGGCGGCTTCTCGGTGCTGCTGGCCGGCTCCGGCCTGGTTGAATATTCCCGCCTGACGCCTGAGATCCGTGATCAGCTGGTCACCATCTTCGAGGCCGTCAAGCCGCGCTTTGATGTCATCCTGATCGACACCGGCGCCGGTATCTCCGACGTGGTGCTGTACGCCGTGTCCATGGCGCACGAAGTCATCGTGGTGGCCACGCCTGAGCCCACCTCCATGACGGACGCCTACGCCACCATCAAGGTGCTGTCCACCCAGCAATCGCGTGAAAACCTGCACCTGGTGGTCAACCAGGTGGGGCGCGCCGGTGATGGCCGCAGCATCTGCAACCAGCTTCAACAGGTGGTCGAGCGCTTTGTGCAAGGCCCCAACGGCGTGGCGCCCAAGCTCAGCTACCTGGGCGACATCCCGCTGGACACCAGCGTGCGCGAAGCCGTGCAAAAGCGCCAGTTGGTGCTGGAGTTGCACCCTGGCTGTGCTGCGTCGCAAGGCGTGGTGCAGGTGGCCACGCGCTTGCTGGCCCGCAGCTGAGCCCTCCTGAGCACCAGGCCGGGCCTTTGCGCCCACGCGCTGCCTGACCTCAAGCCCTGCATTACAGTGCCGGCATGACGACGCCTTCCGAAGATCAAGAAGTTGACAATGCACCGACAGCCTACGAGCTGCTGGGCGGTGATGCGCACGTGCGCGCGCTTGTGGACCGTTTTTACGACCTGATGGACCTGGAGCCTGCGTATGCGGACCTGCGCCATGCGCATGGCCCCTCGCTGGCAGACGCCCGCGACAAGCTCTACTGGTTCCTCTGCGGCTGGCTGGGTGGCCCCAGCCTGTACATCGAGCGCTTTGGTCACCCGCGCCTGCGTGCGCGCCATCTGCCGTTTTCAATCGGCATCAAAGAGCGCGACCAGTGGCTGGCTTGCATGATGCAGGCGATGAACGAGCTGGAGGTCGAGCCCACGCTGGCTGCACGCCTGCATCAGGCCTTCTTTCAGACGGCAGACTGGATGCGCAACAAGGGCGTGTGAGCTGGGTGTGAGCTGGATCAGCGCCTTGCGCTGACACACAGGCCTCAGCCGATGGCCGAGGAGCCCGTCTTGCCGGTCTGCAGCAGCACCACCAGGGCACCCACGCCACCTTCGTCGGCACGGGCCTGCACAAAGGCCAGCACGCGGTCGCTTTGCACCAGCCAGCGCTTGACCTTGTCTTTCAAGACCGGTTGACGGCCGGGCGAACCCAGGCCCTTGCCATGCACGATGCGCACGCAGCGCAAGCCCTTGAGCTGGGCCTCACGCAGGAAGGCGGAGGTCTGCTCGCGGGCTTCGTCGGTGCGCATGCCGTGCAGGTCGAGTTCGGCCTGCAGGGCCCATACCCCGCGGCGCAGCTTGCGCACCACGTCCAGGCCCAGCTCGGGCCGGCGCCATGACAGGCTCTCGTCGGTTTCCAGCAGGCTTTCCACGTCGAACTCGTCGGACAGGGATTCCTGCAGCACGGCCTTTTCGTCCATCTGCCGATGGGCCGGGACCGGCTTGGGCCGCGCGCTGGTGTGGGCGACACGGCCGGTGTCAGGCAAGGTATGGACCTCGCCCACAGCCCGCTTGAACAGGGCGCTTTCGGCTTCTTGCGCCCGTTGCGCGGCTTCGCGTTTGATGCGCTCGGCCTGCTCTTGCTCAGCACGAGCGGCCGCCTCCTTGGCGGCCTTGTTCAGCGCGCGCTTCAAGTCAGCAAAGTCGCGCAGCGTCGTGTTGGCGGATGGCTTGTTGGCGTGGCTCACAGGGGTGAAGCCTACATCAATATCAAGACGTTACCGCTTGCCTTGATTTGTATCAGCGTGACCCCGCAACGGGTGTTTCTAAATGACGTCAACCCGCCCTGCATCAAGCCGACGCTACATCAATCCACGCTCTGCGAACGACAAGGCGCCGTGGCGGCTCACCACCAGGTGGTCCAGCACGCGCACATCCACCAGGTTGAGGCTGCTCTTGAGGGTCTGCGTCAGCAACTCGTCTGCGCGTGAGGGCTCCAGCGCGCCTGATGGGTGGTTGTGCGCCAGGATCACGCTGGCGGCATTGAGCTCCAGCGAGCGCTTGACCACCTCGCGCGGGTAGACGCTGGTCTGCGTGAGCGTGCCCCGAAACAGCTCCTCGCAGGCAATGAGCTTTTGCTGTGCATCCAGGAACAAGACGGCAAACACCTCATGGGGCAGGGCGCCCAGGCGCATCTGCAGGTAGTCCTTCACCAGTTGGGGCGAGGTGAACACCGGCTGCGTGCGCAGGTCGTTGCTCATGCTGCGGCGTGCCATCTCCATGACGGCCAGCAGCTCGGCCCGCTTGGCGGGGCCCAGGCCCTTGATCTTGCTCAATTGCAGCGGGTGGGCCTGCAGCAGGCCACTGAGGCCCCCCAGGTCTTGCAGCACCTTTTCCGCCAGCTGCAATACCCCCAGGCCTTTCATGCCAGTGCGCAGCAGCAGGGCCAGCAATTCGGCATCGGCCAGGGCGGCGGGCCCCAAAGAAAGCAGTTTTTCGCGCGGCCGCAGCGCAAGCGGCAGGTCTTTCATGGTCTTTGTTTCCCTGAATGTGCTTCTCAAAACTAAAATTGTCGTTTTCCTTATCTCTCAACCCCATCCTCCTGACAGGTGCCCACCGAAGTGGGCCCGCTCTTGGGTGAGGTGACACACCATGACCAACGCTGTCCCAACCGTCGCCCAAGGCTCTTTCCTCACACTGCACTACCGCCTGGTCGGGCCGGAAGGTGATGATCTGGTCAACACCTTCAATGACAAGCCGGCCACGTTGTCGGTGGGCTCGGGCGAGATGTCGCCTGCGCTGGAGGCGCGCCTGGTCGGTCTGAGTGAAGGCACGCGCACCACCATCGCGCTGGAGCCCGGCGAGGCCTTTGGCCCGCGCAACCCCGAGATGATCCAGAAGGTGGCCCTGAAGCTGCTGCGCGAACTGGGTGACCCTGATGAAACCTGGAGCGTGGGCGATGTGGTCCAGTTCCCCACGCCCGATGGCCAGGGTGCCTTCGCCGGCGTGGTGCGCGAGATGGATGCCGATGGCGAATGGGCCTTGTTTGATTTCAACCACCCGCTGGCTGGTCAGCCTGTCACCTTCGAGGTGCAGCTGATCGGTGTGCTCTGATCTGCGCAGGCTCCAACATGAATGAAGTTCAGGACGTCCTGCTGGCCGAGCCGCGCGGCTTTTGCGCCGGGGTGGACCGTGCCATCGAGATCGTCGAGCGCGCGCTGGCGCAGTTCGGCGCGCCCATCTACGTGCGCCACGAGATCGTGCACAACACCTATGTGGTCAACGACCTCAAGGCCAAGGGCGCCATCTTCATCGAAGACCTGGCCGAGGTGCCGCCGGGTGCCACGCTGATCTTCAGTGCCCACGGCGTGAGCCAGGAGGTGCGCCGCGAAGCCGATGCCCGCGGCTTCACGGTGTTCGATGCCACCTGCCCGCTGGTGACCAAGGTCCACATCGAAGTGGCCAAGCTGCGCCGCGAGGGGTATGAGTTCATCATGATTGGCCACAAGGGCCACCCCGAGGTCGAGGGCACCATGGGTCAGTTGTCCGATGGCATCTACCTTGTCGAAGACGAAGACGATGTGGGCAAGGTCCAGGTAATTGATCCCGGCAAGCTGGCGGTGGTCACGCAGACCACGCTGTCGGTGGACGATGCCGCGGCCATCCTCGCGGCCATCAAGCAGCGCTTCCCGCAGGTGCGCGAGCCCAAGCAGCAGGACATCTGCTATGCCACGCAGAACCGCCAGGATGCCGTCAAGCTCATGGCGCCCCAGGTGGACGTGGTCATCGTGGTAGGCAGCCCGACCAGCTCCAACAGCAACCGCCTGCGCGAGCTGGCCGAGCGCCTGGGCACACCGGCCTACATGGTCGATTGCCCCGAAGACCTGCAGGAGTCCTGGTTTGAAGGCCATGCCTGTGTGGGCCTGACGGCGGGCGCTTCCGCCCCTGATGTGCTGGTGCAGCAGGTCATCGCGCGCCTGCGTGCACTGGGGGCGGTCTCCGTGCGCCGCATGCAGGGCGTGGAGGAGCATGTGCGCTTCCCGCTGCCCAAGGGCTTGGGCGGCACGGGCCTGGATCGCCCGCTGCCTACCGAGCGAAGCGCCTCGTCGCCGTCATGAAGCGGCCGTGCCTGGCACGGTAAGCTACGCCCCAACCATCCCATTCAAGAAACTGCCTACACACCATGCTCGATATCGCCCTGCTGCGCAAAGACCTCGACAGCGTGATCGCACGCCTGTCCAAGCGCAAGACGCCGCAACCCTTTCTGGATGAAGCCCGCTTCCGCGAACTCGAAGCCGAGCGCAAGACCATCCAGATGCGCACGGAAGAGTTGCAATCCCAGCGCAACAGCCTGTCCAAGCAGATTGGTGCGCTCAAGGGCAAGGGCGAAGACACCTCGGCCGTGATGGCGCAGGTGGCCGGCATCGGCGACGAGCTCAAGGCCAGTGCCGAGCGCCTGGACGTCATCCAGACCGAGATGGCCGGCATGCTGCTGGCCGTGCCCAACCTGCCGCACGACAGCGTGCCCGTGGGCCACGACGAATCCGGCAATGTGGAAGTGCGCCGCTGGGGCACACCCCAGACCTATGCCTTTGAAGCCCGCGATCACGTGGACATTGGCGAGCCACTCGGCCTGGACTTCGAGACCGGTGCCAAGCTGTCAGGCTCGCGCTTCACCTTCCTGCGTGGCCCGGTGGCCCGCTTGCACCGTGCGCTCGCCCAGTTCATGCTGGACGTGCAGACGCAGGAGCACGGCTACACCGAGTGCTACACGCCGTATCTGGTGCAGGCCAAGGCCCTGCAAGGCACCGGCCAGCTGCCCAAGTTCGAACAGGACCTGTTCCACGTCACCTCGGGTGATGGCGATGCCTCGGGCAGCAAGTGGTACCTGATCCCCACCTCTGAGGTCACGCTGACCAACACCGTGGCCGACACCATCGTGCCGCTGGAACAGTTGCCCATCAAGCTGACGGGCCACACGCCTTGCTTCCGCTCGGAGGCCGGCAGTGCAGGGCGCGACACGCGCGGCATGATCCGCCAGCACCAGTTCGACAAGGTCGAGATGGTGCAGATCACCACGCCCGAGCAAAGCTACGACGCGCTGGAGCAGATGGTGGGCCACGCCGAGGCCATCCTGCAGAAGCTGGAGCTGCCTTACCGTGTGATGTCCCTGTGCACGGGCGACATGGGCTTTGGCGCCACCAAGACCTATGACCTGGAAGTGTGGCTGCCCGCGCAGAACACCTACCGCGAGATCAGCTCCTGCTCGAACTGCGAAGCCTTCCAGGCGCGCCGCATGCAGGCGCGCTTCAAGAACGCGCAAGGCAAGAACGAGCTGGTGCACACGCTCAATGGCTCGGGCCTGGCCGTGGGCCGCGCCATGGTGGCGGTGCTGGAAAACCACCAGCAGGCGGACGGCAGCATCCGCGTGCCGGTGGCACTGCGCCCGTATCTGGGTGGGGCCGAGTTCCTGAAGGCCTGAAAACTCCTGCTATACTCGCGGGCTACGCCGTTGACCACGGATGCACCAGTTACAGGAGAGGTGGCAGAGTGGTCGAATGTACCTGACTCGAAATCAGGCGTACCGCAAGGTACCGTGGGTTCGAATCCCACCCTCTCCGCCAGTACAAAACCCCAAGTGATTGATTCGCTTGGGGTTTTTTGGTTTCAGGCGTAGGTGTCCACGTTGCTGCCCACGCTGGCGCCATCTTCCCGCGCTTTTTGCCTGGCTTTTTTGTCTCGTGCCTCGTTGGCCGCCTGGGTGTCTGGTGCGGACGACGCCTCCGGTTTGGCCCGGGCCTGCTTGGCCTGCGCGGCGCTGGCTGCCTGCTGGATCAATTGCGCGATCTGCGTTTGAACCGAGGCAATCTGTTGTGAGAGCGACTGGGCCAGCTTGGTGTCCGATGACTTTTGTGCCGTGACCAACTGCTTTTGCAGGGAGGTCAGCTGTTTTTGCAGTGCGGCAATCTGGCCGCTGGTGCTGCTGCTGGATGCGGCCGTGGTGCTGGCAGAGGATGTGGCTGAAATGGTGGCCATGGGGCCCTCCTGTTCTGACTCAGCTGGTGTATCGGCGCCGAGCCTGGCTGCTTGGAGTGGCTTTACCCAAACGACACACAAGCGCCCTCGTGTGTCTGTTTTGTAATGTTCGTCGGCGGCGTCAGCGGTGCATGCCGCCGGGCCGTTGAAGGGGCATCACCTCAACGGATGCATCAACATGAAACACCGTCGATCGGGCCTGATGCCCAGGGCATCCATTGCAGCCATGGTGCTGGTCTCGGCGACGCTGAGTGCCTGCGTGGTGGCCCCTTATTACCCCCCGCAGGAGCAGGTCATCATGACCGCGCCGCCGCCACCTCAAGCCGAATACGTCGGCCCGCCGCCGGTGGTGGGCTACATCTGGATCTCGGGCTTCTGGGCCTGGGAGATGGGCCGCCACGTGTGGGTGGGCGGGCACTGGTCGGCGCCCCGCCCCGGGTACCGGTGGGTGCCCCATACCTGGCAACAGGAAGGGCGTGGATGGCGCCAGCGAGAAGGCCATTGGGATCGTCGCTGACACGGTGCCGGTGGCCAGGCCGAGGCGGCGCGTGCTCAGTGGTCCCCGTGCGGCCCCGCCGCATCGTCCATCGAGCGGATGAAGGCGCTCTGAAAGGCTTGTAGCAAGCGCTGTAACTCTTCGGCTGACAACAGCGGCAGGCCGAATTCGATCAACTGCGTTTTCAGTGACGCGATGTCCGTGCAGCGCACGGATTCGCCGCCGCGCTCGATCCTGAAGCCCACGAGCCCGTCGTCGGTGGTGCTGGGGCTCAACTCGATGCCCTTGAGCGCCGCCATTTCGCGCAGGCGCTGGAATTCACGCCTTTGATCTGGCGGCACGGCCAGCAACAGCGCCACGGACGGGGTGGCATCCTCATCGTCGTACATGCGCGGCTCCTTGCTTGGGTGGCCGAGCCCCATAAGGGCGCTCAGGCCAACTGGCATCCAGTCTGAGGGAGCGCGCCCGCTCGGTCAATATGGCCCCTGCTCAGGGCACGGACGAAAACAGCGCCTGCCGCAGTTTGAGTGCCTCAGCCCGATCCGGTGCGACGCCCGCCGTGCCGATCAGCACCACCCGCCAGACCGCCCCGTTGCGCTTGAGCAAGGTGGCGTGGACCTTCTGCGATTTGTCCCGTGCGACGCTGCCCAGCACCACGAGCGCCGGCTGCCCTTCGATCGTGTCGCCTTCGCTGCTCACGTACAGGCTCATCGAGCCGCTGGTCGCCCTGATCCAGGCCGAAGCATAGTCCTCCAGCTCGAACTGGCCGGGGATGGCTTCCCGGGCGAACACGGCGTAGATGCCAGCATCAGGGTGGAAGAACATGTCAACGTCCTGCTTGTCCTGGTTCTTGCTCTGCTGGTGGCTCCAGCCGCTGGGGATCGTGATCTCCCGGCCGGTGAGTTTGTTGGTCCAGGGGCCGCCGCTGGTGTAGCTCCGGTGGGACTCTCTGGCCTCTTGCTTGAAATACCCGTTGACCGCCATCATGCCGACGAGGATCAGCACCGTGCAGACGAGGCGCACGAGCGACAGCCTGGTGGCACGCACCTCGAACTTGCCCTGGTCATAGCCGGCCGCTTGTCCGTCCCGGACCTTGCCGTATTGGTACAGCGTGGTCAGCAGGCTCACCAGCGGCAACCATGCACCCAGGCCAAAGATGTAGACATCGATCTGCCGGCGCAG
>Ga0265327_10000909_pt1 | contig 43446 bp, 44 predicted proteins | sample 41621metaG_FD_202089 | JGI IMG/M metagenome (GOLD analysis project Ga0265327, IMG submission 202089) | Rhizosphere microbial communities from Carex aquatilis grown in University of Washington, Seatle, WA, United States - 4-16-21 metaG | ecosystem: Host-associated > Plants > Roots > Rhizosphere... | reverse complement strand
GGTGGGGGTTGTCCCCTCCCGTTGGCGACCGATGAAGCGGCTTCCCCAACCGAAATTCGCATCTTAACACCGTTTTGAAGGTGTTCGATTGCTCTCGGTGCGAGAATGAATCACGCGGAGGCGCGGAGGACGCGGAGTTGAGTTTTCCTCCGCGAATCTCCGCGTCTCCGCGTGCAAATGCTGGGTGGCCCGCATGCGCGGGCCGTGACATGGGTTAGCCCTTGGCCCGCATCAGGCGGGCTTTGTCGCGTGCCCAATCGCGTTTCTTTTCGGTTTCGCGCTTGTCGTGCAGTTTCTTGCCTTTGGCGACGCCGAGTTCGATTTTCGCGATGCCTTTCGGGTTGAAATAGACCCTGAGCGGTATCAGCGTCATGCCCTCGCGCTGCACGGCGGCGGAAAGCCTGCGCACTTCGGTCTTGCGCACCAACAGTTTGCGCATGCGCTTGGGCTCATGGTTGAAGCGGTTCGCCATCAGATATTCGGGGATATAGGAATTGACGAGCCATATCTCGCCGTCCTTCGCGAAGGCATAGGATTCCGCGATGGTCGCCTTGCCGGTGCGCAGCGACTTCACTTCGGAGCCCATGAGCATCATGCCGGCTTCGATCGTTTCGTCGATCGCATAGGCGTACCGCGCCTTGCGGTTGTCGGCGACGACCTTCTTTTCCGGATCGGCCTTTTTCGCCATCAGGCGATACCGGCGTGCGCCATCGCTTCGCGGATGCGGACGCGCGCGGATTCCGTCGCGGCGACAAGCGGCAGGCGAACCTCGTCGGTGCAATGGCCCAGAACCGAGGCGCCGTATTTGGCGGGCGCGGGGCTGGCTTCGCAGAACATCGCGTCGTGCAGCGGCGACAACCGGTCCTGCAACGCCCGCGCCTTGGCGAAGTCGCCCGCCATGCAGGCGTTCTGGAACTCCGCGCAGAGGCGCGGCGCGACGTTGGCCGTCACCGAGATGCAGCCATGGCCGCCATGGGCCATGTAACCGAGCGCGGTGATGTCCTCGCCCGAAATCAGCCGCCAGCCCTTGGCGCAGGCCAGCCGTTCGCGCGACGGGCGCGCCAGATTGTTGGTCGCATCCTTCACGCCGATGATGTTGGCGATTTTCGAAAGCCGCGCGATCGTCTCCACCGAGATCTCGACCACGCTGCGGCCCGGGATGTTGTAGACGAGGATCGGAATGTCCACGGCTTCCGCAATCGCGGCGAAGTGGCGATAGAGCCCTTCCTGCGTCGGCCTGTTGTAATAGGGGGCGACCGAAAGCACCGCGTCGGCACCAACGTCCTTCGCGTGCTGGGTGAGCGATATCGCTTCGGCGGTGGCGTTGGAGCCCGCGCCCGCGATCACCGGTACCCGGCCCGCGGCTTCTTCCACGCAGAGTTCGACCACGCGCATGTCTTCTTCGTGGGTGAGCGTGGGGGATTCGCCGGTGGTGCCCATCGGCACCAGGCCGTGGCTGCCTTCGGCGATCTGCCAGGAGGCGAACTTTCGGAACGCGGCCTCGTCCACCGCGCCGTTTTTCATCGGCGTGATGAGGGCGGGGATGGAGCCCCGGATGCGTTCGCGAATATCAGCCATGACTTGCGCCTTTGTTTCGGGCTTGGTTTTGTCGCTGCTCTAGATACCGGGTTGCCCCGGCTTTCGGAAGCGCCCCTCATAGAACCCGATCCGGGCAAAAGAAAGGAGCCGCTCATGGCCCTCGAAATGCGTCCACACTGCGAGCGCTGCAACACGGCCCTGCCCGCCGACAGCGATTCTGCCCGCATCTGCTCTTACGAATGTACATTCTGCGCCGATTGCAGCACCGCCATGCAGAATCGCTGCCCCAATTGCGGTGGGGAACTGCTGGTGCGGCCGCGGCGGAAGAAATAGCCATTCAATTGCCCGGTTTTAATGGCATCGGGGGATGACGGCCGTTATCTTTGGCCCGTGCCCCCCAAGCAGATTCGAGTTGTGGTGACTTTGCGTATCGTGAAATTCGCGTTTGCCGGTCTGGTTGCCGGTGTGCTTAGCGTTTCGGCGCTGGCCGAGGTGACGCCCGAGCGGACCAGCACCGTCCACTATCTCAGCGATGCCGACCGGGCGCTCTACAAGCGTGCCTTCGACGCGGCGGCCAAGAAGAACTGGGGCGACGCGCAGACGATTGCGATGCAGGGACACGACGCCACCGCGCGGCGGATCATCCAGTGGCGCTATCTGCTGGACCCGGACAGCGGCGCTGGCTTTGCCGAAATCAGCGGCTTCATGAAGAACAATCCTGGCTGGCCGTCGCAGGGCGTTCTGCAATCGCGCGCCGAACAGGCAATCCCCGACGACATGGCTCCGCAAGCGGTGATCCAGTGGTTCAACGGGCGCGAACCGAACACCGGCATCGGCAAGATCAAGCTTGGGCACGCGATGATCGCGGCCGGTCAGGTGACGAAAGGTTCCGATCTGATCCGCAGCGCGTGGGGCGAGAACAGCCTGCAGAGCGATCAGGAAGCGTTTGTGATCCGCAACCATGGCGACCTGCTGACGCCCGCGCTCGAAGCGCAGCGGCTCGACAGCCTGCTGTGGCGCGATGACGAGGGCGGCGCCAAGCGCCAGCTCGCACGCGCACCCGACGACGCACAGCGCGTTGCGAAGGTGCGGCTGGCGCTGCGCAACAATCCCAAGACGGGTATCCGGCTTGCAGACGCCCTGCCCGCGCGGCTGGCATCCGATCCGGGTGTGTTGTTCGATCTTGCCAAGGCGCGCCGTGATCGCGACGAGACGGAAACGGCAGCGGGCCTTCTGCTGCGCGTGGCGGCGCAGGAAAACAAGACATGGCCCGGCAAGATGTGGGGCGAACTCAACATCACCGCGCGCCAGGCGGTGAACGAACGGAAATATCGCACGGCGTACCGGCTTGTTTCGGATAGCGGGCTCACCGACGGCGCGGCGTTTGCCGATGCGGAGTTCTTTGCGGGCTGGATCGCGCTGCACTTCCTCAACGAGCCCAAGACGGCGTTGGGGCATTTCCAGAAGCTGGAGACGGGCGTTTCGCGGCCGATCAGCAAGTCGCGCGCCTATTTCTGGGAAGGGCGTGCGGCGGAGGCTGGCGGCGATCTGGCGCTTGCGGGGCATTACTACCAGCAAGCGGCACTGATCTCGGACACCTATTACGGCCAGCTTGCGCTGACGCACATCGACCAGACGCCCGTGCTGCATTTGCCCGATGCATCGGTGCCTGCGGCCGCCGTGCGGGCGCAGATCGAAGACAGCGAGATGGTGCGCGCGATCCGCGTGCTGGCCGATCTGGGCGAGGAACATCTGCTGCGCCTGTTCGCCAATGCGTATGTCGGCCCGACGCCGGATGCGGCGAGCGCCAGCCGGTTGTCTCAGTTGATGGTGGACCTGGGTTATCCCGAAGTGGCGGTGCGTGCGGCCAAGCAGGCGGGCTATGGCGGGGTTCTGTTGCTGAACTATTCGTTCCCGGTCGCGGACGTGCCGCCTTACAAGGGCGACGGCGCAGCGCCGGAGACGCCGCTGGTGCTGGCGCTGATCCGGCAGGAGACCGAGTTCGATCCCAATGCGGTGAGCGGCGCGGGCGCGCTGGGCATCATGCAGGTGATGCCCGACACCGGACGGAAGATGGCGCGGATGGCAGGCGTCGATTTCAATCAGTCGAGCCTTTTGTACGACACCAAATACAACATGCAGCTTGGCATGGGCGAGTTGCAGCACCAGCTCGACAATTGGGGCGGGTCGTACATTCTGGCCATCGCCGCGTACAACGCGGGGCCGAGCAATGTGAAGCGGTGGATCGCGCAATTCGGCGATCCGCGCACATCGGGGATCGATCCGGTGGACTGGGTGGAATCCATCCCGTTCGGGGAGACGCGCAACTATGTGCAGCGCGTGATCGAGAATGTTCAGATTTACAGGAACCGGCTTGCGGGCGCCGATCAGCCCTCACGCATATTGGCCGATCTCTACCGGCCCAACCCGCCGCAAGCCTCGGTGCTGAAATTCACTCCGCCGCCGTTGAAAGACCTGCCGCCGGAGCCGAAGAAAAAGAAAACGGTCAAGAAGCCGGTGCACAAGAAGAAACACCACCGCACGACGTCTTCTCACTGAGGGGCTTTAAGGCCTTGCGAGCCACTCGCGCGCCTGGCGCTGGGCTTCGGCGATCTGAGCGGTGCTCATTTCGCTGGCCATCGTGGCGCGCCATCTCTTGGCTTCATCCACGCCGCGCATCGCAGCGAGGTTGAACCATTTGTGAGCGGCGATGAAATCCACGCCCACACCCTGACCCGTCGAATAGGCCAGACCCAGATTGTAGAGAGCAGACGCTTGCCCGCACTTGGCTTCGACTTCAAACTGCGTCAGCGCATCGATATCGACACACGCCATCGCGACTTCCCCTTCAACGTTGCTGCACGACTGTCCCGTGCAGGCACAATGCTGAGGCTGAAGAAGCTAAAGCCGGGTTAACGCAAACAAGAAGGAAATTTACGCCTCGTTAAGACATCGCAGACGGCAGCGATGCGGCTTTCATTTTCCACGTTGTCCGAACAGAACCTTTCGCGCCGTTTCCTGCGCATTGCGGTCGTTCGTTTGGGGTTGGCGCAATTCTTTGCCGGTATCCAATCCCTTTTCGACGGCGGGGCGGGTGCGGACGCGGTCGAGCCAGGCTTTCACGTTTGGAAAATCGACGATCATGTTGTCGATGCGCGAGGCGGCGGTTGCCCAGCCGATACAGGCCATGTCGGCGATGGAATAGTCGTCAGCGAGATAATCTCGGCCCGTGAGGCGACGCTCCATGACGCCAAGGAGGCGGTGCACCTCGTTGGTGTAGCGTTGGACGGCGTAGACATCGTCCTTCTTGTAGCCGCGGAAATGGGCCGCCTGCCCTGTCATGGGGCCGAGGCCGCCCACCTGCCAGAACAGCCATTCGTCGACGGCGACGCGGCTGCGCTCATCGGTGGGATAGAACTTGCCGGTCTTGCGACCGAGATATTGCAGGATCGCGCCGGATTCGAAGACCGAGATCGGCTCGCCGCCCGGCCCATCGGGATCGACGATGGCGGGCATGCGGTTGTTGGGGGAGATGGCCAGGAACGAGGGCGCGAACTGTTCGCCCTTGCCGATGTTGACGGGTTTGATTTCGAAAGGAAGCCCGCACTCTTCCAGCATAATCGCGATCTTCCAGCCGTTGGGGGTCGGCCAGTAGTAAAGCTCGATGGGGCGCTGCTGGGCTGGGGATTTGGTGGAGGACGAAGGTCTGGTCTTCGTCGGGGCCTTGGTCTTCGCGGCGGCTTTAACAGCTGGCTTCGCAGGAGACTTGGCGGGAGGCTTTTCTTTTTTATTCTTGGGTGCTGAGGCTGGTTTGGACGGCTTGGCCGCGGCTGCCCGACTGAGCGGGCGAACCGCGGCGTTTGCCTTTGCCATAAAGTGGCTGATTGGCGGGCGCGGCTGCGGCCTTCGCCCGCCGAGCAGCTTTACTTCTTGGCTTTCTTCCGGCCGCCCTTTTTCTTGGCTGCCTTGCGCTTCTTGGTCTTGCGCGCTGCGCCCTTGGCCGCTGCTTTGCGGACCGTGCGCTTCTTCCTCTTTACTGCTGGCATGTGAAACGACTCCTTTTGTTGTTCGGGTCGCGCGACTCGCGCCCCCCAAAACGCCAACAATATGAGGAAGTTGCGGGGTAAATTGCAATACGTGGGGGGAAGCGGCGCCGAGGTGCTGAGTCATGAATGTCACAAAACCCTTATTTTATCGATGTTTCTTGCATTCGTCCGTTTACGGACAATCTTCCTGCAAAAACAGGCCCCACCCTGTCAACAACTTGCAAATTGTACGAATCACCCCTCATCGGGCAGTCCGAGTCGCGCCTTCAAGACGGCATTCACCGCTTGCGGGTTCGCCTTTCCGCCCGTCGCTTTCATCACCTGACCGGTGAACCAACCTGCGAGTTTGGGTTTGGCTTTCACTTCTTCGACCTTGTCGGGGTTCGCCGCGATGACATCGTCGACCGCTTTTTCGATCGCGGATGTGTCGGTGACCTGCTTCAACCCGCGGCTCTCGACGACATGAACGGGGTCGCCGCCTTCGCTCCACACGATGTCGAGGACATCCTTCGCGATCTTTCCGGAGATCGTCTGATCGGAAATCATCTTTAAGATCGCGTTGTTAGCAGATGCGGACACCGGACAATCGGTGATCGAACGTCCATCCTTGTGGAGACGTCCGAGGATTTCGTTGTTCAGCCAATTCGCCGCCGCCTTCGCATCGACACCCTTGGCCATCGCTTCGAAATAATCTGCCAGTTCCTTTTCGGCGACGAGAACGCCTGCGTCGTACGCCGACAACCCGTGGGACGACATGAAACGCGCCTTCTTCTCGTCGGGAAGTTCCGGCAACGAAGACGCGATGGCATCGACCCACGCCTGATCCAATGTCAGCGGAAGCAGATCGGGATCGGGGAAGTATCTGTAATCATGAGCTTCTTCCTTCGACCGCATCGAGCGCGTCTCGCCCTGACGGCTGTCGTACAGGCGCGTTTCCTGTTTGATGCTGCCGCCGGTTTCGATGATCTCGATCTGGCGGCGCGCTTCATATTCGACCGCCTGCGCGATGAAGCGCATGGAGTTCACGTTCTTGATCTCGCAGCGGGTGCCGAGCGGGCCGCCGGGCTTGCGCACCGATACATTTACGTCGGCACGCATGGAGCCTTCGTCCATATTGCCGTCGCAGGTGCCGAGATAGCGGACGATGGCCCGCAATTTCTTCAGGAATGCCGCGGCTTCTTCCGACGAGCGCATGTCGGGTTTGGTGACGATCTCCATCAGGGCGACGCCCGAGCGGTTGAGATCGACGAAGGAATAATCGGCGGACTGGTCGTGCAGGCTCTTGCCCGCATCCTGTTCCAGATGGAGACGTTCGATGCCGACCTTGATGCTTTCGCCGCCCGCCAGATCGAGCGTGACCTCGCCTTCGCCCACGATGGGGTTCTTGAATTGCGAGATCTGATAGCCCTGCGGAAGATCGGGATAGAAATAGTTCTTGCGGTCGAAGACGCTGTTGAGATTGATCTGCGCCTTCAGGCCAAGGCCCGTGCGCACGGCCTGTTCCACGCATTTGCGGTTGATGACCGGCAACATGCCCGGCATGCCCGCATCGATGAACGAGACCTGCGAATTGGGTTCGGCCCCGAACGCGGTGGAGGCGCCGGAGAACAGCTTGGATTCGGACAGCACCTGGGCATGGACTTCCATGCCGATGACGATCTCCCACGGACCGGTTGAGCCTTCGACAAGTTTAGACGCGGCCATCTTCGCCTCCGTCATGGATGTAGGCATCGGCTTCGATCTCGACTTGCCAGTTGGGGTCGATGAAGCGGGACACTTCCACGAAGGTCGTCGCGGGCTGGATCTTGCCGAAGAATTCGCCGTGGATTTTCGCGGCCTCTTCCCAGCGGGAGACATCTCGCATCATCACGCGCGTGCGGGTGACGTGATCCAGGCGCGCGCCGACTTTTTCCAGCGCCTCGCCGATGATTTCGAATGCACGGCGCACCTGCCCTGCCACATCGGGGGCGAGCGAACCATCCTTGTTGATGGGCGCTGTACCGCTGACGGTGACGACGCGACCGGTGCGCACTGCGCGGCTGAAGCCGATGCTTTCGTGATAGGGGCTGTCGGTCTTGGCCAGAACGCGGTTCATGCTGTCCACCATTTGGAAGGTTTCGCGCCGAAGGCTGCCGCCGTTTCGATGGAGCGGCCTGCGCGCAAGACTGTTGCTTCGTCAAATGCCTTGCCGATGATCTGAAGACCGAGCGGCAGACCATCCGCCGTCAACCCGGCGGGAACGGCGAGGCCCGGAAGACCGGCGAGATTCACCGTCACGGTGAAGACGTCGTTGAGATACATCGACAGCGGATCGCTGTTCTTGGCGCCGAGCGCGAAGGCGGGGCCCGGCGTGGCCGGGGTGAGCAGCACGTCGCATTTTTCGAACGCCTGGGTGAAGTCGCGCGCGATCAGGGTGCGCAGCTTCTGGGCGCGGGCGTAATACGCATCGTAATAGCCTGCCGAGAGCACATACGTGCCGATCAGGATGCGGCGGCGGACTTCGGCGCCGAAACCTTCTGCCCTGCTCTTTTCATAAAGCTCGGTGATTTCGCGCACGCCTTCGGCGCGGTGGCCGAAGCGCACGCCATCGTAACGGGCAAGGTTCGAGGAGGCCTCGGCGGGCGCCACTATATAATAAGCGGGCAGCGCGTATTTGGTGTGGGGCAGCGAGACATCCACGATCTCCGCGCCCTGCGCCTTCAGCCACTCCGCGCCCTTCTGCCAGAGCGCGTCGATTTCTGGCGGCGCGCCGTCGAGGCGGTATTCCTTCGGGATGCCGACGCGCAGCCCCTTTACGCCGCCTTCGAGCGTGGCTTCGTAATTGGGCACCGGGATATCGACGCTGGTGGAATCGTTGGGATCGACGCTGGCCATCTGGCGCAACAGGATCGCGGCATCGCGCACCGTGCGCGTCATCGGGCCCGCTTGATCGAGCGAGGAAGCAAACGCGACGATGCCCCAGCGCGAGCAGCGGCCATAGGTCGGCTTGATTCCGACGGTGCCCGTAACGGCGGCAGGCTGGCGGATGGAACCGCCGGTGTCGGTGCCGGTGGCGGCCAGACAAAGATTGCCGGACACCGCCGTGGCCGAACCGCCCGACGAACCGCCGGGCACGAGGTTCTGGTTCGAGTTCTTCGCGCGCCACGGATTGACCACGGGCTTGAAGAAACTCGTCTCGTTGGACGAGCCCATGGCGAATTCATCCATGTTCGTCTTGCCGAGCATCACCGCGCCCGCGTTCCACAAATTCTGCGAGACGGTGGATTCATAGGGCGGGATGAAGTTGGACAGGATGCGGCTGCCCGCGGTCGTCTTCACGCCCTTGGTGCAGAACAGATCCTTGATCGCGAGCGGCAGGCCTTCGAGCGGGCGCGCTACGCCTTTCGCGATGCGTGCATCGGACGCCTCAGCCATTTGCATCGCGCGGTCAGGCGTTTCGGTGACGAACGCGTTCAGGGTGCGTGCGCCTTCGATGGCCTTCACGAATGCGCCGGTCAGTTCCTTCGACGAAATCTTTTTCGTGGCGACGGCATCGCGCGCGTCGGCCAGCGTGAAATCGGTCGGCGTTGCGGGCAAACTCATTCGATCACCTTCGGGACGACAAAGAAATTGTCTTCGCTCATCGGCGCGTTGGCGGTGATCGCTGCGGCATCGCCGCCACCTGTCACCTTGTCTTCGCGCATCTTGAGCGTTTGGGCGACGACGCTGGTCATCGGCGCAACGCCTTCCACATCGACCTCGCCCAATTGTTCGACCCAGGCGAAAATGCCGTTCAGTTCGTTGACCATCGGCTCCACGCGCTCCTCTTCGAGCGCGATCCGGGCAAGGCGGGCTATGCGGCGGACGGTGTCCTTGTCCACGGACATGGGGCACTTCTCTGTGCTGGGGTTCGAGGGCGCTAGTAGCAACCGGGGGCCGGGCTGGCAAGCGAGCCAAATGCCCTTTAGATATGCGTGCTATGTCACTGGGAATTCAGGCCATAGACCACGTCCAGATCGCCGTGCCAAAGGCGCTGGAAGCCGAGTGTCTGGCCTTCTATCGAAAGGTTCTGGGCCTGCCCGAAATTCCCAAACCGGAGGAATTGCGCGCCCGCGGCGGGGCATGGTTCCAGCTTCCCAACCTTCAGATGCATGTGGGCGTGGACCCGGAGCCCTCGCCGCGCAGCAAGCGGCATGTCTGTTTCCTGGTGCCGGATCTGGCGCGCGCCAGGGCGGCGATTGTGGGCAGCGGTATCGCCATAGAGGAGGAAAACGTGGCCGAAGGACTTTCGCGTTTCTTCATCCGCGATCCGGCGGGTAACCGCATCGAGATTGGGCAGCGCTGACTTTGCCCGTGCTTTCGCTTTCCGAATTGAAGCAGCGGCATTCGCCCGGTCAGCGCCTTCTTGGGCTGGATCTGGGCGAGAAGACCATTGGGCTGGCGCTATCGGACACGCTGGCCACCATCGCCACGCCGCTGGAAACATTGCCGCGTGGAAAGTTCGGCGACGATGCGAAAAAGATTTTGGCGCTGGTCGAGATGCATGGCATCGGCGCGCTGGTGATCGGGTTGCCGCTCAACATGGATGGCAGCGAAGGGCCATCGGTGCAATCGGCCCGGGCGTTCGCGCGCAACTTTGCCGCCAAATCCGATATCGCGATTGCGTTTCAGGACGAGCGGCTTTCGACGGCGGCTGTCACACGAACGTTATTGGAAGCTGATTCCTCCAGAGCCAAACGGGCGCGCGTCGTGGACAAGATGGCGGCGGCTTATATCCTGCAAAGCGCGTTGGACCGGTTGAGAACACTTCCCCCCGCATGAGCGCCGACCAAGATCGCCCTGCCCGCTTCCTGTGGCTGCCGCCCGGCGCCCGGCCGCCGCACCCCGTGCCGCGGCGGCAGGAGATGGTGTTCCTGCTGGTGGGGCTGACGCTTCTTTTCAGCGGTTACGATCTCAACGTGTTCGGCATGGCGCTGCCGCAAATCCAGCGCGAATTGCATATCCCCGAGAACATGGCGGGCGTGACGATCAGCTATTTCCGGCTCGCCGCACTGCCCGCATTATTCGTCGCACCGTTGGCCGATATTGTGGGTCGCAGGCGGCTGCTGCTGTTCACCGTGTTCGGCGAAGCGTTGATGACACTCGCCACCGCTTTCTCGCAGGATTACACCCAGCTGGTCAGTACCCAAATCCTGGCGCGCGTGTTCGGCTATTGCGAGGAGACGCTGTGTTTCGTCGTTGTGACCGAAGAAATCGATGCGCGCGTACGCGGCTGGTCCATCGGGATGTTGGGCTCGCTTGTGGCTGTCGGCGCGGGCGTGGCCGCGATCATATTCGGCGCCGTGAACTATCTGCCTTATGGCTGGCGTGCGCTTTACGTTGTCGGTAGCGGCGGCCTTCTGATCCTGGCCTATTACCGGCGCTGGCTGCCCGAAACGCGGCGTTTTGAAATCCATCGCCAGAGTATCGACACAGCCGAATCGAAAGCCATGCAATTTGTGCGAATGCTGCGCGGACTTGTGCGCGATTATCCCGGCCGCCTTGCCGCGTTGCTCACTTTCGTCGCCGCTTTTGGTTTTGCGATGGGGCCGTCGTCGGTGCTGCTTTCCAAATTCCTGCAAACCACGCACCACTACTCGCCCGGACAAGTGACGTTGCTGTTCCTGTTCGGCGGCCTTGCTTCGGTGATCGGAAACGTGATCGCGGGGCGCGTATCCGACCGCATCGGGCGCAAACGCACGCTCTTCATCGCCACCGCGGTCGGCGGAATGGGTTTTGCGGTGTTTTACAGCGGGATTGGCGGATGGGTGTTGCCCGTTGCATGGGTTGTTGCACTGTTCGGCTTTCTTTCTGGAGACGCGTTGGCAGCGGGCTTCCCATCGGAAATCTTCCCCACCGCTTATCGCGCGACGACCACGACCTTGCGCTATGCCGTCAACATATTGGGTGGCGCGGTGGCGCTTCGGCTGGAGGGCACGTTCTACGACTGGTTCGGCGCCCATGGTCCCGCGATCATGCTGCCGTTGGCCGCAATCCCGATCGCGCTGGTCGCCATATTGTTCCTGCCCGAAACCGCGCAGCGCACGCTGGAAGACATTTCTAACCGGGAATGAGTTTGCCCGGGTTCAATATGCCCTTTGGATCGAGTGTGTGCTTGATGGCGCGCAGCACCGCGATGCCGAGTTCGCCTTTTTCCTGTGCGATCCATGGCAGGTGATCTTCGCCCACGCCGTGGTGATGGCTGATCGTGCCGCCGTTGGCGGCGATGGCATCGGATGCCGCTTTCTTGATCGCGCGCCATTGGGCGACTTCGGCATCGAGCTGGCGCGGGAAGATGTAGGTGAAATAGAGGCTCGCGCCATCGGGATAGGTATGGCTGATGTGACCCATCACGATGCCGCGTGCGCCGGGGCGCGGTGCGGTTTCGACCATCGCGGTGTGAAGCGCGGTGACGACGGCGCGATGCAGCTTCGGGATGTTCGACCACGAGGTTGAGGTTTCCAGTGTGTCGACGCCGACGCCACGATCCATCATGGGGTCGCGCATATAGGGGCCGTGGAAGCGGCCTTCGTACCAGCGCTTGCCCATGCTCTCGCCCACCGACAATGCGCCGAGGCGTTTGGCGATCTTTTTGAAACTGGCAAGGCCATCGGCCACTTCATCCGCATCGCCTTCGAAGCCCGCAATCACTGCGGCGGGCGCGCGGTCGAGGCCACGCATAGCGAGGAAGCGTTCGGTGAGTGCGGCTTTCAGGCCCTGCGGTTTTCCGATGTCGGCCATGGTGCGGTAGATCCGCGTTTCATCGGCATCCGAAAGGCGCAGCATCGCGGTTGGGATTTCTTCGCGGATGGCGGTGCGCAGGGCTTCGGTGCCCGATTGGAAATCCTTGAACAGGAAGCCGGTATAGATTTTCTTTGCCGGTGCTTCATGGATGCGCACGCGGGCTTGGCTGACGATGCCGAATTCGCCTTCCGAACCGATGACGATATCCTTCAGACGCGGACCGGCGGCGGATGCGGGGAAGTTATCTGTTATGAGCACGCCGCGCGGTGTGGCGAGCGTGACGGAGACGAGCCAGTCGGACGAGCGGCCATAGCGGCCCGATTGCTGGCCCGCGCCGGCATGGGCGATCCAGCCGCCAAGCGTGGAGAATTCGAAAGATTGCGGATAGTGGCCGAGGGTGAGGCCTTGGGCCTGCAACGCCTTTTCGAGCGCGGGGCCATAGATGCCGGCTTCGATTTCCGCCGTCATCGAAATGCGGTCGACATCGAGAACGCGATCCATCTTCGACAGGTCGAGCGTCACGACCGCGCCGAATGTTCCGTGGCTCGCGGTGACGCCGCCCACGACGCTGGTGCCGCCGCCGAAGGGCACGACGGCAATGCCCTGTTCCGACGCATAAGCGAGCACGGCCAGCACATCGGCCTGGTTGCGCGCGTAGAGAACCAGATCGGGTGCGGTGGTGAGATCGCCTGCGCGCATCCGGAGCACATCGTGATAGGAACGGCCGAGTGCGTGGAAGGCGCGTTCGTAATCGTCGTCGCGCACCTGTTCGGCACCGAGCATGGCAACGAAACGGCTGCGTTCTTCGCCGCGCAGGCGCGACGACGGAAGCTTGATGTCTTTCAGTTCGCGCGGCGGTGTGGCGAGCAGCGTCGGCATACCGGTTTCGTGGGCGAGCCATGCCCACAGTTCGGCGCGGCCCGAAAGCTCGTCATGGGCTTCGTTCCAGCCCCAGCCGTTCCAGCGGATTTTTTTGCGGTCCATCTTTCAGCATCTCAAATTGAGGGCGGCGGGAAGTATTTCGAATGTCGCGGGCAATTTGCCTGCGTTCTCGCCGTCGGTTTCTATCAATACGGCCCGGCCATGCGTTTCGGCCACGGGAGCGGCCACGACCTTGTGCCCTTTCACGACACGCACGGCGGGAAGGTTCAAATGTTCTCCGGTGTAGATCAGTTTCAAATCCTTGACGGCTTGCAGTTTGGACGCGCCGCCGATGACCACGACATCGAATTGGCCGTCATCGGGAACGGCGTTGGGCGCGATCTTCATGCCGCCGCCGAAATATTGGGCGTTGGCGACGGCGACGGTGGAGATGCGGTCGATCTCGTCATACTCGCCATCGATGCGCAGGCGGACGGTGCGGTCGTTGTAACGCAGCATCGCGAGCGCGCTGTGAAAGGCGAAGGCGAAAGAGCCGCCGAACAGTTTGGCAATGCGGGCGCGGTTGACGGCATCGACGATCACGCCGGACAAGCCGAAGGATGCGACGTTGATGAAATAGCGCGTGACCGGAATCCCGTCATTGCTCAGGCAGGAGACGCGGCCGATATCGATGCGCCGGATCTTGGCCTTCTTCAGGTTCTTGAGCGCTTCCAACGGGCCGGGTTCGTGGCCGAACGTTTTGCGGAAATCGCCGCCTGTTCCGCTGGTGACGAAGGCGAACACGGCATCGGGGGCGAGCGCACCTTCGGGACCGAAGAAGCCATTGACGGCTTCGTTGATCGTGCCGTCGCCGCCGACCGCGATGATTTCGCTGTGGCCTTCGCTCAAGGCGCGACGGACGAGATTGGTGGCTTCCGCGCGCCGCGAAGTGAAACCGACGCTGAGCGCGGGATAGATTTCGCGCAGGCCCTTTTCGATCTCGATCCAATCGTGACCGGTGCGGCCGCTGGCGGAACGCGGATTGACGACGGCGAAGGCGCTCATGGCCGCGTGACCACAAGGGATGCCGTGACGGTGTCGATCTCGCGGGTGCGGCGTTCGGCGTTCCAGTTCAGTTCGGCGGCCATGATGTCTGCGGTGCGGGACAGGACATCTGCTGCGGGACGGCCAAGTTGGCCGATGCCGGTGCGCCGCGTCACGACGTCGGCGAGCGTGAGCGCCATTTCTTCGCGGATCGCGAACAACACCTGCGCACCGATATCGCCGGTGATGCCCAGCGGCTGGCGCAGATCGGGGCGGTTGCCGGCTTCGGCCAGCATGGCGTCGAGCCGTGTGCCGTACATCCGCGTGAGATGATCGATGCCTTGCAGATCGGGGTGGTTGCGCTTTTGCGCGGCGGTGAAATTTTCGATGCGGTCGATGGCGCCGCCGGGCAAGCGCGATGTCTTGGTGGCGGACGCAGGCGAGGTGCCGAGTTTGGCGCTGAACGTATCGACGATCTTTTCGGCGAGGTCGCGCGAGGTCGTCCACTTGCCGCCGATGGCGGAATAGAGGCCTTCGACGCCATCATCCTTGTGGTCAATCAGTTCGGCCCGACGGCTGGCATCGTAGGTGTCACCTGTGCCTTCATCGACGAGTGGCCGCAAACCCGCATAGGAATGGATCACATCGCTGCGTTTCAAGCGGGCGGCGGGCAGATGCGAATTGATGAAGCCGAGGAATTCGGAAATGTCGTCTTCCGTCACGTGCACGGAATCCGGATCGCCGGTGAAGGCGGTGTCGGTGGTGCCGAGGATCGTGTGGTTGCGCCACGGCAGGATGAAGAAATGTCCGCCATTGGCGGCGACCGTCAGCGCGGATTTGCGGCTGACGGGCGGCACGACCAGATGGATGCCTTTGGAACGCAGGATGCGGTGGGCGGTTTTCTTGCCGAGCGCCGCATCGAGGAAAATGTCGCTCCACGGGCCGGTTGAGACGAGCGTGAGTTTGGCGCGGATGTCGAAGGTTGCGTCGCTTGTCTGGTCGCGAACGGTGGCGCCTTCGATCTTGCCGTCGCGGATCAGAAGCGATGTGGCCGCCACATAATTGGCAAGCGCTGCGCCGTGCGCATCGGCATCCAGAAGATTTTCGAGCGCGAGACGTTCCGGCGAATACATCTGCGCGTCGTAATATTTGAATGCGCCATCGAAATCTGGGCGATCAAGAACGGGTTCTTCGGACAATGCCTTGTCGCGCGCGAGCCAGGAATGGCGTGGAAGGCGCTGGGCGGGATCAGCGAGCCATGTGCGGTCATACGAAAGCACATCGTAGAGCGTGAGGCCCGCGCCCAAGGTTACGCGCTCTTTTCGCGAACCGCCGTGCAGCGGGATCAGAAACGGCAGCGGACGCACCAGATGCGGGGCGATGCGTTGCCATATGCGCCGTTCGCGCAGGGATTCGCGCACGAGGCCGAGTTCGAAGTTTCTGAGATACCGCAAGCCACCATGGATGAGCTTGGAATTGTGGGCGCTGGTGGCGTTGGCGAAATCGCCCTTTTCGACCAGGGCCACCTTGTAGCCGCGCATCGCTGTGTCGCGCGCCACGCACGCACCCGTCACCCCGCCGCCGACGATCAGCAGGTCGAAGGTTTCGTTCGCGAGACGGTCAAGATTGCGGCGCATGTTCCCCTATCGGCCCCACGCTTTCCGGGCGGGGGTGCACTTGTCAATACCGTGCGCCCGCCTGCTAGACTTGGGCCAGCGATCTATCTCCGGGAGTGCTTAATGCCGCAGGTCAAAGCCAACGGAATCGACATCGAATATGAAAGCTTCGGCCGCGCGAGCGACCCCGCGATCCTGCTGATCATGGGGTTTTCGGCGCAGATGACGATGTGGCCGGTTTCGCTGTGCGAAGGTCTGGCGGCCCAGGGTTTCCGCGTGATCCGGTTCGACAACCGCGATGTGGGGAAATCGACACACCTGTTGAACAAGGGTGCGCCCAATCCGATGGAAGCGATGGCCAAGCTGATGTCGGGCCAGCCGGTGGCGGGTGCGCCCTACACGCTGGATGACATGGCGGCGGATGCTGTGGGCGTGTTGGACGCGCTGGGTATTGAAAGCGCGCATATCGTGGGCGCGTCGATGGGCGGAATGATCGCGCAACTTGTGGCGGCCAAGCATGGGGCGCGGGCGCGCAGTCTTGTTTCGATCATGTCCACCACGGGGCGGCGCGACCTGCCGCCGGCCAAGCCCGAAGCGATGGGTGTGCTTATCACGCCGCCGGCCAGCAATAGCCGCGAAGATCGCATCAAGCAGGGCAAGATCATCTGGCGCACGATTGGCAGCCCGGGCTATCCGGCGACGGAGGAAGAACTGGATCGTGTGGTTCAGTTCGAAGTGGATCGTGTGCCGTATGAGCCGACAGGTGCGGCGCGGCAATTGTTTGCCATCGTGGTGGCGACGCCGCGCAACGACATTCTGAAGAATGTGCACTGCCCTGCTCTCGTCATTCACGGGGCGGACGATCCGTTGATCCCGGTCGATAGCGGCAAAGATACGGCGGCGAGCATTCCGGGGGCGCAGCTCGTGATCGTGCCCGGCATGGCGCATGATTTTACCGAGGCGCTGGTGCCGATTTATTTGAAACACATCGGCGGATTTGTTTCTGCCGCCGAAAAAGCGAAGGCGGCGTGAGATGGCGAAGATTCGCGCCAATGGCACCGAGCTTGAATATGACGTGACGGGACCGGCGGATGGCACGCCGTTTCTTTTCATCAATGGGTTCGGCAGCCAGATGGTTTCGTGGCCGCAGAAATTTTTCGACACACTGGCCGATGCCGGATTGCGGGTGATCCGCTTCGACAATCGCGATGTGGGGCTTTCGCAGAAATGGGATGGCATTCTGCCCGATATCCGCGAAACGATGAAAACGATGCGCGCGGGCGGCAAGCCGGATGTACCTTATACGCTGAACGAGATGGCGGCGGATGCGGCGGGGTTGCTGGATGCGCTTGGCATCGAGACAGCGCATATCTCGGGCTGTTCGATGGGCGGAATGATTGCGCAGCTTGTGGCGCTCAATCATCCCGAAAAGGCGCGTTCGCTGATTTCTATCTTTTCGACCACCAGCGATTATTCGTTGCCGCCGTCCAGCAAGGAAGCGGCGGAGGCTTTGACCGCCAAACCGGCATCGAACGATCGCGAAACGGTGGTGGCGCATGCGGTGAAGAACCGGCGCACTTATGCCTCAACCGCCTGGCCATTCGATGAAGCGTATTGGAGCGAGATTGCGGGGCGGGTTTATGACCGCGCGTTCTATCCCGAAGGCACCATTCGCCAATACGCGGCGATCATGGCGAGCCCGCCGCGCACGGAACGGCTGAAATCATTGAAGCTGCCCGCGCTGGTTCTGCATGGATCGGCCGATACGTTGATCCGGCCGGAAGCGGGGCGGCATACGGCCGAGTGCATTCCGGGTTCGGAATATCACGAGATCGAAGGCTGGGGGCACGACATGCCGCTTCAGGCGATCCCGATTGTCACCGGGCTGATCGTGCCGTTTGTGCGGAAAGTGGAAGCGGAAAGAAAGGCGGCTGCGCTGGCGGCGCAGTGATTACTTGATCTTGCCTTCTTTGAACTCGACGTGCTTGCGCAGGACCGGGTCGTACTTCTTGATCGTGAACTTCTCGGTCATGGTGCGGGTGTTCTTTTTCGCCACATAGAAAAAGCCCGTGCCGCCCTCGCTGTTGAGACGGATTTTCGCGGTGGTCGGCTTCGCCATGACATGCTCCTGTTCGAGGGCCGGTAACCTAGTCAGGACGCGCCCGAAGTCAAGGAAGTCTCTAACCCTTTAGGAACGCTGGGAAATCGGCCTAAAGATAGTCGAGCGTGGGCCGGTTGTTGCGGAACCGGAAGAAGGGGACGGGGCGTGCTTCGCCGGGGTTTGCGGCCCTTGCCTCCACTTCGTCGATCATGCGGCGGGTGATGGAGGGCAGATCCTGCGCCCTCGCCTCTTCGAAGGTCAGCCAGCAGGCTTCCAGAAGTTCATCGCTTTCGGCGCTGTCGAGCGCGTGGCCGATGTCGGCGGCATCGGCCATGAAGAAGCGGGCATCGAAGCGGCGGGTGCGGTTGGGGGGCGTGATGGCGCGGGCGATGAATTCCAGCCGGTCGAGACGCGGCATGAGGCCGTGAGCGAAGTAGCGTTTCCATGCGCCGGTTTTGGTGCGGGGAATGCGGTCGGCGCGTTCGCCCAAAACGATTCCGGTTTCTTCGAAGGTTTCGCGCACGGCGGCGAGTGCGAGGCCCTTTGCGCGCGCTGCCGAGATGCCGGTGGTTAGTTTGGCGAGAACATCGGGGCGCAAATCGCTGGCGACCATGACGCGCTGATCGCCGGGATCGACGCGGCCGCCGGGGAACACGAACTTTCCCGCCATGAACGCCATGCCGTGATGGCGTTTGCCCATCAGCACGCGCGGTTGGCCGCCTTCGCGTTTTACGAGGATCAGTGTTGCTGCATCTTTTGGGCGCAAAGCACCGGCAACGATCTTCTCGTTATCGGGATCGAAAATGGGGGTCGTCAAACGAACTCCTGACTTACTTCTTGCGGCGACGCGATTTGGCCACCTCAACTGGTTTGCGGTTCTTGCGCCACGGCTTGAGACCATCCAGCGTCTTTTTCGCGGGCGCCAGTTCGAAGCGCAATCCGCCGGTGAGTGGGGCTGCTTCCACCAGGCGCACGTTCAGGATATCGCCGAGCTTGAAGCGGCGGCCCGTGCGGTCACCAACGAGCGCGTGGCGGGCTTGATCGTGGCGGTAGTAATCGAAGTCCAGCGAACGCGCGGGGATCAATCCTTCCGCGCCGGATTCCGGGATGCGCACGAACAGGCCGAAATTTGCCACGCCCGTGATACGCACATCGAAGGTTTCCCCCACCCTGTCTTCCATATAGGCGGCGACATAGCGGTCGGTTGAATCGCGTTCGGCGGCCATTGCGCGTCGTTCGGTCATCGAAATGTGTTCGGCGGTCTGCGTGAGCCTGCCGATTTCGGACTCCGTCAGCCCATCGTCGCCGGCATGCATCGCGCGGATCAGGGCGCGGTGGACGACCAGATCGGCATAACGGCGGATCGGCGAGGTGAAGTGCGCGTAGTGCGTGAGGTTGAGGCCGAAATGGCCGAGGTTGTTCGGCGAATAGACGGCCTGGGCCTGCGTGCGCAACGTTACGTCGTTCAGCACATCGACATGGGTCGTTCCCTTCGCCTTTTCGAGGATGCGGTTGAACGCGGCGGGTTTGACGACCTGCCCTTTGGCGAACGGCATGTTGATGGTGCGCAGGAAATCGGAATAGGCGAACAGCTTTTCCTTCGAAGGCTGTTCATGCACGCGATAGATCAGCGGCACCTTTGCCTTTTCCAGCATCTCGGCGGCGGCGACGTTGGCCTGGATCATGAATTCTTCGATCAGGCGCATGGATTCCAGGCGCTCGCGATAGGCGATGGATTTCACCTTGCCATTGTCGCCGATCACGATGCGCCGTTCCGGCAGATCGAGATTCAGTGGGTCTCGTGCATCGCGCGCTTTGGCGACGGACTGATAGGCCTTCCAGAGCGGCGTCAGCGCCACGCGTGCGATTTCGGCGTTGTCGGCATCGGGCGTGCCGTCGAAGGCGCGCTGGGCTTGCGCATACGTCAGGCGCGCGGCGGAACGCATAATGCCGCGCACGAATTCGTGGCGGCGTTTGCGGCCGTTCTGATCAAACACCATGCGCGCAGCGAGGCAGGCCCTGTCTTGGCCCTCACGCAGCGAACAGAGGTCTGCCGAAAGCGTTTCGGGCAGCATCGGCACGACACGATCGGGGAAGTATGCCGAGTTGCCGCGATTGTAGGCTTCGCGATCCAGCGCCGAACCGGGCGTGACGTAATGGGCGACATCGGCGATTGCGACGATGGCGATGTGGCCGCCGGGATTTTGCGGATCGTCATCGGGGCCAGCCCATACCGCGTCGTCATGATCGCGCGCATCTTCCGGGTCGATGGTGACGAGCGGGATGTGGCGCAGATCGGCGCGGCCGCGTGGATCGACGGGTTTGGCGGCCTTGGCTTCTTCCAGCGTGTCGTTGGGGAATTCGGTGGGAATACCGTGCGCGTGGATGGCGATCAGGCTGACGGCTTTCGGCGCGTTCAGACTGCCCAGACGTTCGATCACCTTGGCGCGCGGCAAACCGGAGGCGCGGCCGGACAATGGTTCGGCTAGAACCAGTTCGTTGGCTGCCGCACCGCCGCGATGTATTCCGGCCACGATGAATTCGTGCCTGCTCTTGCGGTCGATGGGGACGATGCGTCCCTCCTTGGCGCCTTCGCGATAAACACCCAGGACTTTGTGCACGCTTGCGCCCAGGCGTTTGATGACGCGGGCTTCATAACCGTCTTCGGCTTTGGTGAGGCGAGCGAGAATGCGTTCGCCTTTGCCGGGCGCATCGCCTTCGCGGCCGGGCATGACGATGATTTGCGGCGGCGCGTCATCGCCATCCCATTTCTGCGGGCGGGCGAGCAATTCGCCATCCGGGTCTTGGCCGGTGATTTCGAGCACGGCGACTTCGGGCAACACGCCCGATTTCTTCAGCGCGCGTTTGGGGCCGCGCGAGAGTTTGCCGTCGGCTTCGAGTTCCTTCAGCAGGCGCTTCAATTCGATGCGTTCGTTCCCGTGTACGCCGAGATAGCGTGCGAGATCGCGCTTGGTGGTGTTGGGTTCTCGCGCCAACGCTTCAAGGATGGAATCCTTGCTGAGGGTCGGGCGATATTTGTTAGGCTTCTTCAATTCGGTTCTTTCATTGGGAAATGCCAACGGCTCCAGCCTGTCATAGCTCGCGGTTGCGGGCTACCCGGCTGGAGTGTCATTGGCGGATTTTGAGTTGGCGTCACCTGGGTGACCCGCATACGCAGGCCATGACAGTTTGATGGTGACGGATACGGTTCTATTCTGCGGCTTCTTTCTTCAGTTTCGGCGCCGCCTTCTTGGCCTTGGGCTTTGCCTTGGCCGCGGGCTTTTCGGCTGCTGCCTTTTTGGGGGCTGCTGCCTTTGCCTTTTTCGCGGGCTTCTTCTTGCCGCCCTTGGCTGCGCGCGCGGCGAGCCATTCGACGGCTTGTTCCATCGTCACCGAAGTCGGTTCGATGCCATCGGGGATCGTGGCGTTGGTCGTGCCATCGCTGACATAAGGACCATAGCGGCCCTTCAGCACTTTCACCGACGCTTTGCTTTCGGGATGCGCGCCCAGATCTTTCAACGGTTCGGCCTGGCGGCGGCCACCACCTTTCGCCTTGCGTTCGGCAAGCAAGGTCACCGCGCGGTTGATGCCGACGTTGAACACTTCTTCCGCTGAATCGAGCGAGGCGTATTGGCCGTCCATCGCAACGTAAGGCCCATAGCGGCCGAAATTCGCGACAATGGTTTTGCCAGTCTCGGGGTGCGTGCCGATTTCGCGCGGCAGCGACAACAGCTTCAGCGCATATTCGAGATCGACGCTATCGGCATTCGTTCCCTTCGGAATGCCGGAGCGCGCAGGCTTTTCGCCTTCGCCGCGCTGCACATAAGGACCGAAGCGGCCGACTTTCAGTTCGACCTGTTCGCCGGTTTCCGGATCGACGCCCAGCACGCGCGGTGCGGCATCGCCTTCGTCTCCCGGTTTCGCGCCGAGGCGGCGGGTGAAGCGGCATTCGGGATAGTTCGAGCAACCGATGAAGGCGCCGAAACGGCCGAGCTTCAGGTTCAACCTTCCATCGCCGCAGGTCGGGCATTTGCGCGGATCGGCGCCATCTGCGCCTTTCGGGAAGATGTGCGGTTCGAGAATCCCGTCCAGCGTCGTGATGACCTGCGATATCTTGAGATCCTTCGTCTCGCCGATGGCGGCGGAGAAGCCGGTCCAGAAATCGCGCAGCAACTGTTTCCAGTTGAGTTCGCCCGCCGAAACCTCATCGAGCTTTTCTTCGAGGTCGGCAGTGAAGCCGTATTCGATGTAGTGGCCGAAGAAGCTTGTGAGGAACGCGGTGACGATGCGGCCCTTGTCTTCCGGGATGAAACGGTTGCGATCCATCCGCACATAGGCGCGGTCGCGCAGCACGGAGAGAATGGTCGCGTAAGTCGACGGGCGGCCGATGCCGAGTTCTTCGAGCTTGCGCACGAGGGTGGCTTCGGAATAGCGCGGCGGCGGTTCGGTGAAATGCTGTTCGGGCGTGACTTTTTCGAGTTTGGCGGGATCGCCTTCCTTCACGCGCGGCAGTTTGGAGCCGTCTTCGTCGGATTCGTCGTCCTTGCCTTCCTGGTAGAGCGTCAGGAAACCATCGAACAACACCACGCTGCCGGTGGCGCGCAAGGTGATCTGCTTGTCGGCGGAAATCACGTCGACAGTGGTGCGCTCAAGCTCGGCACTTTCCATCTGGCTGGCGATGGCGCGTTTCCAGATCAGTTCGTAGAGCCGTGCCTGATCGGAATCGAGCGAACGCGAAATCTTTTCCGGCGAGCGCGCGAAGCTTGTGGGGCGAATGGCTTCGTGGGCTTCCTGTGCGTTCTTGGCCTTGCTGGAATAGGCGCGCGGCACGCCCGGCAGATAGCGGCTGCCGAAGCGCTCGCCGATGGTGTGGCGGGCATCGGCAATGCCCTCCCCTGCCATCTGCACGCCGTCGGTACGCATATAGGTGATGAGGCCGACGGTATCGCCGCCGATGTCCACGCCTTCGTAAAGCTGTTGGGCAATCTGCATCGTGCGCTTGGCGGGAAAGCCGAGCTTGCGCGAGGCCTCCATCTGCAACGTCGAGGTGATGAACGGCGGGGCGGGATGGCGCTTGACCGGTTTGCTTTCGACGCTGCCGACCGAGAACTTTTGGCCCTGGATCAGGTTGACGGCGCGCGTCGCATCCGCCTCGTTCTTGAGCGAGAGCTTGTCGAGTTTTTTGCCGTCGAGATAGATAAGATGCGTGGTGAAGGCGCCTTCGGGCACCGACAAGTCGGCGTCGATGCTCCAATATTCCTGCGCCTTGAACGCTTCGATTTCCTGTTCGCGTTCGCAGATCGCGCGCAGCGCGACCGATTGCACGCGGCCCGCCGATTTCGCGCCGGGCAGTTTGCGCCACAGCACGGGGGAGAGCGTGAAGCCGACGAGATAATCCAGCGCGCGGCGCGCGAGATAGGCATCGACCAGTTCTTCGTTGATCGGGCGCGGATTGGCGATGGCATCCAGCACGGCGCTTTTGGTGACCGCGTTGAACACCACGCGTTCGACCGGCATCTTGCCGAGAACTTTTTTCTGCTTGAGCACTTCAAGCACGTGCCAGGAGATCGCTTCGCCTTCACGATCGGGGTCGGTGGCGAGGATCAGCTTGTCGGCGCCCTTCAGCGCGTCGGCGATATCCTTGATGCGCTTCTGGGCGCGGGCATCGACTTCCCATTCCATGGAGAAGTCCGCATCCGGCTTTACCGAGCCATCTTTGGAGGGCAGATCGCGGATATGGCCAAAGCTCGCCAGCACCTTGTAGCCGGAGCCAAGGTACTTGTTGATGGTCTTTGCCTTGGCTGGGGATTCGACGACGAGAACGTTCATGTGAGGGAACTGGGTACTCTCTGACTGGGGTTGGGGGTCACCTTATAAATAGGCATTGCCCCGCAAAACGGCGCGGACACTGATGGACCGGGTCGGCCCCTGTCAACGCAAAGGTGGTAAAAATACTACTTGAAGTGGAACTAAGCGGTTTAATTCCCGAATAATGTAACTATAAGTTGCAATCAGTGTACCCGCAATGTAGTTAACGGGGGCTCCACCCGGGTTCGCCCATGCCTCTCCGGTCACCATGAACCAGCCCCTCCGCCATACCGCCAGCCGATTGCCCGAGATCTCCCCCGCCGAAAGCGCCGAATACACCAACGATATGCTCGGCCAGCTCAAGGCGATGGCCGAAAAGCAGGGGCAGACGGTTCTGGCCCATCTTCTGGCGCTGGCGGCGCTGGAAGCGGGTGCGCTGGCGAAACTGATCTAGGCCCAGCTCACGCGGTTGCCCGCATCGCGCCCCACTCTGCCGGCAAGTTCCAGTTCCAGAAGAACCATGCGGACGGCGCCGGCGGGCGCGCCCAATATCCGAATCAGTTCGTCGATTTCGATGGGCGCCGGGCCCAATGCTTCTTCGACTTTGGGGCGGATACGGTCGGCCTCTTGTTCCAGCGCGGTGACATCGGTTGGAGCGGACGGGGCTGGTGCGGTCGGCTCGGCAAACTCGCGGCCGAGGATGGGGCGCAGCACCGCCAGCACATCGTCCACGCTTTCGGTCAGGGTGGCGCCTTCGCGGATGAGCCGGTTGGTGCCCTTGGCGCGCGGATCGAGCGGCGAGCCGGGAACCGCGAAAATCTCGCGGCCCTGTTCGAGCGCATAGTTCGCGGTGATGAGGGAGCCGGAACCTTCCGCCGCCTCCACGATCACCACGCCGCGCGCGATGCCGGAGATAATGCGGTTGCGGCGCGGGAAATGACGGGCGAGCGGCGCGGTGCCGAAGGGGACTTCGGAAACAACGATGCCTTCAGCGGCGATGCGCTTGTAGAGCGCGTCATGCTCCGGCGGATAAACGACATCCACCCCGCCTGCCAGAACGGCGGCAGTTCCACCGCTAAGCGAGCCGTCATGCGCTGCCGCATCGATGCCGCGCGCGAGGCCAGAGACGACAAGCAATCCGGCTTCGGAGAGTTCGCGCGCCATGCGTTCGGCGAATTTGCGGCCGAGCGCGGACGCGTTGCGCGCGCCAACAATGGCGACGGCATCGCGGGCGAGCAGCGAAACGTGGCCTATCGTTTCGATGATGGGCGGCGGCGCATCGAGGGCTGCGAGCCCGCGCGGGAATTCCGGTTCGCAGGCGGCGATCATTCGCCCCCCGGCGCGTTTGAGCGCATCGAGTTCGCGCTGGACTTCGGCATCGCTGGGAACGCGCACCGCTTCGCCGCCACCGCGATGCATCAAGCGGGGCACGTTTTCGAGTGCGAGTTGCGCCGATCCGAAACGTTCGAGCAAGGCCTTGAACGTTACCGGTCCTACGTTGGGAGTACGTGAAAGCCTTAGCCAGGCGCGACGTTCGTTTTCGCCGAGCGTAGCTTTAGCTTTCATCGAGGGCGGCTTCGTCCAGAATTTCGATCTGAGGTTTCTGGCCGATGCGCGGCTCGGTGCCCGCACGGATGCGCGCAATGTTTTCGCGATGGGTGAGGAAGATGATGATCGTCAGCAGCAAGGTGAAAGCTGCCAGATAGCTGCCGCGAAGAAGCCACATGATAACCGGCGCAAGCGCTACGGCGACCAGTGCCGATAGAGAGGACATCTTCCAGAGGCGCGCGGCAATTGCCCAGGCGGCCGCGACCAGCAGGCCCGCGATCCACGACATGGCAAACAGGATGCCGAAAAAGGTCGCAACGCCCTTGCCGCCTTTGAAACGCAACCAGAATGGAAAGAGATGGCCGAGCATCGCGCCCAGCGCGGCGATGAGCGCGGAATACCAATAGTGCGGCGCGCCCAGCATGATCCAGAAGGCCAGAAATCCTTTTGCCCCATCGCAGAGCAGCGTTGCGGCGGCAGCCCAGCGGTTTCCAGTGCGCAACACATTCGTCGCGCCGATATTGCCGGAACCGATCTTGCGGATGTCGCCCCCGCCGGACAGACGCGTGAAGATCACGCCGAACGGAATCGAACCGAGCAAATAGCCGAGGCCCAACGCCGCGAGCGCGATCGGCCAATTACCGCCAAGCATTTCCCAGTAGAATTGTTTCAGCGTCTCGATCATGCCGCTCTCTCTTTGGCGGCATCAAAGACGCAGACACCTCCGACATAGGTTGCACGCACACGGCCCTGGAACTTACGCCCGTCGAAGGCGGAATTCTTTGCCCGCGAATGAAGTTTCTCGGCTTCCACGACGAACGGTTCGCCCGGATCGAACAGGATAACGTCGGCGGGAGCGCCTTTTGCAAGCTTGCCGCCTTCGAGCCCCAGGATGCGCGCTGGCGACGATGTGAGCGCGGCCAGCACGAGCGAAAGATCGGCGCCGTTGTGATGGACGCCGAGGGCTGCGGGCAGCAGCGTTTCCAGGCCCACCGAACCGAAGGCTGCCTGCGCGAACGGTTGGCGTTTGGTGTCGGCGGCTTGCGGATCGTGGCTTGATACGATGACGTCGATGGTCCCGTCGGCGACGCCTTCGTTCATCGCGGTGCGATCGTCTTCCGAACGCAGCGGCGGGCTCACCTTGCGGAAGGTGTAGTACGAGCCGACGTCGAGTTCGTTGAGCGCGAGGTGATGGGCGGAAACTCCGCAGGTCACGCGCAGGCCCCGCGCTTTGGCGGCGGCGATTGCTTCCAGCGAGGCGCGGCAGGAAATCTGGCCGAAATGGTAACGCGCGCCGGTCAGTTCCACGAGGCGGATATCGCGTTCGACCATCAAGGTTTCGGCCATCGACGGCGCGGCGGGAATGCCCAGCCGCATGGCGTATTCGCCTTCGTTCATGGCGGCGCCATCGGACAGCGCGGGATCTTCGGCGTGCGCCACGACGAGCGCGCCGAAGGTCGAGGCATAGGCGAGCGCGCGGCGCAGCATGCGGGCGTTGGGAATGGAGCGGTCGGCATCGGTGAAGGCGACCGCGCCTGCTTCGAGCAGCAGACCGATCTCGGTCATCACCTTGCCGTCGAGATTCTTGGTGAGTGCTGCCATCGGCAGGACGCGCACCGATGCAGTGGCGGCGGCGCGGCGTTTGATGAAATCGACCAGCGACGGCTCGTCGATCACCGGATCGGTGTTGGGCATCACGACCATGGTGGTGACGCCGCCCGCAGCCGCCGCGCGACTTGCGGATTCCAGTGTCTCGCGATGTTCGCTGCCGGGTTCGCCGGTGAACACCCGCATGTCGATCAGGCCGGGCGACAGCACCAAGCCTTTGCAATCGATCACTTCGGGATCGTTGGGATCGGCATCGTTGAAGAGGCGCGGACCGACATCGGCGATCTTGCCGTTTTCGATCAGCAAACCGCCCCGCGCATCGAGCTTGCTCGCCGGATCGATCAGGCGCGCGTTGCGGAATGCCAGACGCCGGCTCATACGTTCCTGCCTTCGCGCGGCAGACCGCGCGCAAGGGCATCCAGCACCGCCATGCGGATGGCGACGCCCATTTCGACCTGTTCCTGTATCAGGCTGACTTCGATGTCGTCGGCGACTTCGGAGTCGATTTCGACGCCGCGGTTCATCGGGCCGGGATGCATGACCAGCGCGCCGGGTTTGGCGAAGTTCAGTTTTTCGCGGTCGAGGCCATAGAAGCGGAAGTATTCGCGGGTCGACGGCACGAAAGCACCGGACATGCGCTCCAACTGCAGGCGCAGCATCATCACGATGTCGACGCCTTTCAATCCTTCGCGCATGTCGTGGAAGATTTCGACGCCGAAGCGATCCGCATCGCCCGGCAGAAGCGTGCGCGGCGCGATCAGGCGGACGCGCGCCCCCATCTTCGCCAGAAGGTGAATGTTCGAACGCGCGACGCGGCTGTGCAGCACGTCGCCGCAGATCGCGACCATCAAACCTTCCAAGCTGCCGCGGCGGCGGCGGATGGTCAGCGCATCGAGCAGCGCCTGGGTGGGATGTTCGTGGCTTCCATCGCCCGCATTCACCACGCAGCAATCGAGCTGGCGGGAAAGAAGCTCGGCGGCACCGGAGTCATGATGGCGCACCACGAGGATGTCCGGGCGCATCGCGTTCAGGGTGGTCGCGGTGTCGATAAGGGTTTCGCCCTTGGAGACCGAGGAGGTCTTCACGCTCATGTTGAGCACATCGGCGCCCAGCCGCTTGCCCGCCAGTTCGAACGAGCTTTGGGTGCGGGTGGAGGCTTCGAAGAACAGGTTGATCAAGGTGCGCCCGCGCAGCACCGCACTCTTCTTATCGACGGCGCGGTTGAGGGCGACGTAGGTCTCGGCAAGATCGAGGAGTGCGACGATCTCCGTTGGCGAAACGCCTTCGATGCCAAGCAGATGGCCCGTTTGGAGGATCGGCGCGAGTGTTGATGGCGCGGTCATTAAAGTCCGGCTTATAGGCGGGGTCATGGAACCCCGCAAGCGCTCAGAAGAAAAGACTTATTTCTTGCCTAATGCGGCGGCCACAGCCTTTGCCGCAGCCGTCACGGCGGCATGGGCCTGGGGCAGGATCGCCTGCATATAAATAAAGTCATGGACCAGGTCGGGGTGGTCGGCGACCGTCACCTGCACCCCAGCGCCTCGCAGCTTTTCGGCATAGCGCAGGCCTTCGTCGTGCAGGGGGTCGTAACCGGCCAGCATCACATAGGCGTCGGGCAGGCCCGACAGATCTTCGGCCAGAAGCGGCGAGGCACGCGGATCATCGCGGTCTTCGGCGTTCGGGGCGTAGCATTTGTAGAACCATTCGAGGGTTTCGGTTTCCAGGAAATAGCCCTTGGCGAAATCGTGCAGAGACGGCGTGTCGCCACCGACATGGGTGACGGGGAACATCAGCAATTGGAACGCGATGTGCGGGCCGCCAGCTGCTTTCGCCATTTGCGCGACGGAGGCTGCCAATCCGCCGCCCGCCGAATCGCCGCCGATGGCGATGCAGTTGGGATCGACGCCCAGCTTCGCCGCGTTGTCTTCCACCCATTTCACTGCCGCGAATGCATCTTCGATGGCGGCGGGAAAGGGATTTTCCGGGGCGCGGCGATAATCCACCGCGATCACCTTGAACGCGCCTTCGTTGGCGAACATGCGGCAGATACCATCGTGCGTTTCCAGATCGCCGATCACCCAGCCGCCGCCGTGGAAGAACACCAGAGTCGGCTGCGCATCGCTGCCTGCCGCCACCGGGGAATAGATGCGCGCGGCGATATCGCCAGCCGGGCCGGGGATGGAGATGTTCTCGGTCTTGCCGATGGGAACATCCTTGAGGCCCGCCAGATTCATAAGTGCCGCAAACATCTCGCGCGCCTGATCGGGCGCGAGTTGCGACATGGGCGGCGCAGGTTGGGCGTTGAGCTGGTCAAGAAAAGCCTGGACCAGCGGGTCGAGCGGCATACCATTCCCCGGCAAGATTGTTACCGGTGATTTGAACGGGTTAACCGTTTCGGCGCAAGCGGCTTAATGCAAGGTGATTGGGGCGTCTGGGTCGAGGCGTTGGGCCATGATGTCATCCAGCAGCACGGAGAGAACCTGCCAGAATTGGGCACGGTCGCTGGCGCCTTCGGCATCGAACGCCATCACGGCACGGCGCGCATATTCGAGCGCCATCACGCCGTGTTCGTTGGCGAGGTCTGCTGCCAGTTTGTAGAGATCGTCGGTGGACATGCCCGCGCTCGTTTCTCCAGAGCCGTGAGTCTGGCCCAAACAGAGTAAGCGCGTGGTTAATGCCGGGCGCTCTTGGCGATGAAAGCCTTCTCGGAGGCGGTCGACCGTCTCCCCAAAGCCACATTGCGCGCCGGGAAACGGCCGAAACGCACGATCGTGTCGCGATGGCCGAGCGCAAAGGAATAGTTGACGCTCGACGTGCCCAGACGCTGCGCGATCAAATCCACACACCGATCCTGATCGCGCAGATCTTCGGAATGCATGAACGGCAGATAGAAGAACGCGCGCAACGCCAACGGAAAAGCGAGATCATATCCGCGCGCCAATGCGAACCGCACGAGATCGCGCGCCTTCGCATCGGTGGAGAAAGCTTGCGCCGTTCCGCGGAACATGTTGCGGGGAAACTGATCGAGCAGGATGAGAAGGCCGAGCGTGCCTTCGGCGGAGCGTTGCCAATCCGAAAGCTTGCCGTCACGGGCATTTCGCCACGATGGCTCGAAGCGTTTGCGGATTTCGGCATCCAGTTTCGGATCGACGGCAAACCACTTCTTTTCGCCAACGCCCTGCCAGAACGCGATCACATCTTTCGGCGTCACGAAAGGTTCACCGTATCGCCGACATGGATTTCGCCGCCGGAAATCACGTTGCAAGACACGCCCGCACGCCAATCGGGCGTGAGCGCGCCTTTCAATCCCTTGTGAAAGTGCTCCATCAACATGCAGGGAGCGGTTTCCTGCGTGACTTCCAGAACCACGTTGCCGATACAAATGCGCCCGCCAATGCTGCGCGGACGATTTACGCCTTCGACATAGAGATTGGCGCGGCGCGTCGTCCAGGGCAGCGAAACGTTCAGGTCGCTGCACGCATCGTCCCATCCTTCGCGGAAGAGAACCGTGACCTGGCGTCCGGGTTTGCGCCCTCTTACATCGCCTGCAACGCCGGCCTCCACCGACACCGCAGATGCCGGGATCTCCTCCATCCGCGCCCGTTTTTCCGCGGTGCGCGCGATGCCGATCAGCTTTCCTGTCATGGAATTTCGATAACGCCCTCTGGAGCCGGATTGACATACAGCTTGTCCACCAATTCGTGGCGGCGTTCCATGGTGGCGCGCTGGTTGACGTAGCCTTTGTCGGTGATTTCGTTGCCGTCGATGGAGGGCGGTTCGGTCATCAGCAACACGCGTTTGACGCGGGTGGACGAGCCGGGATTGGCTTTGTTGTAGGCGGCGAATTTCTCCTGAACGAAAGCGCGTACTTTGGGATGCGCCGCGATGGCGGCGGGGCCGGAGACGGAGGGATCGCCGATGATTTCCTTGGCCGCTGTGATGTTCGGCCAGGCGAGCAGGCCGATGAACGGCTTGTCCTGACCGCAGACGACGCAATCCTGGATCAGCGGCGAACTGGCGGCGACGGCTTGCGCGCGCAACGTGCCGACTGAGACCCAGGTTCCCGAATCCAGCTTGAAGTCTTCGGTGACGCGACCATCGAACTCCAAACCTTTTTCGGGATCGTTCTCGTCAACGAATTTCGCGGCGTCGCCGAGGCAATAATAACCTTCTTCGTCGAACGCTTTGGCGTTGAGATCGGGGCGGTTGAGATAGCCGGGGGTGACGGTGGGGCCCTTCACGCGCACTTCAAGCTTTTTGCCGTTCGGCACGAGCTTCAACGTGATGCCGGGCAGCGGCAGGCCGATGAGGCCCACGCGCTCGGTGATCCAATGCACAACCGTGATGCCCTGAGTTTCGGTGGCGCCATACATCGTCGTCAGCGGAATGCGCAGGCCGGTGGAGGCAATCGAAAGCGCCTGGAAGCGTTCGTAGATGTCTTGCGAAAGCGTGGCGCCGCCGTAACCGACATATTTCATCTTGGAAAAGAACTTGTCGCGCAGTTCGGGATCGCGCTCCATCGCATCGGCGAGCCAGCCGAACGCGATGGGGGCCGAGCCGAACACCAGTGGAGAAATCTCGCGCAGGTTTCGGATCGTTTCTTCGAACATGCCGGGCAGCGGTTTTCCGGCATCGAGATGGATCGTGGCGCCCGCGTTCACGCTGCCGTTGAAGCTGATGTTGCCGGCGGAGATGTGGTTCCACGGCATCCATTCCAGGCCCTGCGGGATTTCGTTGGGATCGTTCTCTTCGGTTCGCAACGCCTCTTGCGCCGTGACCACCGCGACCATCATGCGATGGGTCTGGATCACGCCCTTGGGCATGCCGGTCGAACCGGATGTGAAAAGATATTTCGCGACCGTGTCGTGATCGATCTTGTCGACGGAAGTGGCCACATCGCTTGTGGGTTTGGTTGCGATGATCTCATCGAACGAAGTGGTCTTGCGGTCGGAGATCGGCATCGCGGTGACGATTTCGGTATCGTCGCCCGCAACCGCTGCAATCGCGCGGGAATAATATGGGCCCTGTTCGGCAAAGATCATCTTCGGTTTTGTGGTTTCGAAGACATGCTTGAGTTTGCCGTGGTCGCCCGACATCAGCGAATACGCCACCGACACGGGCGCTATCGGCACGCGTGCTTTCATGGCGCCCAGCATCATCACCGCGTGTTTGATGGAATTGCCGGAGAGCACCATCAGCGGTGCGCCCTGCCCCATGCCGTGATCGAGCAGCGCTTGGGCCACCGCATCGGCCTGCCGATTGGCTTCGCCATAGGTGATGTAACGCCAATCGCCCGTTGTGCCGTCGGGAAGGGGCGCGCGTTCGCCGATGAAATTGCGGTCGGGGTGTTGGGCGGCGCGTTCTTCGAAAAGATGGGCGACGGAGCGGTGCATTTCGCCCAGCGGATGGCGGGAATTTATGTAGACGGTTCCATCATCTTTGCGGGTTACTTCTACCGAGGCCGGTTTCAGGGCTAGGGGCTTGAAGGGCGGCAATTCAGTTTTTACCTGAATATTCATAAGCTTGTTCCTCCCGGCAGCGAACCACACTTCGCCGTCGTTATTACCTGTAATTTCCCCTTCGCGTTGGTATAATGTCCGCTCAGCCAAGGGGTGCGCCTTATGCGCGGCAATAGCGTCCTGCTCATCATCGGCGGCGGCATCGCCGCCTACAAGAGCCTTGAGCTGATCCGCCGTTTGCGGGAACGCGGTGTGGCCGTGCGCGCGATCCTTACCCGCGCGGGCGCGGAATTCGTGACGCCGCTCTCCGTTTCGGCGCTGACGGGCGAGAAGGTTTTCCAGGAATTGTTCAGCCTGACCGACGAAGCGGAGATGGGGCACATTCAATTGTCCCGTTCCGCCGATCTTGTGGTGGTGGCGCCTGCCACCGCCGATCTGATGGCGAAGCTGGCTTCGGGCCATGCCAACGATCTGGCCTCCACCGCGCTCTTGGCGACCGACAAGCGCGTGTTGATGGCCCCGGCCATGAATGTGCGGATGTGGAACCACCCTGCGACGCAGCGCAATTTGAAGACGCTTCAGGCCGACGGCACGATCTTCGTCGGGCCGAACGATGGCGAAATGGCTTGCGGCGAATACGGGCCCGGCCGCATGGCCGAGCCGAACGAGATTGCAGATGCCATCGAGCGCGCGCTGGCGACGAAACCTGCGGGCGCGTTGACCGGCATCAAGGCGTTGGTGACGGCGGGGCCGACGCATGAACCGATGGACCCGGTGCGGTTCATCGCCAATCGTTCGTCCGGCAAACAGGGTTATGCGATTGCCAAGGCGCTGGCGCTGGCGGGTGCGGACACAACGCTGGTTTCCGGGCCGGTGGAAATTGTGGCGCCGCGCGAAGTGAAATTGCTGAAAGTGGAAACGGCGCGCGAGATGCTGGCGGCTTGCCAATCCGTTCTTCCCGTCGATGTGGCGGTGTGTACGGCGGCGGTAGCGGACTGGCGGCCCGAGATTGCCGCGAACAACAAGATCAAGAAGGCCGATGACGGCGCGGTGCCGAATGTGAAGCTCACGCCGAACCCCGATATTCTGGCCACGCTTTCGAAGGGTGCAAAGCGCCCTGCCCTTGTGATCGGGTTTGCCGCCGAAACGGAAAACGTGATTGCGCATGCGCAGGCCAAGCGCACGAGGAAAGGTTGCGACTGGATCGTGGCCAACGACGTGTCGCCCGCCACCGGCATTATGGGCGGGGATCGCAATCAGGTGCATCTGATCACCGCGCAGGCGGTGGAAAGCTGGCCCGATTTGGACAAGACCGAAGTCGGTACGCGCCTTGCCGCGCGCATCGCACAAGCCATCAACAACAAGGCCGCCTGATGCAGATCGACGTGCAACGCCTTTCGCATGCGCACGACCTCGCGCTGCCGACCTATGCCACCGAAGGTTCGGCGGGCATGGATTTGCTCGCCGCCGTGGATATCGATTACGAGCTGAAGGCCGGTGGGCGTGCCGCCATTCCCTGCGGCATCGCGATTGCGCTGCCTGCGGGATATGAAGCGCAGGTGCGGCCACGTTCGGGGCTGGCGCTCAATCACGGCATTACGCTGTTGAACGCGCCCGGCACGGTGGACAGCGATTATCGCGGCGAGATCAAGGCGATCCTCATCAACCTCTCCGACAAGAGCTTCACGATTTCGCGCGGCATGAAGATCGCGCAGATGGTGATTGCGCGTCACGAGCGCGCGACCCTTTTTGAAACATCCGAGCTAACCCAGACCGTGCGCGGTTCAGGCGGCTTCGGATCAACCGGATTGAAGACCGCCTGATGCTGAAGCTTTCCCGAAAAACCCAATTGGCGCTTGAAGCGGTGATCGACATCGCCTTCAACGCGCGGCCCGAGCCTGTGCAGGCGAAGGAAATCACCTCGCGGCAGGGCGTGCCGCAGCGTTACCTCGAACAGGTGATGCAGCAGCTTGTGCGCGCCGGAATCCTGAAAGGCGTGCGGGGGCCGCGCGGCGGTTACCGCCTTGCGAAGGAACGCCGCCGGATCACGGTGGGCGAAGTCGTGCGCGTGGCCGAAAGTGCGGAGGACGAGGAGGACGGCGAATTGAACGGCCGTTCCGATCTCGGCGCGCGCATCGTGACGCCGCTGATCCAATCGCTGCAGGACGAAGTGATGACGCGGCTGGATGCGATTTCCATCGAAGACCTTTGCCAGCGCGCCCGCAGCGCCGGTGTCGATTGCGGCGGCCGCTCGACCGCCGATTTCACCATATAAGAGGAGTTTCAATGTCCGATCTTCCCAAGGTGCCTGCAAAACATGCCCCCGGCCGCGGCCGCATCTACGATTCCATCTGCGAGACCATTGGCGACACGCCGCTGGTGCGGCTGAGCCGGATGACCAAGGAAGCGGGCGTGAAAGCGGACATTCTTCTGAAGCTAGAATTCTTCAACCCGCTCTCCAGCGTGAAGGATCGCATCGGCGTGTCGATGATCGAATCCATGGAGAAGCAGGGCATCATTTCGCCGGGCAAGACGACGCTGGTGGAACCTACGTCGGGTAACACCGGTATCGCGCTGGCGTTTGTGGCTGCTGCAAAAGGTTATCGGCTGATCCTCGTGATGCCGGAATCGATGTCTCTCGAACGGCGCAAGATGCTGGCGCTGCTTGGCGCTGAACTGGTTCTCACCGAAGCGCCGAAGGGCATGAAGGGCGCTATCGCCAAGGCGCAGGAGATCATTGCTTCGACGCCCGGCGCGGTGATGCCACAGCAATTCGAAAATCCCGCGAACCCCGACATTCATCGCCGCACGACGGCGGAGGAAATCTGGAACGATACCGATGGCAAGGTGGATGTGGTGATTTCCGGCGTTGGTACCGGCGGAACGATCAGCGGCGTTGGCGAAGTTCTGAAAGTGCGCAAGCCCAGCGTGAAGATGATCGCGCTGGAACCGGAAGATTCGCCGGTTCTTTCCGGCGGTGCGCCGGGGCCGCACAAGATTCAGGGTATTGGCGCGGGCTTCGTGCCCGCCATCCTTGATCGCAAGGTGATCGATGAAGTTGTCACCATCTCCAACGAGACCGCTTTCGACACGGCGCGCAAAGTTGCGCGGCTGGAAGGCATTCCGGTGGGCATTTCCTCCGGGGCTGCGATTGCGGCGGCGCTGGAAGTGGGCGCGCGGCCCGATATGGCGGGCAAGATGATCGTCGCGATTATCCCCTCCTTTGCGGAACGCTATCTCTCGACGGCGCTGTTCGAAGGGCTGTAAGAACGCCCGCAATGTGCGGCAAGTTCGTTCAGATGAAAGATTGGGAGGCGATGGTTGAGCTGGCCGAGCTCATCCTTTCCACCTCCATTGGTCTCACCGAAACCGTGACGCCCATGCGCGTGGCGAGCGTCATTCGCCTGAACGCGGAGGGCGCGCGCGAAGTGGCGCGGATGCGGTGGGGGTTTGTACCGGCCAACGCGGCGGATCAGAACATCGGCACGCAATTCATTCACGCGCGCGCCGAAACCATCGAAGAGAAGCCGACCTATCGCGACGCGTTCTTCAACCGGCGCGGGCTGGTGATCGTGCGCACTTTCAACGAAGGCAAGGAGATCACGCCGACCAAGACGGAGCAGCATGTCATCACTCCGCGCGACGGCAAGCCGCTTGCCATCGCCGTGATCTGGGAACGCTGGCGCAAGATGCCGCTGGAATCTTTCGCCATGGTGACGACGGCGGCCAATGCACTGATCGGCACGATCACCGACCGGATGCCCGCCGTCATCGCGCCGGAGCATTGGGGCAAATGGCTGGGCGAGGAAGCGGCGAGCGTGGACGAATTGAAGGCTATCCTCACGCCGTTCGAAGGCGATTGGGACATGGAAGCAGCGACGCGCGCCAAGAATCCCGCGAAAAAACCAAGCGCGCAGCACGAACTGTTCTGATCGGGCGTGCCCTGGTCAGACGGGACCAAGCACTTCGTCGAACAGGTTTTGCATCGCCTTCCAGGCGCGCTTGTCCGTTGTTGCATCGTATTTGAAGCCCGGAACGCCCAGCGCATCGACATCGGGGTTCGTGAAGCTGTGGCCGGCGCGGCCATAGACGACCATCTGCCAATCCGCCCCGCCCTCGCGCATTTCCTTTACGAAGGCATCGCGCTGTTCGACGGGAATGATGGGATCGTGATCGCCGATCAGCACCAGCACCTTTGCCTTGATGTTCTTGGCATCCTGCGGGGCGGTGGTGGCGAGCCCGGCGTGGAAACCGACGACGCAGCCCACATCGGCGCCGCTGCGCGCGAGTTCGAGCACGGTCGTGCCGCCGAAGCAGAAGCCGATGGCGCCGGTGCGATTGGGATCGACATTGGGCTGCTTCTTCAACAGATCGAGCGCTGTGTTGACGCGCTTGCGGAACGTTGTGAGATCGGCTGACAACGTGGAAACAAAGCTCATCGCGTGCGCCATGTCGCGCACGGTCTCGCCGAACAGATCCATCGCGAACGCCACGTAACCGGCTTCGGCCAGCATGCGGGCCCGCGCCTTGGGATGTTCGGTCATGCCGCCGGCTTCATAGGCGACGAGAATGCCGGGCACTTTCTTGCCGTTCGATCCATCGGCGAGATACCCGGTGTAGGTTTTGCCGTCGATCTCGTAGGCGATGTCGCGCGTTTCCATGTGCGTCTCCGGTTGTCTGCCGGCATCATGGCGGATTGAGATGACGTTTCAACCGGCAAATCGGTGGATCACGCGGACGCCAGAAGGCCCAGAAGGATGTCCGGGCGATCGGTGCAAAGCGCATCCAGACCGCGCGCGGTGAGAGCGCGCATATCTTTGGGCTCGTCCACGGTCCATGCGCCGACTTTCAGGCCCAGATTGCGCGCTTCGGCGACGGCGGCATCCGTTGCATCGGTGAAGGTGGGAAACCATCCGTTTCCTCCCGCGGCCTTGATCGCGCGCAAAATCGAGCCGCCATGTTTCACCGCGTCGTAGCCACCGGCCCATGGCGAGACGCCTTCTTTCGCCCAATGGCGCAGCATGGCGAGTGCGGGTTCGGCGGGCGGATCGCTTTCAGGCGGCGGGGCGCCTTCGCCGAACCAGCTTTGGTCCAGTGTGGTGAACCAGCATTCGGCTTGCGGCGCGATTTTCTTCACATGCAGCAGACCCGGCCAATCGAAGCCGACGAAGATCGTGTGTTGGAGATAGCCGTGAGATTTCAGAACGGCGACGGCTGCTTCCGCCAAAACTTCCGGCAAGGCGGATACCGCGCGCTCGGCGAAGGAGGTTTTCAGCTCCACGAAAAGCGTGAACGGCTTTGCCGCCACCTTCGCTACGGCGATGACTTCGGCCAGCAGCGGAATGCGCTCGCCTTCGACCGGCAGCAAGTCGGGATGTTCGCGTGCATATTCCGTCGCCGGATCGGCGCGACCGATGTCGTAGCTGCGCAATTCGGCGAAGCTCAGATCCTTGATGCGCGGTGTGGGTCGCGTGAGCCAGTTGCCTTCGGCGTTGCGGCAGATTTCCGGTTTCAACCTGTAGTCATGGAAGACGATCACTTCGCCATCGCGGCTCAGTTGAACATCCAGCTCGGCGCCATCCGCGCCAAGCGCGACGGCGTTGCGGAAAGCGGCGAGCGAATTTTCCGGCCAGAGCGCGGCACCTCCGCGATGGGCGATGTTGAGCGGACGCATTTTGTTCGGCGTTTAGCGAATCCGCGTCATGTTAGGACGAACCCGCCCTAATGCACCACCCACACCTGGCCGGACGGTAAGGCGATGTGGGAGCGAAATTCGGTGGTGAAGCCTATGTTTTCGGATGGCGTGGACACATCTTCCGACCGGCCGAAACGCGAGGGCCAATCGTAGTAGAAAAGACCGGAAAGTATCCACGGCGTTTGGCCATCGGGCGCCAGCACGGGAAGCCCGACAAGTTCGAAATGCAACGTCGGATAGCCGTTGAACGTGGCCTTCACTTCCAGAACGCATGGCTTGCCGGTGTGCAGAAGCGCGCGCATGTCGTCGCGTTGCGCCGCGAACGCATGCGGCTCGAACAACTCGGACAGTTTGCAGCCCGAGATGTCGCGTCCGAACCGGCGCAACAGCGCGGCACCGGCGATGCGGGCACGAAAATCTCTCCCATCGTCCAGCGGTTCATAGACCAAAAGATTGCTCATCAGCTTCGCCAATGGCCGCGACGGCACGTGCCGCCCGATGACGAACCCACCTTCGTCGTTGCGGCCACGCCAGAAATCGAACAGATGTCTTGCGTCATAATGGGATGGTTCACGCATCACGGTGAAGACTTCATGGAAGCCTTCAGCCCGGGTGTTCACATCACCCCAAACGAGACCGAGTGCTTGCATAAGCTGCTCCTTGTGCGCAGTACCTGAAAAAGGGCTATGCCAGCCTCGAAAACCACAGGCTTTCGAAGTTCCGGCATGCAACCCTGCTAGGCAAAGTTTTCCACTCGGCACGAATCTTTTCAAATGCGCGCCGCATTCGAGTCAACATTTCGTCGACCGTTACCGGCAAATTTAGCGAAAGTTTTCCTCGAATGCGGCGCGGTTGCTATTTGCGGCCCGCGTCGTGCGGCCTGTTCTTGCCGATATATCCGAACATATGACCGGCGACGTTGCGCTTCTGGATCTCTTCCGATCCTTCGGTGATGCGATAACGCCGGTGGTGACGATAGATGTGTTCGAACTGCTTGTGGCGCGAATAGCCCATGCCGCCATGCACTTGCATCGCCCAATCGGCCGCTTCGCAGACAAGGCGATTGCCGCGGTAGTTGCACATCGACACCTTGTCGGAGAGATAGAGCTGTATCTCCGGCCCGGTCATGCGGTCCATCTCCCATGCTGTGCGATAGATCAGCCAGCGCACCATTTCCGCTTCGGTCTGCAATTCCACCAGCGGCCACTGGATCGCCTGATTGCGCGACAAGGGCTTGCCGAACGGTTTGCGATAATTTGCGTAATCGATGCTTTCGTTGATGCAATATTGCGCGGCGCCCACGCCGCTCGCGGCCTGGCGGATGCGGTTTTCGTGCACGAAGTGGCGCGCCAGCACCAACCCGTTGTCCACCGGGCCGAACACGGCGGTATCCGGCACCCAGACGTTGGTGAAGGAGACGCGCGCGTGATCCGTCGGCATGTTGAAGGTCCACATATATTCTTCGACCTTCACGCCTTCGGCATCCATCGGAACGATCAGACAGGTCAGACCGCGCGCATCGCCATCGGCGCCGCTCGTCCGGCAGAACACCATGTCGTGGGTGGCGACGTGAACGCCGGTGTTCCACATCTTGGAGCCATTGATGCGCCAACCATTGCCCTCCTTGACCGCGCGCGTTTCCATCCAGGTGGCGTCCGAACCGTGGTTCGGCTCGGTGAGGCCGAAAGCAATGCGGGCCTTTCCGGCGAGCATGCCGAGCAGAAGCGTTTTCTTCTGCTCTTCGGTTCCGAAATCGCGCAGCATCAGGATTTGCGGGAAATTGCCGACGACGGAGCTTTCGTTCTGCAGGTCGTTGTGCAGGCCCAATCCCTTTGTCGCCAAATGTTCGCGGATGATCGCCATGGCGAGATTGCCGATGTTCTTGCCGCCGAATTCTTCCGGCAATGCCAGCCGCAGGAAGCCCGCCTTGTCGGCGCGGCGGCGCATTTCACCCAGCAGTTCTTCCCATTCCTTGCGCGGCAGACCGCCATGTTCGAAATCGGTGCGCGCCCATTCGCGGCGGTGATCGAAGAAGCGGTTGTTATCGTCCTGTTCTTGCAGCGGTTTGATTTCCTTTTCGATGAACGCATCGATCCGGATCAGCAAGTCCGTGATTTCCTTGGGTATCGTGAAGTCCATGGCAGTTCCTCCAATATTTGTGCGGAGAGTTTAGCGCGCAGATGTGGGAGCTATGCAACAGGCGCGGCTTGACTTCGTTTTTGGCCGGGCGTACCCACGATCTCCGCTTCGGACATGGGGTCCGTTGGCGAACATGAGTCGAGAATGACAGATACCGTTTGCATGGTTCGTCGATCCGCACCTTCCTTCTCGGAAGGCGGAAAGACCGCGCTCGCTCGTGAGGAGAACGCCGCATAAATTTGCGTCCGTTCTGAGTATCCACCCCTCCCGAGCCCGGAAAGCTTCGGAGGGGATTTTTGTATCTGCCGTTCGAATGCGTAACCGGGCCCGGGCCAAAAAAGTAAAGTCCGTGTCATGGCAGATGTTTTGGAATTCGATACCGCAAACGCCGGTGAACGCGTCGAAGGCAGCGGGCCCGAAGCCTGGCTGAAGGAAGCGCGCGAGTTGTTGAAACTCGCGGGGCCGCTGGTCATCACCCAGCTTGCGCAGATGATCGTGCTGACGACCGACATCGTCATGCTGAGCCGCTATAGCGAAACGGCGCTGGCAAGTGCGGGCCTTGGCAACACCGTGTTCTTCCTGTGCTGGCTGATCGGCACGGGACCGGCAGCGGCGGTTTCGCCGATGGTTGCGCACATCATGGGTGCACGCCCCAGCGACCGGGCGAATGTGCGCGGTGTCGTGCGCATGGGGCTGTGGTCGGTATTGGTGCTGTGGTTGCCGCTTGCGGTGCTGATGCTCTTTGCCGAACCGATATTGCTGGCGTTCCATCAAAAGCCGGAGCTTGCGCACGGGGCGAGCCTGTTCGTGTTGCCCTTGTGCTTCGGCCTGCCTTTCTCGCTGGGCTTTCAGGTGTTGCGCAATTTCGCGACGGCGCTGAACCGGCCCAACACATCGTTGATCGTGATGGGGTTCACCGTGTTCTTCAACGCGGTAGGCGACTATGCGCTGATCTTCGGCCATTTCGGTGCGCCGCGTCTGGGCATTGTCGGCGCCGGTATCGCAAGCGCGTGTTCCTATGCGTTCAGCTTTGCGGCGATGGTCGCGGTGATCTATCTGACGCCGGAATTGCGAAAGTACCGGATGTTCCGGCGTTTCCGGCGCCCGGACTGGCCGAAGTTTGCGGAGCTTCACAAGCTTGGCATTCCGATCGGGCTGACCATGATCTTCGAGGCGATGCTGTTCAACGCATCGATGCTGATCATGGGCACGTTCGGAACGGAATATGTGGCCGCTCACCAGATCGCGCTCAATGTGCCGTCCATCACCTTCATGGTGCCGCTGGGCATCGCGTTGGCGGCGACCGTGCGGGTGGGGTTGTCTGCGGGTGCGGGTGACCGTGAGGGCGTGCGGCGCGCGGGCTATACGGCGATGATCATCGGCGTGGGCTTCATGTCGGTGTGCGCGGTCGTGCTTGCGGTGTTCCCGCGCACGATTGCCGAGTTTTATTTCGCGCCGACGCCGAACAACGCGCATGTGCTTTCGCTGGTGGTGAGTTTTCTTTACCTGGCGGCAGCGTTTCAGGTGTTTGACGGGCTTCAGGTGGTGGGCGCGCTGGCGTTGCGCGGCCTGAAGGATGCGCGGGCACCGATGTGGATCGCAGGTGCCTGTTATTGGTTGGGCGGGTTCCCGGTTTGCTACCTGTTGGGTGTCACCTTCGACATGAAGGGGTTGGGAATCTGGATCGGACTTGCCTTCGCCCTGCTTATAGCAGCGGCGGCGATGTGCGGCCGGTTCTATTATCTGTCCAAGGATAGCTAAGGGTTACCGGCGGTTAGCCAAAGACGGGCAACCGCCGGTTCCCCCTTGGGAAGTGACCGCAGCCGGAGTAAAGTGACCCTCGTTTCAGGGAATCTGAGGTCGTCCATGCGGACTTTCGGACTGGCCATTGTTGGCAGCGCGCTGATGTTTGCCGCCCCCGCCTTTGCATCGGGCATCGGGCCGGTGGGACACATGAACCTGCCCACGACAGCAAACGAAACCGGCGCGGGCGAAGTGCATTCGGTGAAACCGGGTGACTCAATCGATGTTGCGTGCGCGGCGCTTGCCACCAATCCCGGCGCGGATGTGCGGGTGGTGATGACGCTGGCGCCCGTCAGCGGCGAAACCAAGACCGGCTATCAGAAGCTGATGGCGACCAACGAGAAGATCGTGAAGAACACCGTGCGCTTCCGCGTGCCGGAAACGAATGGCATCGAGAACCACACGGTTCATCTGAAGGTCTATGTGGTTGGCGACAAGGGCTCGCAAAGCTGCGATGCCGGTTTGATCAAGATCGTTTAAAGCGCAAAAGTTACCGCAAGAACGCCAAGAGCCCCCGCCGCGATCCAGATAGCTGCGCGCACGTGACGTGTGCGCCTGAGTTGTGCTTCTGCGATGGCGCGTGTGGTGTCTGGGTGAAGCCGCAAGCCGCCCTCCTCCAGCATGTTGGAAAGCGTTTCCGCGTTGCGCAGGATCTGCGGCAGGTTTTGCGCGAACTTGCCGATGGCGCTGAAGCCTTCGGCGGCTTCACGCAGCCGCGCTTCCGGACCCATCTGATCCATCATCCAGCTTTCCATCACGGGACGGGACGCTTCCCAGATGTCGAATTCGGGATCGAGGCCGCGCGCCACGCCTTCGACCACCATCATGGTCTTTTGCAACAGGATCAGCTGCGGCTGAAGCTGCATGTCGAAGCGGCGCGTGGTGTCGAACAATTGCTGCAGCAGCCGCGCCATCGAAACATCGCGCGCCAGTCGGCCGAACACGGGCTCGCCTACTGCGCGCAAGGCTTGCGCAAAGGTGTCGATAGGGTGATGGGCGGGAACGAAACCGTATTCGTAATGCACTTCGGCGATGCGGCGATAATCGCGCGCGAGGAAGCCTGCCAACGTCTCCGCCATGAACCGGCGCATCGGCGGATCGAGGCGGCCCATGATGCCGAAGTCGACCGCCACCAGCCGCCCGTTTTCATCGACCAGCAGATTTCCCTGATGCATGTCGGCGTGGAAAAAACCGTCGCGCAGGGATTGCATGAGAAAGCTGCGGATCACGATCTGCGCGAGCTTGCGGGGATCGTGACCGGCAGCTTCGAGGGCGGCGACATCGCGGACCGAGATGCCTTCGATCCATTCGGTCGTCAGCACCTTTTCATGCGTTTTGCCCCAGTCGACCACGGGCACGCGGAAATCCGGATCTTTTCGCGTGCGCTCGGCCAGTTCGGATGCGGCGGCGGCTTCCA
>Ga0265327_10000908_pt1 | contig 43447 bp, 35 predicted proteins | sample 41621metaG_FD_202089 | JGI IMG/M metagenome (GOLD analysis project Ga0265327, IMG submission 202089) | Rhizosphere microbial communities from Carex aquatilis grown in University of Washington, Seatle, WA, United States - 4-16-21 metaG | ecosystem: Host-associated > Plants > Roots > Rhizosphere... | reverse complement strand
CTGCGCCGAACTCGACCGCCACCTGCTGACCCTGGCGGGCGACGACTGGCTGTTCGACCGGGCTTTGGTGGAGGGGAATTCCTAGCCTATCGGAGCGCCAAGCCCCAGCTTGGCGTCTGCCAACCCTAGGCCAAGCTGGGGCTTGGCGCTCCGTTCCACTGGTTTCCAAGCTCCGCTTGGGAACCCAGTCCGGGAAGCTCTAGCTTCCCGATTCCAGCCAATGGAAGCAGAGCTTCCAAGGCCGCATTCCCAAGCCGGAGCTTGGGAACGAGAACCGCCGCGACCCCGCCCATGTCCACGCCGGACTCGACCGCCATCTGCTGGCCCTGGCGGGCGATGACTGGCTGTTCGAGCGGGTGCCAACCTCGGCGCGTTGCTTGATGCCGCAGTCAACAACCGGGAAGTCGTCATCATCCAACGGCCCGGCGAGGAGGATGCCGCCCTGATCGCTGCCGGCGAATTGGCCGGCCTGCTGGAAACCGCCCTGTTTCATTTCAGGCCATACACTTTCAACTGGCTGCCGAGCACGGTGTGGCCGTCATCGGCGATCCGGTAAATCATCACGTACACCCTGCCGTTGGCGACGACGGGCGGGGCCATGCGCACGACCTTCCCCAGCCCGCCGTTGGTGTTGTCGCCCGTCCGGTACAGGCGCTTGAGCTTGCCGCCGGGCAGGATGGTGGTGGCGTCATAGGCGACGAGTTGGCCTTCGCCAAAGCCTTTGTTGGCATCGCCGTATTTGGTATAGACCGCCCAGAGGATCGCCGTGTTGAAATCAACGGCGGTCGGCAGCGTGGAGATGGCCGACGGTTTGCCCGAAACCATCGTCAAACCGCCCATCATGCCGCCCGGCGAGCCTATGTTTGAGGAGGCCACTTCATCGCCCTCGGCGCGGAAGCTGGGTTGCACGCCGTGGGATGTCGAGAAGTTGTAGCTTTTAAGCTTCGCGTTCTCCCCCCACACATAGACGATGCCGCCGGAATTGTCGAGCAAGGCCAGGGACAGCGCGTGGATGTGGTGCATCTTGTTGTTTTCCGGGTCGCCGCAGGGCTGGAACCAGTCGGCTTCGCCGCTATTGGCGGGCGGGCAGGGCAGGCTGCGGTTCAGGCGGTTGGCGCGATCCCAGTTTTGCGCGGTGTCGCCGCCGTTGTAGGACGCCACCAGCGGCGGCTTGAACATTAGCTGGTTGAAGCGGTCGTTTTTGCCCAGATTGTTTTTGTCCAGCGGGTAGATGATGCCGTCTTTGGTGCCTTGCAGCAGCACGCTGGAGCCTGGAATCAGCAGCGGCCCCGACGGCCCGAAATCCCAGTCGGCCCCGGCCTTGCCCACCGGAGCGCGGCCACAGGACACTTCGGTGGCATTGTCGCTCCACAAGCAGCCGGCCCCGGAGGTTTTCTCGTCGAGGAATGCTTTGTAGAAATCCACTTTCTGCAATAGCGGGCGGGCACCGCCGCTGCCTGGTACGAAACGCAGCTTGATCATGCTTTCGGCCAGGTCGATGTCGCCGTTGTTCGAGGTGCCGTTCGAGCTGGCCGCGTAGATCATGTCGCCTTCCGTCACCGGCGCGCCGCCGGCCTGCCAGATGCCGCCGCCCCAGTGGTTGAAGGCGGTCACGCAGAATATCGCCGCCTCGCGGGAAAAGCCCGCCTGCCCGAGCAGGCCGCGGGTGTCGTAGGCGATGAAAAAACCATGCGGATTTTTACGGTCGCCTTGGAAGCTTTCGCCGTTGGCCGCAAATGCGAGCACCAGCCCGTTGTTGGCGGTCAGCGCGAGCCCGGCGCGGAGCTTCGGGTAGACATATTGCTTGCCGTTGGCGTCCACCGCGTCGGCGTCGTTGAACCAGCAGCCGTTGCCTTCCTGCGACTGGCCGGAAATCCGCACCGGCTCGGATTTCTGGGTGCCAGTGCTGGGATTCAGCGCGAATACCTTGTAGTCGCGGTGGGCGTTGTCGGTCGGGGTTTTGCGCAACCATGCGGCGACATACAAGGTGTTCGTCGATGCGTCGATGATCGGCGTCGCCGAGATGCCCCAGGTCGGCGTATGGCCCCAAATATCCATGTCTTGCGTGCCTGAGGAGTCTATTTCCGGGCCGAGATGGACTTTGTAGACGGTTGCGTTAGTGCGTGCGTTGATGCCGACCACGTCGTTTTTCATGGTCGTGACAATCACCAGGTCGTCGCCGCCGCCCGCCCCGTTTTCGAGCACCAGCGGCTGGGTTTCCACCTTCGCATCGAAATCATAGGTGCGCAGCAGGCCAAACTGCGCGGTGTTCACGTTCTGTTTATTGAGGATGAGTTCCTGATTGTTCGACGCCGTGCGGAAGTTATTCCCCGCCCGTTCATTGATGCTTACCGCCAGTGCGCAGTGCGCCACCAGTAACGATGAAGCAACGGCTCCAAGTGTGTGAAAAATGGCTAATCGCATAGCTTGACTCCTTGACACTTATTGAGAGGCTTATTGCCATGTCCAATTTGGCGCACATTGCCAGGTTTAAATACCTTTTCTCACCCTGCGCGGGCATTACCAAGATCAGTCCATGTGGGGTGGTTTATCGACCCTAGTCAATGCGCGTTAATACCCTATCAATTATAGGGTGTCGGTTCTGGCGGCATGGCGGCTTAAACTTAACACTATTTTGCTTGTTAGGGAATTCGCTTGCGGCCATTGGCCTGATGCTGTGTTTTACCCGCGTTGGCAAAGGGTATTAACTGGAGACCCTGTGGTGAATATCTAAGGACTCATCAGAATGACCGGGCAGGTGGTTTGGCGTGAAGACCCAGCGGCCAGGCCGACGCCTTCGTCGCCGGGTCTTGCGCGGCGCGCCGATTTCCTGGAAGCCGCGCAAATGGTACTGTTTACGCTTTATCGCCCAGGGACGCAGACCCCATGCCTAAAGTTTCCGACACCTACGAACGCGCCTATGAAGCCTGCGGCACGCTGGCCGTGCGCGGCATCAACCCCACTGTTAAAACGGTGGCCGAGTTCATCGGCACCAATTCCCCGGCGATCATCTCCCCTGCGATCAAGGACTGGAAGCAGTCCATCGCGGCGGAGTCCATGCGCCGACTGGCGATACCGGAAGTGCCCGAGCGCCTGGTGGAGTCCACGGTCGCGCTGTGGCGGCTGGCCGTGGAGGAGGCCCAGTTAAGCTTGGCTAAAGAAAAAGAGGCGATGGCGGTCGAGAAAGCCGGCTTGCAAGCCCAAATCGCCCAGGCGGAAGCGGCTTGCCTGGCGGTGCAACAGGACTATGCGGCTTATCGGGAACGCGCCGGACAAGAAGCCGAGGCGCTGCGCACGACGCTGGCGCAACGCGAGGCCGAGTCGGCGCAATGGCAGGCGGCGCAGGAGCAAACCGCGAAGGATTGGGCGCAGGGGCGGGAAGACAATGCCGCCCTCGCCGCGACGCTGGCCGAATCCCAGCGCAACCTGGAACGCCAGCAAGCCGAGTGGGTGGAAAAGTTCGACCGTGACCATGCTTGGCATCTAGGCCGTATCAGCGAGGAGCGCGAACGCGCCCAGCAGGAGGCGGCCGGAAAAATGGCGCGGCTAGAGGAAACCTTGGCGCTGTCCCGCCAACACGTCGCCAGCCTGAACGGCTATTTGGACGCTTCGGCGGCGGCCACCGGCGAGCTGCGCGGCGAGCTTAAGGCGGTGCGCGAAGAAAAGGAGCGCTTGCTGAAGGAATTGGACACGGCGCGTAGCGCCTTGGCGGACGCCACCCGGCAACGCTTCGACACCGAACTGCAACTGGCCGAGGCCGTGCGTCAACAGGAGCGTCTGCAAGAAGACAGGCTTAAACTTCAGCAGGCACATGAAGCCTCGTGCGGCGCTTTGGCGGAGGCCACGCGGCGCTGCCTAGACATCGACGCGCAACTGGCCGAGGCCCAGCGCCAACAGGCGTGCTTGCAGGAAGAGTGGCTCACGCTACAGCGCGAGCACGCCGCCTTATCGCATTTGTCGGAGCAGCCGCCAAACCATCGTGCCGAGCACGGCGACGCCGGCCAGCAAGACGCCCCATAAAATCAGGCTGCGGTGTTGCGCCGCAGCGGCTGCGGCCTGCGCCGCGCTGGCCGTTCCTGTCGCCGAGGCGGGCCGGGTTTGCAGCGGGCCGGCCTCTGCGGGTTCGATGTGCGCCAATTCCTGCGCCGAAAAGCCCGGCGCGACTTGGGCGAGTTCGGCGGCGGCGGGTTTCGCGCCCTCGCGTCCGAAGGCCAGCGTGTAAGGCGCTTGCCCGGCCGCGAGGAAAACCAGCGTGGCGGGCTGCCAGAACAGGACGATTTCGGGCCGGCTGGCGCTGGCCGTTTGCGGACGGACGACCCATTCCGCGTAATGGCTCACCGGCACCGGCCAATCGCCGGAGCGGCGCAGGCTCCCTGCTTGGCTAATCTGATAGAACACATGGCGGCCCAGTGGCTGGAACACCCAGGTGCTGGGCTGGCCCGGCAACTGGGCGGGCCGCTCGCGGTAAGTGCCGATGTCCGCTGGCAATACCACATTGGGCTCGCTGAAGCGCAGCTCGATTTTTTCCACCGGGATGGCAGGCCCGGCGCGATACAGCCAATCGTTCGGCTTACGCCCCGGCGCAGGCGGCAAGGCCAGCTTTTCCAGGCTTGGCGCGTCGGCGGTTTGCTCGACAGCTTCCGCCGTGATCTCGGCAAATTCCAGCGCTTCGCCGTCGCGCCAATGCAGGCGGGCATAGTGGAAGCGGCGCGGCGCGAATTCCAGCCGGTCATTAGCCAAGGTTTCTTGCCCGTTCACTAGCCAACTCAACTCGGCGGCGCCTGCGGTGTCCCAGTGCTGGAGGTCGTCGCTGACTTCCAGCCAGATTTGCGCGGAATAGGCTGGCCGACTCGCAGGCGGCGCAAAGCGCAAAGCGCCGATCAGCGGCCCCGGCTTGCCCACATCCAACACCAGCCCGACCAGCGCCTGCTGTTCGCCGCCTTGCGCCCGCTTGCCGGGTTTGGTTTTGACGGATAGCAGCGCGCCGTCGGCGCTGGTTTTGATGTCCAGACTGAGCCCGTCCACGGTTTGCGGCTGGCTTTGGCTGCTGGTCACTGGGAAGCGTTTGACCGGCCAGGATTGCTGCCGCATGCGGATTTGCGGGCTAGGCACGTACAGCGCGAAAGGCAGTTTCGCGCCGTTGGCGTCGAACAGGCGCAGATCAGCCAGCTCCGCCGAGCGGGAATGCAGATAAACCGCCTGCGGCAGGCGGAAGCTGACCACGCCCTGCTTGCCGGTCACGGTCAAGGCTAAGGCGTGGGAATAATCCGCTGGAAGGTCGCTGGGTTCTTGGTTTTCTTCCAGCGCCCACGCGCCGACCGGTGCCAGGGCGAAGAGGGCCGCCAAACAGGCCAGCCGAAAAACCTCGCGCAACGGCGTCTTGTTTCTGTGCGGCCCTGTCATGTGTGATGTTTGCATTTATTCAGCCTCGCCCGGAAACGGGGCGAGGTAGCCGATGGCCAGCATCAGCCCTCCGACCCCGACAAAGGACACAATCCGCTCCAGCCCGCCGACATTCGACAGGTCGACGAAAAACAGCTTGGCGACCACCACGCCCAGCAAGACCGCGCCGAGCATCCACACCTTGCGCGAGGCCCGCCGCGCCGCCACACGCATCAAGACCAAAGCCGTCGCGCTCCACACCAAGGACAGCAAGGTCTGCACGAACTGCGAGTCGAACAGCGGATCGAAACGGTAAGCGATGTCCAGGTAATGCGCCACGCTGCGCAGCAGCATCAGGTTGAACCAGGCATAGGCGGCGAATCCTGTCCATAGCAAAGCCTTGGCTTTCCACGCCGCCGCCAAAGGCTCGCACGCCAGCCGGGACGCGGCCAGCCCCAGCAATAAGGCAAATCCGGTGCTCAGATCCAAGGGGTTCAGCACCGGCACATAAGGCAGCGGGGCCATCAAGCCGTTTTGGCTCAGATTCCACACCAGCACCAAGAAGACCGACCAGGCCGCGCCCAAGGGGATCAACACTTGCCGATACCAGCCTGCCACCGGCGCGACCGGCCAGCCGCCGGCCCGTGCTCGGCGGATGAACCCAGCGAGCACTAGCATCATCGCCCAAGCCGGCAAATAGCGCGACCAACTCGCCGAAGTAGCCCAGTCGGCCTGCGCCAACAACGCTTGTTCCTCCGGCGTACCGGCCTCCAGCCAATCGGCGATCCAATGCCGCCCCAGCGGCCAGATCATCAGCCATGGCACCGCCGTGCGCACGGTGTGCAAAATCTTCAACCAAGTGTCGGCCAGCTTCCAGCCGTTGGCCTGCCAGAACCGCAACAGCCATTCGCTCGTGCCCCACAGCGCCAGCCAGGCCCACCAAGTGTCCCGTCTCAGCCCGTAGTCGGTATACCAGTAGTCGAGATACAAGGCATTCAGCAAGGCTGCGCTGGACACGGCCAAACCCAGCCAAACGCCGCACCCCGGCCAGCGCAACTGCGGCCAATCCAGCCGTCGGGCCAAGGCGCTGAAGCCCAGCCCGGAGAGGGCCAGCCCCAGCCCGTAGGCGTTCCAAAAGTGTTCAGCTAAATGGAACTGGTCTTCTTTCCCTGTGCCGCAAAAATCCCAAAGCCATACTTTTGCCCAGTTGGGTTCCACCAGGTTGCGATACCCAATCGACCGCGACAGCCAATCCGCCCAGGCTCTTAGCACAAAGAAAAACCACCAAAACCCGGCCCACGCCAGCAGTTGATCCGACAAGTCGGTGAAGTCGGGGTCGGCCTGGCGGTGGAAAAACCAGGCGCTGAAGCCCGCGCCCAGGCTGATGAGCAACGCGCCCAAGAACAGGTCGTTCGCATAGGCATCGCCAAACAAGGCGAGGGCCAAAAACACCAGCCCGGCCAGCGCCTGCGCCCACAGCGCGAAGCGCCGCGCGACCGGCCAGCGCAGCCACCAGGCCACCACGCCCAGCAGCACCGCGACGATCAAGCCGCTGGCCGTGAGCCCGTTCGCCAGCACCGCGCCCCGTGTGCGCAAGACGATTTCCGTCCACGCTCCGGCCAGCATCCACACCGCCGCCACGCCCAAAAACATCGCCGCGAACCGGGCCAGGCGGTCGTCCTGCGCACGGAAATTCACCGCCATCCCGAACGCCGTCGCCGCCAGCAATAAAAAGCCCAGCCACAGATTGGCCTGTGCCGCCTGGGCCACGTCCAGGCCGGTAGCCGCGCCGACGAACGACACCCAAGCGCCAAATTGCACCAGCAGACCAAACATCCAGGCCAAGGTTTGCTTTTGCTTCAAGCCCACCCAGACCATGCCCGCGCCTTCCAAGGCCCAGGCCGCCGAAGTCCAGCGCCCGTCCAGCGCGAACGGAATCGCCAAAGAGCCAAACATCACAGCCAAAGCCAGGAACGATTCCGTCAACAATTTCAGGCTCGTGCCACGCTTTTGCCACATCAGCGCAGCCAGCCCGCCATACAACAAGCCCAGCCCCAAGGCCGAGTAAGCCAAGCCAAACGGCATCGCTTTGACCAGGCCGTATTGCAGGCCGAAGCCCGCCAAGGGCGTGCCGAACACCAAGGTGCCGTCCACATAATGTTTAAGGCGTGGGGCTTGCCGGGTCGCGTACAAGGCCGCGATCAGCACATAAAATCCAAAAAACAGGATCAAAAACCATTGCGCGGACAGGTAATGCTCGGGGCTGTAGCGCAACACGCCCCAGGCTGTGGCGATCAGAAACGTGAAGACAAAGCCGAGCAGGTTCAGCAAGCGCCAGGAACGCAGCCAGGCCAGCCCTAGCACGCCGGTATTCAACAGCGCGTAATAGGAAAACAGCGCGATGTGGCTGCCCTCGCCGGTGCTCGTCAGAAGCGGCGCGGCGAAACCGCCGACGATGCCGAAAATCGCCAGCCACAAGGCGTCTTGCAGCACCGCCAGCGCGCAAGTGAACGCGGTCAGCAGGAACAGCAGCACAAACGCCGCGCCGCCGGGGATCAAGCCGTACAGCTTGAATGCGCCGAACGTCGTCAGCATCAAAATCGCCACCGCCGCGCCCTGCGCGGGCAGGCTGATGGTCGGCCGGCTCTGGCGGATGCGCCAAGCCCACAGCAACAGGGCGATGTCCGCCAGCACGATGCTGGCCAGGCGCAGCTCAATCGGCACCGTCACCCGCGCCGCCGCGTATTTCAACAGGAAACTCACGCCGATGAACAAGATCGCCAAGCCCAGCTTGGCGACCAGGTTGCCGCCGAACAGCCAGGCTTTGGCATGAATCAGCCAAGCCGGAGGCGGCGACGGGGGAGGGGGCGGATAAGCCCTCGGGGGTCTGGCCTCTTCTTGCCAGGGGCTGGGCGGCGGCTTGCGTTTTTCTGCGATGTCGGCCTCGGCCGGCTTGGCGGCAAGCGGCGGCGGCTTCGAGAGCAGCGGTTCCTTGGCGGGCAGGCCTTCTTCTGTGGCCAGCGGTTTCCGCCAGTCGATGACGGGAGGTTTGGTCTCGGCAGGGGGCGTCGCGGTGGATTTTTCCACCTTAGGCTCATACGCCGGGCTGGGCACGGCCCGCTCGCCGAGCCGCTGGGCCAACTCGCGTTGCAGCGCCTCCGTCGTCTGCTCCAGCGTCTTGAGGCGGGTGCGTGCGTCAATCACCAGCAGCAGCGCGATAATCGGGCACAGAACTAAAAACAGACCGGCAGCCAATCCTGCCAAGATGAATAGCGCAGACATCGAAACCTCCGCCGGGATAATGGGCGGATTATTGCATAAGGCGCGAAGGTTTGTCCGGGCTTGGCACGACGCTCGGATTGCGCCATCCCCACCGCCCCGCGTAATTTAAAAACCGGGAACAGCCGATTGACCCAGCGATGGTAGTCTAAGCGACGTTGCTTGACACCTAAATCCCGCTCCGCGATGATTATTTGCGGCGCTTAAACAGTTTAATATTCTCCGGCCCCATTCGCCCCGCATGGCTGTTTAAGCCCGATAGGATAGGCATTAGCGGGGAATGGGGGACACCAGAGAGGAGTGCGATACATGTCTAGCGACCCGGTTGAAACCAACTATGTGGCCTTCATCAGCTATGCGCGTGAAGATGAAGCATTTGCTCGACAACTTGAAACCGAGATTGAGGCGCATCGACCGCCGGATGGCAGGGCGGCCCCTCATGTTTTTCGTGATCGCTCTGATTTTACCGGCAGCGAGTATCATCGCGCGCTGGAAGGCCATTTGCGCAAGGCGGAAACGCTTATCGTAGTATGCTCGCCTCACGCGCGGAAAAGTGAATACGTCGGCGATGAAATCCGCTGGTTTGCAAAACTGCACGGCCGCGACCGCATTTTTCCGATACTCCTGTCCGGTTTGCCGGATAACGAGGCGGATGAGCTGAGGGCGTTTCCCCCCGCTTTGCTCGATGTCATGGAGGGGATTCCGCTTGGCGCCGAGTACCGTGGCTTTGGCAAGCCCAGGGACAGGCTGAGTATGGGCCGCTATGAAGCGGAATGGTACAAGCTGCTAGGCAACCTCTACGGACTCAGCCCGTCCGAGGTTCGCGGCAGGGACAGGCAGCGGCAGATGCTTGCCTTGCGCAAGCGTTACGCGGCAAGCATGGTCGTTGTAATCCTGCTGATGGCAAGCCTGGCCGGGGTTTGGAAGCTTAAGGCGCAAGCGGAACACGCCTCGGCGGAGGCGGTGACGGAAAAACTGCGGGCAGAGGCGGCAGAGAAAGAAGCGCTGAAGCAACAGCGGCGGGCAGAGGCGTTGGAAGCCGACGCGAAAGCGAAGAAAGAAGACACGGAAACCCAGCTCGCGGTCGAAGTGCGCAAAAATAAGCCCGATTCCGTTGCCGCGAACACTATCGCGGCGCGCGTGTATTTTCAGATTTGGAACGACGAGCAGCGGCTTTTGGCGGACAAGCTAAAAGCGGCCTTGGTAACGCTGAAATACGCGGTGCCGCGCTACGAGCGTCTGAGCGTGGGGCCGACGGACGCCTCGGAGCTGCGTTATTTCCGCGACGCGGAAAAAGACGAGGCCCAGCACATTGTGCAAACGCTAAAGCAGGCGGGGCTAGGCGATGTCGTGCTCAAGAAGATTCCAGGTTATGAAAACTCCACTAATATTCGACCTCGCCATTTCGAACTTTGGTTAAGTCCCGGCGCCGCTTGAGCGATTTTAGGGGGCGGGGCGACGGCGCTTGCCCCGCCTCAGCGTGAAAATGCCGGGCAACGCAGCCGATGTTGCCCGGCCGGCCCGGTTAGCCGATGGTATTTTTGCGCTGTTCGTCATAGCGGCGAATCAATTTGTCCAGCTCGGCGGCGTCGTTCACGCAAGCTTCCTGGATACTGCCAACCAACTGCTCGTAATGGCGGCGCAACACGCTTTCAGTGGGCCGTGGAAAGATTGTGCTCTCGATCATGTAGCGGATATGCGTCAGGTAATGCCGCTTGAGCACGGATTCTTGCGGAATATGCGGCAGCGGTGCCGTGGCGGCGATGGGTTTGGCCGGAATTTGAGCGGCGATGACGGGGGTTTGCTTGGGCGCGGGTGCGGGTGGGGTAACCGGGCTGGCTGTTTCGGCGGCGGCTGCTTGGGGAGGCGTTTCGGGAATCTCGTCAATAATGCTGGAACGCCGCTCCAGCTTAGGTTCTTGCGGAATGTTCCGCGCAGGCTTTGGGACGGCCGGGCTGCTTGCCGGCGTCTTGACCACAGCCGCGGGGCTGGCCGACTGTTTTCTTAACAGATAAACAATCAGCAGAAGCGCAATGACGACGCCGACTATCACGGCCCCTAGCAGCCTAGGATCAAAACCCCGCTGCTCCAGAGATTGTAAGAAATTCCCAAGTTCAAATTGATTCATAAATCACCACCCACGTTGACAAGAAAAATGTTTGTGTTGTTGAAGTGACACCGCCCGGCAGCATGCCAGCGCTGGCAGCGACCGGCCGCCATGTCCCTCGCGGCTTATTATATCCTCACTTCCCGCTGCCGCCCTCGTCAGCGGCGGCGCTTGCTTTATAATCGGTATTTTTCTGTCCAAGCAGCCGTCCACATCAACGAGGAAGCCAGCCATGAGCACCACCCCAGAAGCCCGTCCGCCCTTTCCGCCGTTCACCCGCGAGACTGCCGCGCAGAAAGTGCGCGCGGCGGAGGACGGATGGAACAACCGCGACCCGCAGCGCGTCGCGTTGGCCTACACGGTCGATAGCGTTTGGCGCAACCGCGCTGAATTCCCGCAGGGCCGCGAACAAATCATCGAGTTTCTGACCCGTAAATGGGCCAAGGAATTAGAATACCGCTTAATTAAGGAATTGTGGGCGTTTGACGGCAACCGCATCGCGGTGCGCTTCGCCTATGAATGGCACAACGAGCCTGGGCACTGGTTCCGCTCATACGGCAATGAAAACTGGGAGTTCGACGACAACGGCTTGATGCGCAGGCGCTATGCCAGCATCAACGATTTGCCCATAGCGGAAGCCGAGCGCAAGTTCCGCTGGCCGCAAGGCCGCCGCCCGGATGGCCATCCGGGCTTGAGCGAGCTGGGGCTTTAAGGTTTAGCCTCTCCTAGCCGAGGATGGGCAAGCGATCTTATCGCTTGCCCATCGAGTCGCACGGCTTGTGCGTGAGTTAAGAATGGGCCGTTGCCCATCCCGGGTGCGCCGTGGTGAGTAGTGGTGAAGATAGGCAAGCTTGCTGGCGGTGTGATGATGGAGCATAATCAATATGCCATCCGCCTACAAAAATTCATTGCGGTCGAAATTTAGAATCCACTACTTCTGGCCCTTTGGATTCAATAAAACTTCAGGAAAGGGAGCAGCTTATGGAATCGTACAAAAACACCTATGAAGTACTAATTGCTTCACCTTCTGATTTATCAGACGAGCGCGGCAAGATCGTAAAAGCCATCTGCGAATGGAATTTCTCAAGTAAGCGCATCGCGTTTTCTCCATTGCTTTGGGAGTGGAACGCTGTTTCCACGGCGGATCAGTCCCCCCAAGAGGCTATTAACGAACAGCTATTGAGCCGCGCCGATTTTGTGATCGCGGCCTTCAAAGGCCGCCTAGGCACGCCGACAGAAGACGGCTTTCAGGCTGGTACTATCGAAGAGCTTGCCAAGCGCAAATGGGCCGCAGCCCTATTTTTCCCTAAAAAGTGGCCCTCTTTCGATTCCAATGACCCCCACTATGACGATCTGAATGATCAACTTAAAGCCCTAAGGGAATTTAAGAAGACAGTCACTGGTTTTCCATTGGAATACGAGGGGGCGGATGATCTCATCAATAAAGTCAAAGAAACCCTGACAAAATGGGCGCAGCGCGGCGGCGAAGAAGCGCTTCCTGTCTTGTCCCTACTTTCAGGGCCGTACGATCCTAAAAAGCTGCTACGGCAGACCGTGCCGAAAGGGCAAAAGGCTTACGCCCTCATGTACAACACGGAGCTGATTACCCTAAAAACTAAGGAGAGCTTTGAAAATTTCTGGAGTTTTTTGCGCGATATACCATGGCTTGAAAAGGTTATATTTCTCCTTCCTCTATTCAAAGTCAAACGTCTGACAGCCTATCTTGCTGCCTCCACCTTAAATGCTGACCCCGAGTTGTTGAGGCGTTTCGCCGTCTGTTCTGAACGGGGGGCGAGCACACAGGAACCGAGGCGTATCAGCACTAGTTTGGCTTTTGCGTTGCTACGCTACGGCAATGAACCCACCCAAGGTGTTTTTGCTCCGCTCACCCATTTTGCTGTTTTAGCCTACCCTTTCGCTTCGCAGCAGGAACCGGAAAGTGGCGGGCAGGATGTTAAATGGGATTACAATTATTATTTCGAGTTTAACGAGCCCCAGTTTCAGAAAAAGCTGGGGGAGATATGGGATCAAGGATTTCAAGGCGATAGCTTGACCGATGTGCTAAAGTTAGCCGAAGGAATTCCTAAAAAAACACAAATTGATGAAGACCTGGAAAATCAAAAAGACTATAAGACTGCTGTCAGGATTGATCAAAATGTAAACTTGATCAGAGATCTCAAGCACAAATTGTTTGATCCCAATGTGCCGTCTTATTTGCTGAATGCCAAGTTTGAATTATTGGACTGGAACAACGCATTTGAACTTGTTTTTCCAACCACGCATTTCTACCGGCATGAGAGCGTTCTGGAATTTGTCGAGTGCCTTACCAACAAGGATGAAATCAAGCGGCGCGGCGCGGAGCTGATTGCCGGGCCTCCACGCTTCGACTTGGAGACGATTCTGTATCATTCGCCCCGGTACGGTGCCATGAGGTTCACCAAGATTGCTTCCATGGTCAAAAAAGATCCGCGTTCTGAGGAGTCCAACGGCTGGCTTGGGTGGATCGTGGCTTTGAACGTCAATCAGGCGGAGCAGTTGGCGGAGTACGAGCGGGATCTTGGGCGCATGAATGAACAGCAAGCGCTGATTAGCGAATATGCGCTGTGCCACGAGCAGATTTTGGCCGAGTTTCCCGGCTATCTTGAGTTGGCAAGAGCGCATTCCAGGGCGCTCAGTCCTTGCAAGAATATTCTCGATTTGGGATGCGGCCCCGGAATTCTGTCCCAGGAGCTGCTCAAAAACGGCAAGCGCGTCACGGCCATCGACCAAAACGATACCATGCTGGATGCGGCTAGAGAGCGCTGCCAGAATTCTCCGGGTTTCACTGTAGTCAAGGCGAATCTGGAAAGCTTGCACAGGCCCGATGCGCGCTACGCTTTTAAAAAGGTGGGAATCAGGGAGAACTATTACGACGGCGCGGCCTTGTTCAACAATTACTATTGGCTAAACGATCCGCCTGGATTTCTGCGGAGGCTGGCGAATGAGGGCTTGCTTACTGCGCATGCCACATTGACGGTTTCTTTGCTGTCGAGCAAGCAGGATGTCATCGACTTGCTGGCTGCGATCCAGCTATTCCAAGAGATTCAAGAGGAAGAACAGGGGGACGAATCGAAAATATGGAGCGAGAGTGATTTCGACAGTTTTTCATCCAGTCTTTATAAGATCGTAGACTCCGTAGGCAACGCGAATGGAGAAGAAGACATGGCCAGACATCTCATCGGCGCCGGTTATGAAATCGTCGCCAGGGAGCGGCCTGTTTACACGCTGCAAGGGCGAAGTTTCAGTCCCTTTGCATTTTTCGTGGCGAAACTAAAACCAAACGCCTAAAACCCATGCCGATGGCCGAGCTTGCCTACGATGGACGGTCGCTCTCTATCCGTCTCATGCAAGCCGATGAAATCCCGGCGCTATACCTGCCGCTACGGTACGATATCCTGTACCGTGAGCTGGGATGGGTCGCCGGCGATATCCAAGGCCCGGCAGGGCTTGTTGACAATTATGACCCGGTTAGCAAATCCTTTGGGATTTTCACCGCGCAAGGCGGTTTGATGGCGGCTGGCCGCTTGATCGAAGCGGATCGGGAAACCCGCTTGCCCAGCGCCCGCCTGCTGGCCCAACAGGGGCGTGATTGTCGGTTTGAGCCGCCTGTGGCCGAGCTTTCGCGAATCTTGGTCGCCCGCCCTTACCGCGCCATCGGCCTGTTCCCGGTCTTGCTTTTCAGCGGGGTTTTGCTGGCCTGTCGCGAAGGCGTCCGCAGCCTTATCATCACGGAAAAGGATGACGAGCGCTACGCGGGCTTCATGGCCCGGCACGGTTTCAGGCGGCAGGCCGACGGATTTTCTTTCTCGGATGGTCAGTTAAACCCGCGCGAGCCGGCGGCGACCTACCTCCTTCACATGCCGGACGAATGCCGCGAGGCCATCGCCACGGCCACGGCGGCGAAAAGGGCGGCGCTTTTACTCAAGTTTGCGGATGGCGCGTGGCAAAGCGCGCGCCCTGCCGGGAGCCGGGAGGCGGATGGTCACACCCTGGCGGAGACAAGCACAGACTGGCCTCCGTAATGGTCGCTTGAGACATGGTCGAGCTGGCTAAACCCCGCCTGTTTTAGGGTGTCCACTAAAAGTGTCTGCGAGAACCGATGGAGCATCGGCGAAAGTTGCTGGTCGTTGAATGCTTTCAAGGCATTGAACTCATTTTCCAGGCTGGCGAATTCGTTTTGCTCCGCTAAATCAAGCCTGAACCTGTCGAACAGGCTGTCGAGGTCGGTCTTGTCGTGGGGATTGGATAGCCTTAGTTCGCCGCCCGGTTGTAAGCCGTCGGCAATCTGCCGCAGCATGGATTCCGCCTCCGGGACTAGGAACAACACGTTGACCAGGAAGGCGTAATCGGCCTTGACCCCCAGATCCGACAAGGCGTTCATCGCTTCGGTGATGTTGGCCAGCATAAAAAATGCCTTACCCGGCGCGGGCTTGTCGCTCAAGTGGCCTGACAGTTTTTGTTCAAAGACCGCCGCCATGGAGGGGTCGTGGTCGATGGCGATCAGCGTGGTGTGCGGATGGGCGGCTAGGATCGCGCAGCTCAGATTTCCAGTTCCACAGCCTAGATCCAGGACAACCCCGCCATCGCCGAGAGCCGGCAGCGGGCCTGATGTGCCCAATAAGTCTCCCAGCATGGCGCGGTAAGTGGCTGTTTTGCAGAGGACGACATCATAAACGTTGGCGTAGGCAGACCATGCCAGCCTCGGGCGGCTCGCAGGGCTCTCAAGCGTTGTTTCGTCGCCGGCTGGCCGACATTCGCTTCGAGGAATAAGGCGGGGGAAGTTTTGCATGGCTAACTCACGGAATTTTTTCAGTTTAGTCTTGACTTAACTTGATGATCCAGTGGCTTTTTCCTAAAAAAACCGCCTTCGCGCGCCCTAGGGATGGAAAGCATGGAGGGTCTTAGGAAGGCAGCGCGTTCGCCTGGCCCAGGTTCGCTGTCAGCGATTTGCGCAATCCGTCCAAAGTGTAGCATGTCCCGCTAAACAAGCTTCTTTTTGCAAGCCGCCCGTCGGGCGGCCACGCGCCGATGCAGACTGCTTGCCAATCTTCTTGCCTGCGCTTAGGCGTGTTTGAGCCAAGGCTTCGCGGTCGCGGGTCGTCGGCAATGCGAGGTTTTAAGCGCTTGCCGTGGAAGCGCCACCCTCACCCAAATATGTAATGCGACACGTCCAGAGGAAGCGTCTTTGTCGAACAAACACCTTGCCGCACTAGGTGTTTGTCTGACTTGTGACATCGCCGCCAAGCGGTGTAAAGCTGTTTTTAAAATAAAAATATATTAAAAAGCAATAATTTATAAAAATCTATAGCTTTGGCACACCGGTTGCACTAGTCAAGTTGCGTCTAGCACACCAACCCAGCGAAGGAAAACACCATGGCTAAAAAACTGCGTCAATGCGCCATCTATGGCAAAGGTGGCATCGGTAAGTCCACCACCACTCAGAACCTGGTCGCCGCTCTTGCCGAGCAAGGCCAGAAAGTAATGATCGTCGGCTGCGATCCTAAGGCTGACTCCACCCGCCTGATCCTGCACGCGAAGGCTCAGAATTCTATCATGCAAATGGCGTCCGACGCCGGCAGCGTGGAGGATCTCGAACTCGAAGACGTGTTGAAAGTCGGCTACAAAGACATCAAGTGCGTCGAGTCCGGCGGCCCGGAGCCGGGCGTCGGCTGCGCAGGCCGCGGCGTTATCACGGCGATCAACTTCCTCGAAGAGGAAGGCGCGTATGACGACGAACTCGACTTCGTGTTCTACGACGTGTTGGGCGACGTGGTCTGCGGCGGTTTCGCCATGCCCATCCGCGAGAACAAGGCGCAGGAAATTTACATCGTCTGCTCCGGCGAGATGATGGCGATGTACGCGGCGAACAACATCGCCAAGGGCATCGTGAAGTATGCGAACTCCGGCAGCGTCCGCCTGGCCGGCCTGATCTGCAACAGCCGCCAGACCGCCCGCGAAGACGAGCTGATCATGGAGCTGGCCCGCCAGATGGGCACGCAGATGATCCATTTCGTGCCGCGTGACAACGTCGTGCAGCGCGCTGAAATCCGCCGCATGACCGTCATCGAGTACGAGCCGGAAGCCAAGCAGGCCGACGAGTACCGCGACTTGGCCCGCAAGATCGTCAACAACAAAAACCTGGTCATCCCCACGCCCATCACCATGGACGAGCTGGAAGACCTGTTGATGAAGTTTGGCGTGATGGAAGAAGTTGACGAGTCCATCGTCGGCAAGAAGGCTGCTGACGAAGCCGCCGCCCTCGCCGCCGCTTAAGTTCAGCCCATCGGTTGTGGGGGCGGTTTGTAACCGCGCCCGTCGCGCTAGCAAAGCGCTCCCACACTGGTTTTTACACATCAGATTTTCAGGAGGCGTCCCATGACAGCCATGACCCGCGAGGAAACCGAAGCCCTCATCCAAGAGGTGCTGGAGATTTACCCCGCTAAAGCCAAGAAAGACCGCGCCAAGCATTTGGCGGTGAATGACCAGTCGATTGAAAAGTCGAGCAAGTGCATCACGTCCAACCGCAAATCCCTGCCCGGCGTGATGACCATCCGTGGCTGCGCCTACGCCGGTTCCAAAGGCGTGGTGTGGGGCCCGATCAAGGACATGATCCATATTTCCCACGGCCCCGTCGGCTGCGGCCAATATTCCCGCGCCGGCCGCCGCAACTACTACATCGGCACCACCGGCGTGAATGCTTTCGTGACGATGAATTTCACCTCGGATTTCACCGAGAAAGACATCGTGTTCGGCGGCGACAAGAAGCTGGCGAAGCTGATCACCGAAGTGGAAGGCTTGTTCCCGCTGCACAAGGGCATTTCCGTGCAGTCCGAATGCCCCATCGGCCTGATCGGCGACGACATCGAAGCCGTTTCCAAGAAAGCCACCAAGGAAATCGAGAAGCCGGTCATTCCGGTGCGTTGCGAAGGCTTCCGTGGCGTGTCGCAGTCTTTGGGCCATCACTTGGCGAATGACGCGATCCGCGACTATGTCATCAGCGCCCGCGACGGCGACGACAGCTTCCAGACCACCCCGTATGACGTGGCCGTGATCGGCGACTACAACATCGGCGGCGACGCCTGGGCTTCCCGCACCTTGCTGGAAGAAATGGGTCTGCGCGTGGTGGCGCAGTGGTCCGGCGACGGCACGTTGTCGGAAATCGAGCTGACCCCTAAGGTCAAGTTGAACCTGATTCACTGCTACCGCTCGATGAACTACATCGCCCGCCACATGGAAGAGAAGTATTCGATTCCGTGGATTGAGTACAACTTCTTCGGCCCGACCAAGATCGAAGAGTCGCTGCGCCGCATCGCCGAGCATTTTGACGACACCATCAAAGAAGGTGCCGAGCGCGTCATCGCCCGCTACAAGGCCGAATACGAGGCGGTGATCAGTAAGTACAAGCCGCGCCTGGAAGGCAAGCGCGTCATGCTGTTCATCGGTGGCCTGCGTCCGCGCCATGTCATCGGCGCTTACGAGGATCTGGGCATGGAAGTGGTCGGCACCGGCTACGAGTTCGGCCATAACGACGACTACGACCGCACCATCAAGGAAATGGGCAACGCGACGCTGCTGTACGATGACGTGACCGGCTACGAGTTCGAGGAATTCGTCAAGAAGATCAAGCCTGACCTGATCGGCTCCGGCATCAAGGAAAAGTACATCTTCCAGAAGATGGGCGTGCCGTTCCGCCAGATGCATTCTTGGGATTATTCCGGCCCCTACCACGGCTATGACGGCTTCGCCATCTTCGCCCGTGACATGGACATGACGATTAACAATCCGTGCTGGAACAAAATCACGGCGCCTTGGAAGAAGGCGGCAGACGCCGAGCCGGTTCGCGCGGCGGCGGGCGGTTAAAGCCCTGCGTTACGTAGGTCGGGTTAGCGCAGCGTAACCCGACTTCCTGCGGCTTCCTCTCGTCCCATGCGGCGCGACAAAACAGGAGAGGCCAGCGGCATTGCGTCGGGTGACGGCCTGTCGGCCTAACCCGGCCTACCCTTAGCAACGATTACCCAACCGTAGCGTAGTCCACAGATTAGTGGCGCGTTAGGAGGACACCATGAGCCAAGCAGTAGAAGACATCAAACCCAGCTATCCCTTGTTCCGCGATCAAGAGTACAAGGACAACCTGGCCCTCAAGCGTGAGCTGTACGAAGAGCGCCATCCGGACGAAAAAATCGACGAAGTGTTCCAGTGGACGACTTCCAAGGAATACCAGGAATTGAACTTCGCCCGCGAAGCCCTCACCGTGAACCCGGCGAAAGCCTGCCAGCCCTTAGGCGCTGTGCTGTGCGCGTTGGGCTTCGAGAAGACCCTGCCTTATGTGCATGGATCGCAAGGCTGCGTCGCCTACTTCCGCACCTATTTCAACCGCCACTTCAAAGAACCGATTGCGTGTGTGTCGGATTCCATGACCGAAGACGCGGCGGTGTTCGGCGGTCAAAAGAACATGTTCGACGGCCTGGAAAACGCCAAGGCCTTGTACCAGCCGGACATGATCGCGGTTTCCACCACCTGTATGGCGGAAGTCATCGGCGACGATTTGAATGCCTTTATCAACAACGCCAAGAAGGAAGGCCATATCGAGCAGGAGTATCCGGTTCCCTTCGCCCATACGCCGAGCTTCGTCGGCAGCCACACCACCGGCTGGGACAATATGTTTGAGGGCATCGCTCGCTATCTGACCCTCAAGGACATGGAAGGCAAGTCCGTCGGCTCCAACGGCAAGCTCAACATCATTCCGGGCTTCGAGACCTACCTGGGCAACTTCCGCGTCATCCATCGCATGTTGAACGAGATGGGCGTCGCGCACACCTTGCTGTCCGATCCGACCGAGGTGCTGGACACGCCCGCCGACGGCCAGTTCCGCCTGTACTCCGGCGGCACCACCCAAGACGAAGTGAAGGACGCGCCCAACGCGCTCGACACCATCCTGTTGCAGCCTTGGCAGTTGGAGAAGACCAAGAAGTTCGTCGAAGGCACCTGGAAGCACGATGTGCCCAAGCTGAACATCCCGATGGGCCTGGAGTGGACGGATGCTTTCTTGATGAAGGTTTCCGAGATCACCGGCAAGCCGATTCCGGCGTCCTTGGAGATCGAGCGCGGCCGTCTGGTGGACATGATCACCGACTCGCATGCTTGGCTGCACGGCAAGAAATTCGCGCTGTACGGCGATGCCGATTTCGTGCTGGGCCTGGTCAAGTTCCTGCTCGAACTGGGTGCCGAGCCGACCCATATCCTCTGCCACCATGCCAACAAGCGTTGGAAAAAATCCGTGGAGGAACTGCTGAAGACCTCGCCCTATGGCGCTGATTGCGAAGTCCACATTGGCCGCGACCTGTGGCATCTGCGCTCTTTGGTGTTCACCAACAAGCCGGATTTCATGATTGGCAACTCTTATGGTAAGTTCATCCAACGCGACACCTTGCACAAAGGCAAAGAGTTTGAGGTTCCGTTGATCCGCATCGGCTTCCCGATCTTCGACCGCCACCATCTGCACCGCCAGACGACCTTGGGCTACGAAGGTTCCATGACCATGCTGACCACTATCGTCAATGCCATCCTGGAAAGGCTGGACGAAGAGACCCGGGGCATGGGCACCACGGACTACAACTACGACCTGGTTCGTTAATCCCCATCTCGTCATCGTTCCCGCACTTGCTCCTGGTTCCCACGCGCTAGCCGTGGGAACCCCGTCGGCCCGCGTTGTGGGCCGCAACAGGGCGCGGCGCGCCCTCACTGCATTCCCTTAGCTAGCGCTTGGGAACGAGAAACCGGAGACAGCCATGCCAGAAGTGATGATTAGCAGAAGCAAGAGCGATGACAGGCTCATTTTCTATGTTCCCAAAAAGGACTTGGAAGAAATCGTCGAGTCTTTAGAGTTTGACACCCCCGACAAATGGGGCGGGAAAGTCGTATTAGGCGACGGGCAGGAGTTTTATCTGGAACCCATCGCGCCACCGAAACTGCCGATTACGTTGCGGGCCAAGCGGGCTGGCGGCGGGGACTGAGCGTCGGCGTGTTCATTCGTCGGTAGGAGCGCCCCGGGGCGCGATGTCGCGGGCGTGGCCCGCTCCTACGTACCATCACTCATAGCCAACGAGGCGGACATGACTGAAAACGTTCTTTCCCGTGAAATAGCCTTGCGCATTGGCCTCGCGGCCCGTGCGTTGCCGGATGTCAGCCCCAGGCATTTGTTGGAGATACTCGTCGAAAAGCTGGGTTCGCCTCTGACCGAGGAGAAACTCAGCCATGTCACCGTGACCCAGCTTAAAAGCGGCCTGGTCAGTCCGGACGGCGAGGAAGACACCGAGCATCTGGACGTGGTGAGCATTCCCAACTACAAGGAGGCCGTGCGCATTTTGTGGGGCGAGGCGGTGGACGCCGACTTGCCTGCGCCTGAGCCTTACGCGGAAGGCGAACTGCCCGGTTCCATCCGGGTGGCAATCGCCTCCAACAGTGCCGAGCGCATGGACGGACACTTCGGCTCCTGCCTGCGTTTTCTGGTCTACCAGGTTAGCAAGGATGTGATCAAGCTGATTGATCTGCGTTCCACTGAGGGTGCGGACGAATCCGACGACCGCAACGCCTTCCGCGCTGATCTCATCAAGGATTGCCAAGTGTTGTACGTGGTGTCCATCGGCGGGCCGGCGGCGGCCAAGGTCATCAAGGCGAACATCTATCCGATGAAGCTTTCCGAGGAAGCGGAAGCCCGCGAGGTGCTGGTGAAGTTTCAAACCATGCTGGCCGGCAGTCCGCCGCCTTGGCTGGCTAAGATTACCGGTGTTTCCTCGCTGCGCGCGCGTTTCGACGTGGACGAACCTTTAGAGGAAGATGTCGGATGTTAAATGCGGACACCCTGTTGACCATCGCCGCCGAAGTGGAGGCTGCGGGCTTGTCCGAGCAAACCCTGGCGGTGCTTCGCTCTGGCCATCCCGACATCCACTTCACTTATTGCATGGACGACGACGTGGGTGTCCACGAGCCCTACGCCGCTCGGCTAGGCTTCAACGTCTACTTGGTGGACGGGCGCGAGCATTGCCTGAAGTTCACCACGGACATCAATCACGCCACCGGACTGGTCTTGGCGGAGGTGATTGAAGATGACTAACCCCGAGCGCAAGCCAGAAGAAATGGAGGCGGCCGCGTCGTCCCGTTTCGACGGCCAATTATTGAGCAAGATTTGCAAAGAAACCCTGGCGGGTGCCGGCGACGGCACCTTGGTGGAGCGCATCCAAAAGGCGTATCCGAATTACCCGCTGCGCCTGGCCCGGCTTGGCCACGATTGGTATCGGCTGGGCGGGGTGGTCAAGCCAGACGGTAGCCGCATCGCCACCGACCTCAATGAATGGGCGGAGCGCACCTTCATCGAGTGCGGGCAGAATTTCAACACCTTGCTCGATTATTGCGAGGAAGGCAGCTTTCTCGCCACCCGGCACAAGGGCGTCAGCCTGTATCTGGTCGCGCAGACCGGCCCTGGCGCCGAGGATTTTGTGCAGATCGAGGTGGATCGCACGCAAGAGGTGGCCGACCGCTATCTGATCGACGCCAACCAGCCGCCCGACGACCTGGAGGAATTGATCGACCCCTTGACCCCGATCAAAGTCGATCCCTTCGCCGTGGGCGCGTCGCGCTATACCTACCGGCGCAAGACCGAGGTCGCCTTGTTCATGGGCGAGCTGGCCCGGCACCGGGCCGACCGCCACCCGGCGCAGCGCTTCATGGACGATTGGAACGCCAGCAGCGCCGGATCGAAAATGGCGTTTTGCCAGGACTGGAGCGTGCGCTTGAACCAGCACAAGGGCAAGCACGGCGAGCAGCTTATGAATGTGGAGGTGGTCAGCAACCGCAGCCACGACCTGCCTTGGCTGGACAGCCCGGAAGGCAAGAAGGGCAAGGCGCTCGCGGCGGTCATCAGTCGTTTCGACAGCCAAGCCGGCTATCCCTTCGCCTGGTATTTTTTCATGGTCAAAGGCTTGGTTTCCCCCCATGTCGGGGTTTCGGTGCAGCGGGATTTGAGTAAAGACTATGCTTATCTGCCCGACAAAGACGCCGTCATACTGGGGCAATGGATGGCCGAGCCGTATTTGCTCTAAGCCGAGGAGGCTCCCCATGTTCAAGCGCATTTCCGTATCGACGACCAGCAGCCTCATCCGGGAAAAGAACCCGATCATTTTCGACGTGCGCGACGCCGCGTCCTACGAGGCGGCCCATGTGCCCGAGGCGGTTTACCTGTCAGACCGGGCCTTGAAGTCCACGGTCAAGCGCGGCGCCCGCGACCGTGCGATTTTGGTGTATTGCTATCACGGCAACGCCAGCCAAGACATCGCCAAACTGTTCTGCGATTTTGGCTTTTCCGATGTCTACAGCCTGGACGGCGGCTTCGAGGGCTGGCGCAAGGAAAATTCCAAGCTGGCGCTTTCGTCGCCGCCCGCAGAGTCGCCCGCTGCCGCCTTGGATTTGGCGGCCTGGCTGGTTTCCCAGCAGTTCGACCCGGCGGATTTGACGGCCCGCGTGGCCGGCGTCACGGCTTTAATCAAAGCCTGCCAGATGGGCTTGGCCGAGGTCGCCGCCGAGCTGATCGCCCAGGGCGTTAGCCTGGGCGAGGTTGATGGGCACGGCAACGACGCGCTATGGGCGGCTTGTTTCAGCGAAAACCTCGCCACCATCGGCCTGCTGATCCAAGCCGGCATCGCGCTGGACCGGCAAAATCCCAGCGGCTCGACCTGCCTGATGTACGCCGCTTCCGCCGGCAAGACGGCCGTGGTGGATTTTCTGCTGCAAGCGGGCGCCAACCCGCGCTTGGAAAACCAGGACGGATTTACTGCCTTGGATTTGGCGGCGAACCTTGCCATCCTCAAGCGCTTAAAGCCACAGCGCTAACCTCCCTTAATGCTTTCCGCAGGGGCGCGTGCCAAGCGTCGCGGCGGCGGGTTCGCCGTTAGCCAGCGCCCCCACGATATTCAATATTCAACCAGGAAAACGCTTATGAAAACCGAAGACAAGATTCGCCTGCAAATCGAAGCCAACCCCATTCTGCTGTACATGAAAGGCTCCCCGGCCAAGCCGGAGTGCGGCTTTTCCGGCAAGGCCGTCGCAGCCTTGCAAGCCACCGGCATCGACTTCGCCTATATCAACGTGCTGGAAAACCCCTTCATTCGGGAAAATCTGCCCTCGGTCTCGCGTTGGCCGACTTTTCCGCAATTGTTCGTGGCCGGGGAACTGGTCGGCGGGGCCGACATTGTCGAAGAGATGGGTAAGCAGGGCACGCTGAAGCCCTTGCTGGAGAGCGCCGCCACGGCAAAAGCGGCCGAAGCCGCCGCTCCCCTGGCCGAGGCTTGAGCCGCATGGAAACCGGCGCCATTCAACAAGCGGTCGAAGCCGCGCTGCCCGACGCCAAAGTCTACTTGGAAGGGGAGGGCTGCGACTTCTCCGCCATTGTGGTCAGCGACGCGTTCCTGGGGCTGTCCACGGTCAAACGCCAGCAGGCGGTGTTGGCGGCGGTGGCCGGCTGGCTGGCCACCGGCGAGTTGCATGCCTTCAGCGTCAAAACCTACACGCTGGCGGAGTGGGAGAGCCGCCAAGCGGCTCCCGGCCTCGTGCAGATCCAACTATAGCAACCCGCCGCCATGGGCGACGACATCGAAGCCACCCCCAAAGCCGACTGTTCGGCCTGCCCCTTCCGCGAGACGCTGCTGCCGTCCTCGCGTTGCCTGCCGGGCGACGTGTGCGTGCGGGCGATGAGCGGCCGGCAGATCGACCGTTTTCTCAGGCGCAACCCGGAATTGGCGCCGGATTACTTGGAAGACGAATTCTGGGAGCGCCGCGCCATCGCCTCCCGCTATGTGTCGGTGGACGAGGTGCTGCGCCTGGTGGAAGACGAGGACGAGGTGGTGCGCCGCGCCGTGGCCTACCGCTTGCGCCCCGAGCATTTGCATCGGCTGCGCGGCGACCCCGACCGCGAAGTGCGCATCACCGTCGCTGACCGCCTGCCGGTGGAGCAATTGGAGACGATGGTCGGCGACGCGGATTATCTGGTGCGCTCCTACGTCGCCAAGCGTTTGCCGGAAGGGCGGCTGTTCCGGCTGATCTGCGACCCCGACGAGCATGTCCGCAAGCAAGTCGCCCAACGCCTGCCCGTCCATAGTCTGGGGCTGATGGCCCATGACGCCGACTGGCAAGTGCGCCGCATTGTCGCCGAGCGCATGGCGCCTGAGTCCTTGGTGGTCATGCTCAACGACGCCGAATGGATTGTCCGCTATCTGGCGGCGGAGCGCGCGCCGGCGGAGGCGGTGAAAAAACTGATCGACGACCCGGTCGCCGACGTCAGGGAAGTGGCCAAGCGGCGCTTGGAAGCGCTTGCGAAAACATAGGTTGTTTTTGGGCGCAAGCGGCGGGGGCGCGGCGCGGTCGCTTGCCGCCTCAGCGCCGAATCGGCCAGCGCTTGTCAAAACAAGCGATATTCGGCGGGCCATTTGCTCGTCGTGTCATCGAACGCCCGTGCCATTGCTTGCGCGGGCAGGCCAGTAAAGCCACAATGCCGCGCCAGGCGGCGTCACGGCCCATTCACCCAGTCCCCAGAAAGACGGAACACGCAACAACGGCACCTTCCAGCCGGGCTGCGCGGCGGCGGCGATTTCACCTGGGGCAGAGTGCTTAGGTTATGCCAAATCAATATACGTGAACCCCAGCCCGGCGCCGGATAATAAATCCTTACTCCTTTTCCACGCCGGCCCGCCCTGCTTGGGTCGAACTTGCCTAGAACCTATGGAAACCAAGCCAAACTTTAATTTAGAAACCGCCCAGCCGCACTGGAATTTGGACAACGTCGTCGCCGCCTTGCGGCAGTCGCGGGAAGTGGCGCACAACGTCAGGCACCATGGCCGCATCCGCGAACTACCTTCGCGGGAAGCGCTGGTGACGATCTTGCACGGGCTGTCCGCCGCGCTGTTCCCTACCCACTACGGCAAACCGGATTTGACCGACGAGAGCATTGATTACTTTGTCGGCGACACGCTGAACACCACCTTGACCATCTTGGCCGAGCAAGTGCGCAGAGGCTTGTGGTTCGTCTCCGACCAGGACGCCCAAAACGACGCGGCCCTCAATCAAAAAGCCATCGAAATTACCCGGGAGTTCGCGGCGCAACTGCCTGCCATCCGGGCGCTGCTGGTCAGCGACTTGCAGTCGGCCTTTCAAGGCGACCCGGCGGCGACTAATTTCGCCGAAATCTTGATTTGCTATCCGGGCATGATCGCCATCATGTACTACCGCTTGGCGCATGCCTTGTTCACGCTAGGCTCGCCTTTCCTGGCGCGGCTGATTTCCGACATCGCGCATTCGGCCACCGGCATCGACATCCATCCTGGCGCGAAAATCGCCGGTAGCTTCTTTATCGACCATGGCACTGGGGTGGTGATCGGCGAGACGACGATCATCGGCCAGCGCGTGCGGCTTTACCAGGCCGTGACGCTGGGCGCCAAGCGTTTTCCGGCGGACGATACGGGGGCATTGATCAAGGGCATCGCCCGCCACCCCATTGTCGAGGACGACGTGGTGATTTACGCGGGCGCCACGGTGTTGGGCAGGATCACCATAGGCCAGGGCTCCAGCATCGGCGGGAATGTGTGGCTGACCCAAAGCGTGCCGCCTGGCAGCAATATCACCCAGGCCAAAATGCGCAATGATTGATGGCGCCAGCCGACGCTTCCATCCTCGCGCCAGGCCGTTCTGGCAGCAAATGCATTATCAACGTGCCAGCGTTGCGGAAAAGCGCTAGGGGGTTTGTCGACAAGGGCGGCTGTGTTTTTGGGATGCAGGATCTTTAAAGATGGGAATCAATGGTCAATAAGCTGTTTTCCCTTCCCACTGCCTATCTCATGTAAACTGCGTGCTTTGTGCGGCTCCACAGCCCACAGGCGGAGCCACCCTTTCAAGCCCCTACCCAGCGGAGAAACGACCCATGGCGGAATTAGCCGAATATGTCGATGGCCTTCCCAACATCTGCGGCCAAGAAGCTGAAATCGAGGCGGCGCTGCAGCAGCGCCCGGCCACGGTTTATGCGCACGAAACCCACATCCCGTTTGACCGCATCAACAGCGCCTGCGCCATCGCGCTGCACATGCACCAACCGCTGATCCCGGCGGGGGGCGGCGATCTGCACACCGCTGCCATCATCAGCAATCTGCAACACATGTTTGAAAACCAAGGGATTGGCGACAACCACAACGCCGGCGGCTTCCACTGGTGCTACAAGCGCATCGGCGATTTTGTCCCGCAACTGATCCACGAGGGCAAGCAGCCCCGCGTCATGCTGGAATATTCGGGCACCCTGTTCCACGGCCTGCGCAAAATGGGCCTGCACGATGTGTTCGACAGCCTCAAGCGCGTCACCTGCGACCCGCAATACCGCCACGCCGTCGAATGGCTGGGCGCGCCTTGGGGCCACGCCGTCGCCCCGTCCACGCCGTCCCAGGATTTCCGGCTGCATGTCAAAGCTTGGCAACACCATTTTGCCGCCATTTTCGGCAAGGAAGCCCTAGGCCGCGTGCGTGGCTTCTCGCCTTCGGAAATGGCCCTGCCCAACCACCCCGACGTCGCCTATGAATACATCAAAACCCTGCGCGACACCGGCTTCACCTGGGTGCTGATTCAAGAACACAGCGTCGAACTGGCGGCCACAGGCCACGGCCTGGAGAAAAAACACCTGCCGCATCGGCTGGTGGCGCAAAACTCCAAAGGCGAAACCGTCGATATCATCGCCATCATCAAAACCCAAGGCAGCGACACCAAGCTGGTGGCGCAGATGCAGCCGTTCTACGAGGCCAAGAGCCTGTCGCGCTGGGAGCTGGGCGGCATCAGCGTGCCGCCTTTAGTGACCCAGATCGCCGACGGCGAGAACGGCGGCGTCATGATGAACGAGTTTCCAGGCAAATTCTTCGACGCGACCTACGAGTCCAGCGGCAGCGCCACGCCGCTGCTGAACGCCACCGAATACCTGGAATACTTGTTCGGCCTGGGCGTAAGCATAAGCGACTTGCCGGTGATCCAGCCGATCCACCAGAAAGCCATCTGGGATCGCTTCAGCGCCGGCGACGGCCCGGAGAAGCTGGCGCAGACCATCGAAGAACTGCGCAAGGAAGACCACCGCTTCCACATGGAAGGCGGCAGTTGGACCAACGACATCTCCTGGGTGAAAGGCTATGACAACGTGCTCGGGCCAATGGAGGAGGCCAGCGTGCTGTTCAACGAGAAAGTTCTGCAAGCCGGCGTCCGGCCCTCCGACCCGCGTTACCGCAACGCCTTGTTCCACCTGCTTTCCGCGCAGACCAGTTGCTACCGCTACTGGGGCCAGGGCCAGTGGACTGACTATGGCCGGGAAATCTGCCGCCGCGCCGCCGACATCTGCCGCCACGATTTCTGAGCGCGGATTTAGTCTCAAACATATTGACAGCGCCAAGCCTGCTTGGCGATAATGCGCAGCTTAAAAGCGTGGCAACGTAGCTCAGTTGGTTAGAGCATCGCATTCATAATGCGGGGGTCGCAGGTTCAAGTCCCGCCGTTGCTACCAATAAATTTAAAGGCTTACAGTGATGTAAGCCTTTTTTGTTGTGGCCGGGGTTACGTTGCGGGGCAAAATGCCCTTTCATCGTTCCCACGCGGAGCGTCACTGCCATTAAGTTAAGGATTTTTCCGTTCGCCCTGAGCTTGTCGAAGGGGGGACGGAAAAATCCAACTCATTGGCAGTTAAGCCGTTCATGGTTCGACAGGCTCACCACGAACGGCTTAACTTAATGGCATTGACGCGGAGCGTGGGAACGATGAAAAAGATTGGGGAAAGGGAAAGGCAGCAGAATCACTTGTCGGCTTGCAAATGCGCCCATGCGGCGTCCCCCTCTTCACGCAGCCAGTCTTGGGCCAATGTCGGCTCACTCAAACTCGCGCCGCACAGGATGGAATCTGCCGGCATCTCTGGCTCGGTGAAGGTCACCAACACACGGCAGGGCGTGGTGCCATGATGGGGGGCGGCGGCTCCAGAAACTGAAGCTTGCTGTTGGGTTGTAACAGGGCTTCGTAGGTTTGTAGCATCGCTTAATTTCCGCGTTGTATCACCACATAGTTTGCCAGTATCTCGGCATGAAACGACTCTGGAATTCCCGCCCAATCCACCAGTTGCACAAAGATTGGCAGGTCGCTTTCGGTGAAGGCTTCTATCGCGTCGTATAACTGGGGTTGCCTTTGCTTTAAATCACTGGGTTGGCGGGCGACGAGATCCAGGTCGCTGGCGTCGTAGTAGTCGCCGTTGAGCCGGCTGCCATAGGCCCAAATTTCCGCGTGGGGCAGATGTTCGCGCAAGATGGCTTGCACGATGCGCAGGCAAGACTCAGGCAGATGTAAGCGCGGGGTTTCAGTCGGCGGCATGGTTGGCATTGACCCCAAGTTTGCGTTCCAGCACGTCGGCCAAGTGACTTATATCGCGCAGGCAGTCGGGAATTAACGCGAGAGTTTCCTGGGCGAAGCGCTCGCCGTAGTCATGGGCCGTGCTATTGCGATTATCACGGTAGCGAAACCAGCGCTCCACTTCGTCCACGCTCATCAAATCATGCACGGCGGCGAGGCGCAAAATGTCTTTGACCGGCGAGGCTTCCAGTTTTCTGCCGCCATGGCCGTAGGCTTTCAGCGCTTTCTTCAATACTTTAAAAGCGGTCTCCTGCGCCAGTTCGTAGCTTTTGATGATGGCGTTGCGGAATACTTCTTGGTCGATGCTGCCGGGTTCGGCCCGGTGATAAAGTGCCAGCGATGAATCCAAGGTTTTCATGCAGCGCCGCAGGTGGTCAACGTTTAAATAAAGCATCATTCGCTTCCTCAGAATTCATATCCCAATCCGCCCAACTTTTGCCGGATCAATTGATCCAGTTCCACGCCTTTCGCCATTTGCTCGCCCAGCTTCTCGGTGAGCTTCTGCATCTTCTCGGCGAAGGCTTCGTCGTCGTCCTCTACTGCTTCCGCGCCGACATAGCGGCCAAGGGGGTCAGGACGTGGCCGTGTTCGGCGATTTCGGCCAGTTTGACGCTGCGGCAGTAGCCGGGGGTGTCTTGGTAGGCGCTTTGCTCTTCGACAGGCTCAGGGCGAACGGAATTATCCCGCCATGCGGCGACGATGCGTTCGATCACTTCGTCAGTCAATTCCGCCTGCACCCGGCTAATCATGCGGCCTAGCTTGCGGGCGTCGATGAACAGCACCTCGCCTTTGCGGCTGGTTTTCTGCTTGGCGAGGAACCACAGGCAGGCAGGAATCTGGGTGTTGAAGAACAACTGGCCGGGCAGGGCGACCATGACTTCCACCTTGTCGGCCTCCACCATGGCCCGCCGGATGTCGCCTTCGCTGTTCTGGCTGGAACTCATGGAGCCGTTGGCGAGGACGATGCCCGCCCGGCCTGTCTCTTTGAGGTGGTAGAGCATGTGTTGCAGCCAGGCGTAGTTGGCGTTGCCTTGTGGTGGCGTGCCGTAAACCCAGCTCGGGTCGCCTTCCAGGCTGCCATGCCACCAGTCGCTGATATTGGAGGGCGGGTTGGCGAGGATAAAATCGGCGTGCAGATCGGGGTGCTGGTCGCGGGTGAAGGTGTCGCCGGGGCGAAGCGCCGCAACAACTCGTCGCGGCGGGTCTGGAAGGCATCGGAGATGTATTTGACGAAGATGAGGCCTAAGACGATGTGCTTGTACTCGGCGGCGTCCATATGGGCGCGGAGCTTGTCGGCGGCGGCCCACAGGGTTTTCTTGATGTCGTCGATCATTAGGCAGGCTGGCGGATTGAGTGGGTTTTGGCATTATCAGGCTTTTGGGCCAGAGTGGGCCAGAGGGGCTTGTTGGAGTGCCAGGCAAGGCCTCGTCAGCGCTTATCGGGCGAATTGTTGGCACAGGCTTTGCCGTATGGTGTCAGGCCGGCCCAAGATGTTACTATGAATGGCTAGGCGGGCGATCTTGCCTGCCGCCGACTTTGCTGGGCCGCCAGCCCTGTGCTTTTGCACGCTCCGCCTTAAGGCTTGCACCCGGCTCGCGCTTTTGCCCCGCCTCCGAACCCCGACAACACTTTTAAGTTCACCGTACACTCCAACGGACAGGCACGATGGCCAATAACACAGAACCCAGCCCCCCTTCAGACGGCTCCGAGTTAGGCCGTGCCTTGATGGCGTGCAAGGCGTCTTTCCTCTTCGCGGGGTTCTTCAGTCTTTTCGTCAATTTGTTGTTGCTGGCCCCTTCCTTTTACATGCTGGCGATTTACGACCGCGTCCTCACTAGCAGCAGCGAATCGACCCTGTTCATGCTGACCCTGCTGGTGGTGTTCATGTTCCTGGTCATGGGCGGGCTGGAGTGGATTCGCTCGCAGATCCTCATCGCCACCAGCACGCGCCTGGACCAGATGCTCTCAGGCCGGGTGTTCGACTCCGTTTTCGCCGTCGCGCTGACCAGCGGTGGAAAGGTGTCCTCGGCGCAGCCGCTGGGCGATTTGCTGCAATTGCGCCAATTTCTGACCGGCAACGGGCTGTTCGCGTTCTTCGACGCGCCGTGGATGCCGATTTATGTGATTTTGCTGTTTCTGTTCCATTTCTGGTTCGGCATGACGGCGGTGGCTTCCATCCTCGTGCTGGGCGGCCTGGCTATTTGGAACGAGATCGCCACCCGCGCCGATCTTCAGCAAGCCAATAAAGAATCCATCGAGGCCAGCCAGTTGACGCAGAGCCATTTGCGCAATGCCGAGGCCATCGAGGTCATGGGCATGCTGCCGCACATGCGTCAGCGCTGGCAGAGCAAGCAGTCCAATGTGCTGCTGTTGCAGGCGCGGGCCAGCGCCAAGGGCGGCCTGATTAGCGCCTTGGTGAAGACTTTCCGGCTCACCGTGCAGTCCTTGGTGCTGGGGCTGGGCGCTTATCTGACTATCCACAAGGAAATCACGCCCGGCCTGCTGATTTCCGGCTCCATTTTGCTGGGCCGCGCCCTGGCCCCGCTGGATCTGATGATTTCCGGTTGGCGCGGCTTCCAGACTGCGCGGCAAGCCTACGGCCGGCTGAACAAGCTGCTGGCGGGCATGCCCGTCCGCGAGCCGCCGATGCCTTTGCCCGCGCCGAAGGGCGCGATTCGGCTGGATGCCGTGTCGGTCACGCCGCCGGGCGCGAAGCACCCCATCCTCAAGGAAATCAATCTGCTCATCGAGCCGGGCACCCATGTCGCTGTCCTCGGCCACAGCGCCGCCGGCAAGTCCACGCTGATGCGGGCGATCCTCGGCATTTACCGGCCCGAAAAAGGCAGCGTCCGGCTGGACGGGGCCGAGATTCACCACTGGGACCGCGTGCAATTGGGCGCTTATATCGGCTATTTGCCGCAGGACGTTGAGCTGCTGGACGGCTCGATCAGCGAAAACATCGCCCGCTTCGGCGTGCTCGATCCGCAAAAAGTCGTGGAGGCGGCGCAGATGGCGGGGATCCACGAGATGATCCTGCAATTGCCCGACGGCTACGAGACCCGGCTGGCCGGCAACGCCCATGTGTTGTCGACCGGCCAGCGGCAGCGCGTCGGCATCAGTCGGGCGGTGTACGGCGACCCCCGTGTCGTCGTGCTGGACGAGCCCAATTCCAATTTAGACCAGGCCGGCGATATCGCCTTGGCCAACACCCTGGCCGCGCTGAAGAAAAAAGGCGCCAGCGTCATTGTCGTCACCCACAGGCCGAATATTCTCAGCCAGGTGGACAGGATACTTCTGCTGTCGGAGGGCCAGGTGGGGTTTTACGGGCCTAGGGACGAAGGCTTGGCCTTGCTGACCGGCGGCGGGCGCAAACCCCAGCCCCAGCCGCCGCAAGCCGCCGCCCGGCCCGCGCCCGCCGGCGCGGCGGCAACCGGCTTGCCGGTGAATTAGCCCGCCTTATACTTCCTTAAATATCGCTTTGCCAGCCCATGCAGCCAACCACGCCCCAAGCCCTCAGCGACGACCGCCCCATCCGGCGGCTCGGCTTGTTCGTCATTCTTTTGATATTCGGCGTTCTGGGCGGCTGGGCTGCCTTGGCCCCGCTGGAAAGCGCGGCGCTGGCGCCGGGCACGATCATGGTGGAAGGCTATCGGAAAACCGTCCAGCATCTGGAGGGCGGGATCATCAAAACCCTGCAAGTCCGCGACGGCGACACCGTGGTCAAAGACCAGGTGCTGGTCACTCTCGACGACACGCAATGGCGCGGCCAGCTTGAAGTCTTGCGCGGGCAGTATTACATCGCGGCGTCCCGCGAGGCCCGCTTGCTTGCGCAGCGCGACGGCTTGGACAAAGTCCAGTATCCGCCGGAACTGATCGACCACCAGGACGACTTCCGGGTGCGCGAGGCCATCCATTTGCAGAACCAAACCTTCACTGCGCGCAGGCAGGCGCAGGAGGGCGAAATCTCCGTCTACCAGCGCCAAATCGAGCAGTTGCGGGCCAAGGTCACCGGCCTGCGCGCCCAAAAACTCAGCCGCGACCGCCTGGTCGCTTCTTATCGCGGCGAGCTGGAGGATTTTCAAAACCTGCTCAAAGAAGGCTTCACCGAAAAGCAGAAAGTCCGCGACTTGGAGCGCAACCTGGCGCAGAACGAGGGCCAGCAAGGCGAATTGCTGTCCAACATTGCGGCGACGGATCTGCAAATCAGCGAAATCGAGATGAAGGTGCTGCAATTGAAAAAGGAGCTGCAGCGCGAAGTGGCGAAGGAAATGAGCGAGACCGAGGCCAGCCTGTCCGAGGCCCGCGAAAAAATCCAATCGCTGGAGGCGACCGTTGGGCGCACCGTCGTCAAGGCGCCGGAAGCCGGCATGGTGCTCGGCCTGACCGTACACACCATCGGCGCGGTGATTCCGCCGGGCGGGCGTCTGCTCGACATCGTGCCGCAAAACGGCAAGCTGATCGTCGAGGCGCAAGTCTCCCCCATCGACATCGACCGCGTCAAAATCGGCCAGACGGCGGAAGTCCGCTTCAGCGCCTTCAAATCGCGGTCTACGCCGAAAATGGAAGGCAAGCTGGTGGGCCTGTCCGCCGACAAGCTGGTCGACGAGAGCAAGCCGGAAAAGCCTTCTTACTATCTGGCCCGCGTCGAAGTCACGCCGGAGGGCGTCCGCAACCTGGCCGCCCACCATCTGGAGCTGGTTCCCGGCATGCCTGCCGAAGTGTTAATCAACACCGGGGCGCGCACGCTCTTGCAGTATCTGTCGCGGCCGTTGACGGACACCTTCGCCCGCTCTTTCATCGAAGATTGAGTCCCATGCGCAACCCACTGAAGATCCTAGTCGCCGCCAGCCTGCTGGCCGGCGGCGCGAGCGGCGCGTCTGCGGCCGACTTGCTCGAATTGTACGAGCAGACGCTGGCGACCAACCCCAGCCTGAAACAGAGCGAATACACGATAGACCAGGCAAAGGCGCAACAAGACCAGGCCCGCAGCAAGTTGCTGCCGCAGGTGTCGGCCATCGGCATGATGTCCTGGAACCGCTACACGCAAACGGTGCCCGCCACCACCACGTCTTCGGGCGCGATTGTCACGACCCAGCACGACACCACGGTGAACTATCCGGGCACCCGTGGCGTCATCCAGGCCCGCCAGGCTTTGTTCGATTTGCCCAGCTACCTCAAGCTGCAAGGCGCGGGGGCGGCGGTGGAGCAAACCGAGCTGGAGTTGGAGGCGACGCATATGAGCGTGGCGGCCGACCTGATCGAGCGCTATTTTCTGGTGCTGGAGGCGGTCGACCAGATGAGCGCCATTCAAGGCGAGAAGGCACTGACCGAAGGCGACATGAAGCGCATCCGCCGGATGAACGAACTGCAAATGGCCCCGGTCACGGATCTTTATGAGATCGAAGCCTACTACCAAGCGTTGCTGACCCGTGAAATCGAGGCCGACAATGCCCGCCAAGTGGGCTTGGAGAAGCTGCGCGAACTGGCCGGCGTGCCGGTGCCCGCCGTCGCGCCGTTGGTCAAGGACAAGCTACCCGCGGTGCCGGGCAAGGTGGACGAGTGGGTGAACGAGGCCACCACCCACAATCCCGCGCTGATCGCGCTGCGCTATGCGATTGAGTCCAACAGCAAAATCATCGCCAGCGCCCGCGCCGAGCATTTGCCGCAGGTTTCTTTGCAACTGACGGAAACTTACGCCGACAATAGCGGCTTCGACAACCGCGCCCTGTCGCGCTATTCGGTGGGCTCGGTCGGCATGCAGCTAGTCGTCCCGATCTATTCCGGCGGCGGGACTGAAGCCGCCGTGCGCCAAGCCATCGCCAATTACCAAATCGCCACAGAAAAACGCGCCTTGAAGTTCCGCGAAATCGAGCGGGAAACCCGCACGGCCTACCTGGACGCGCAGGCCGGACGGGCGCGCATCGACTCCACCGGGCGCGAGGTGGAGGCCCGCGAAAAGGCCCGCGACGCGCAAGAGCGCAGCTACGCGCTGGGCGTGGCGACTATCGTGGCGGTGTTGGAGTCGAAGAAGAATCTGTTGCAAGCGCGTTTCGAGCAGGCCCAGGCCCGCTACCACTACATCCGCTCGCTGGCGGGCTTGCGCCTGTGGGCCGGCAGCCTCACCCGCCAGAGCCTGGAGGACACTAATGCCTGGCTGGCCAAGACCGGAAAATAAGCCGCCCGCCGAGGCTTATTCATGGCCGCCCCAGGCCCGCTCGACCAAATCAAGCACACTGGCCTGCACGGCCACAAAGCCGTCGACCTCCCGCGCCAAGCGCTGGTAAAGCCCTCCCAAAACGTCCCAGCTTTCCCGTGTGGCCAAAGCCGACTCAAAGCCGGTGGCGGCCTGGCGGATGCCGGCCAGGCCGGAAAAACTCGCCGAGCCGTTGAGGGTGTGGGCACAATGCCGCGCATTTTCGAGTTCCCGCTTGGCTAAGGCCAGCTCCAGCCGATGCAGGGTCTGCGGCAACTCCGCAGATAGCTTGCGCACCACCACGGCGGCCAATTCCCGGTTGCTGCCGACTTTTTGCAGGATGGCGGAAGCGTAGCTTTCGGCGCAGGCCGGCCACTCGGCCTGCTCCGCCGCCCGGCCTGCTCCGCCGCCCAGCCAAGCGGTGACCAGGCTGGCCAATTGTTCCGCCAAAATCGGCTTAATCAGGCAATCGGCAAATCCGTCGCGCCGGGCGGCCTCCTGCTGCCCCGGCGCGGAAAAGGCGGTAATGGCGACGACTGGCGCGTGGCGGCTGGGGCCGTGATGGCTGCGTAGCTCGTGCAGCACCTGCGTCCCGTCCAGCAGCGGCATTTGCAGATCCAGAAAAACCAAGTCGAAGCGCTGTAGGCGCATTCGCTCCAGCGCCTCCTGGCCGTCGCGGGCTTCGATAATGACCGCCTGAAATTTTTCCAGTTGCGCGCGCAGCAACAAGCGGTTGATTTCATTGTCGTCGGCGATTAGCAGCTTGAGGCCGCGCGGCACCGTCGGCGCGGGCTCCGCCTCCACGGCGTAAACCGGCTCCAGGCCGCCGACGGCTTTCGCCAGCGTTTCGCTGCGCAGCGGATGGAACAAGCAGGTGGCGCCGCGCTTGCGGTAAAAGCCCACCAGCCGCCGCTCGCCACAAGGGAAAACCAGTATCGGCTTGATCTGCCGGGTGTCGCACCATTCCAGCCAGCGCGGCAAGGCCGTGTCCACCTTCTCCCGCCTCGGCCAAAGGCCGTAGATTAATGCCTGCGGCTGCCGCGCTGCCGTGTCGAAATGAGCGATAAACTCGTCCAAGTTGGCAAAGGCTTCGACGCTCGCGCCTAGGCCGCGTAATTGCTCGGCCAAGGCCAGCCGGAACAAGCGATCCGCCTCGATCAGCGCAACCACGCCTTGCAGCGGCGGCGGGCCGTTCTGCGCGGGGGCCTGCGACAGCGGCAGGCTGAACCAAAAGCTGGTGCCTTTGCCCGGGCGGCTGGCCAGGCGGATTGTCCCGCCCATGCTTTCGACGATATTTTTGCTGATGCTCAAGCCCAGGCCGACTCCTCGCTCGGCGGTGGCGTAGCCTTCCCCCAATTGCGAAAAAGGCGAAAACAGCTTGGCCTGGTCTTGCGGCGAAATACCGCTGCCCGAATCCGACACCGAAAACAACAAGCGCCTGCCCGCAGGGCCGGCCAATGCGCGCACGCGCAGCACGATCCTGCCGTGCCGGGTGAATTTGAGCGCATTGCCAAGCAGGTTGGCGGCGACTTGCTGGATGCGCAGCGGATCGCCTTCGACCGCCTCGGGCACGTCCGGCGCGATCCACAGCGCGATGGCCGGCTGCGCGACGCGGGTGGACAGCAAGGAGACGATGTCCTCCAGGCAGGGGCGCAAACTGAACGGGCGGTTTTCCACGCTGATCTGGCCTGCTTCCAGCTTGGACAGGTCGAGGATTTCATTGAGGATGGACAGCAGGTTCTTCGCCGAGCGCGTGATTAGACCCAGCTTCTCCGCCTGGTCGTCGGCCAGCGGGGTTTTCGCCAGCAGCTCGGAAAAACCGATGATGCCGTTCATCGGCGTGCGGATCTCGTGGCTCATTTGCGCGAGGAAGCGCGATTTTAGCTCGGTTTGCGCCTCCGCCAGCCAGCGCGCCGATTCGAGTTCGTGGTTGTGCTTTTCCAGCGCCGCCAGCGCTTCTTGCAAGCGGGCCGTGGCCTGGCGCACTTGGCGTTCCAGCGAGTCGCGGTTTTTTTTCAACTCGGCGGCCATGGCGTTGAAGCCCGCCTGCAAATAGGCCAGCTCCGCCTCCGCCGCAGACTCGGCGCGCGCGTCCATGTTGCCCTTGGACAATTCATGCACCGCGCTGGTCAAGGCCATCACCGGATCGCTGATTTTCCTCGCCATGCGGCGGGCCAGCCACGCAGACACCAGCAGCCCTGCGAGCAAGGCCGCCAGGCTGAACACAATCGTGTCGCGCTGCCGCCTGAACGTGCTTTCGTGCGACAAGGCCAGGCTGACGGTGCCCAGCGTCGCCGTCTCCGGGGCCGCTGCCGCCGCCGGGGCATTCAGCGAAGCCCGGATGGGGGCGGTGCGCGTCCAGCGCCGGTCGTCGGTTTTCGCGCCGCCGCCCGGCGAATTTTCCCGCGCCACCAAGACGACCCCTCGGCGGTCGGCGATGCTCACGGCGACGACATCCTCTTCCCGCAAGGCCGCCTCGGCAAGATCCCTCAACAAGGGGCGGTCGCCGGCCGCGACGGCGGCCAGCGAAGCCACAGCCAGTTGGCGGACAATGAGGTCGCCGCGTATGTCCAAGCTTTGCTCCAGGTCGGCGACACGCGCCTGGATGAAATACGCGGCCAAGGCGATCCCGATCAGCCCTGCTGGCACGACGCCTAGCAGGGACAAGCGGAATTGGATTCCCGACGTGGCTTTTAGCATCGCTCAGGCTCCCGGTTCGATTGAGCGCTAATAATAGAACAGCTCCGTATACAATTTTACCGCCTAGTGTAGAGCAAGCGACTTTTCCTATCCAGGGCCGATCCTGGAATGGATCTTGACGCGGTTTTACCAGATCGAGTAGAATGTCTATTCTATTGAGCCTGAAAACACATTTAGGCGCTCAATGCACGGGGCGTAGCGCAGCCTGGTAGCGCACCTGTCTGGGGGACAGGTGGTCGCAGGTTCAAATCCTGTCGTCCCGACCAATTAAAACAAAGAGTTGCAAAAAGGCCGAAATGAACTTTCGGCCTTTTTGCTTTTCCGGGATAACAAACGGGATAACTTTTTTGATCGCTTGGGCAGAATCCCCGCTATTGAGGGGCTTGCCGGTGCGGGTGATCGTCGCCGTGGTGGATGCCAAGAGATGGGCAGGAATTCCCCGTGCTAGACTTTGAATTTCCGCGTTTCAAATCCGCCAACCCCAGGAGCCACCCATGCGCACCGCGTTGCTCGCGCTGGCGCTGTTCGCCGTTAGCGCCCAAGCCCAGACTTATCGCTGCCTGACGGAAGACGGGCGCACCGTCTTCCTCGACCACGTTTGCCCGCCCCGCGCCGTCGGAGGCCCCGTCGAAGTCAAGCCCAATGTCCTCGACTACTCGCAGCGCCGAGACTATCTGGACGGTAAGGAGCGCAAGGAAGAGGGGGAGGCGGACGGGCAAGAAGCGCAGGCGGCGGCGAAGCCGTCCCCGCCCGCCGACACCCCGGCTTGCGAAGAAGCCCGCCACGGCCTGCGCATGGAACAGCGCACCAGCTTCAAAGACCCCGCCGCCTTGCGTTATGCTCAGGTTCGCGTCAGTCTCCTCTGCGCCATGCCAACTGCTCCCTCTGCGGGCTGCGACACCGCGCTTGGCAACTACAAAGTCACCCTCCGCGCTTCCGGCCTGGAAGCCGCCAGCGTGGCCCTTCAAACTGCGGAGCGCGTTTGCAAGCAAACCCTCCCGCCCGCCCCGACGGCCAGGCGCAGCCCGTCCCCGGACGATCCCGAGCCGAAACCCCGCCGACAGTCCGACGACGACACCCAGCGCCGCCGTAGCGGCGACTGCTCGCCCGTACCGGGCGGGATGGATTGCCCGGACGGCTTCTATCAGAGTTCTAACCCGAAATCACACCAACAATCTACGGACAAATTCCCGCACCCCCGTAGCGGGAACTGCTCTCCCGTGGCTGGAGGAGGAATGGACTGCCCGGACGGCTTCTACTGGAAGTAGGCAGGCGGCTCCTTCACCCAGAATGGGGGATTCTGCGTCTCCGCCGCGTGGTCGCCGTGGTGCCCGTCCAGCCCGACCGCCGCGCACCAGGCCAGGCCAGCAGGCCCAAGGCATCCGGCAAGGCCGATGGCAGGGGACGGCAAGGCTTCAGCGCCCGGCCCGCGCCGTGGTCGCCGTGGTGGCCCCGGTGCCCGTCCAGCCCGACCGCCGCGCACCAGGCCAGCAGGCCCAAGGCATCCGGCAAGGCCGATGGCAGGGGACGGCAAGGCTTCAGCGCCCGGCCCGCGCCGTGGTGCCCGTGGTCGCCGCACTTTTAAAATCAGCCCTCCACGCACGCGGGGAAATGGGCATACCCCCCCTCCTATTTTTCCACTGTTTCCCGTTTCCCGCGTACGCGGAAAAGTGACAGGGGGTCTCCTCAATTTTGAGTACCCCCCCTCTAGGATTCGGCTGTTTTTCTACGGATTCCACCCGCGTCCGCCGTACTTCCGCCAATCATGGGAAGCCCTCCCCCAAATGTCCGCGCCCCTCTGGTTTTCTCTAATAATCCAACGTCGCCAGCGCCGCCCCCCTGGTCGATCTTCGCATTCTTCCGCAAATTCCACCGAAGTCCGCCGCCATCATGCCGAACAGCCTGGCCAACCAAGCGCCCGCCGCCCCTGCCGGTTTTTTTTCCGCGAACTTCGCACCCTGCCGCAAATTCCACACAAGTCCAATGCCACCGGGTCGAACAGCCCCCTTGAATTTCGCGGATATGTTGGATTTTCCACCCACGTCCGCCGCGCCACCGTTGCAGCTACCGGCAGGAATTTAGGGAATTTAGGGAATTTAGGGGCAGGCCCAGCACGGCCAGCGCCCCAACACCCACGGGAATTTAGGGATTTTAGGGAATTTAGAAAAAAATCCGGCCAGCCAGCCAAGCCCGCGCCATCCTGTGCGGGAGGGGAAATTCAACACGCCGCCCGCTTGCGAAGCATCGGCCCACGCCCACGGGAACCCGGTTCCTAAAATCCCTAAATTCCCTAAATTCCCGTGGGAGTCGGCCAGAAAGCGGCAATCCCTTTTTTTTTCAGATAGATAGATAAGCTAAAAAATACCTTCTTAGCAATCCAGCCAATCAAGGAAGTTTCAACCCGCCATCTTCAACGCATCGGGGTTCACCCGCCACACATCGCTAGGGCGGTTGCCCTTCCCGGTCTTGGCCTTGTAAGGCCCGTGGACAAGCTCCCGCCCCTTCAACACGTCCAGCGCGGCCACCAGGTCGTCTTTCTTGCCGAACCGGCAGTGGAACTTCTTGTGCGCGTCGGCCTGCAAAAAACCCGGCTGCCGGTTTTGCTTGATCCACGCCCAAACCGCCTTGGCGTCGTCGGTGGTCTTGTCCGCGCCCACCAGGCCGAACACCGCCCGCGCATGTTCAATCAGGTTCATCGCCAGCCCGACCGCGCAAAGCATCGTGCTTTCATTCACCAGCCTGTCCACGCCGTCTTTGCCGTGTTCCGCCAGGTGGAACAGCCCGGCCAGCCGCAGCGCACCGCCCGGAAGCTTGGCGACCCAATCGCGGATGTCCAAGAAATCGCCGCCCTCGGCCTGCCCGCGCTCCATTTCCTCGGAAAAACTTAGCCAAAGCTTCCGCGCCGCGCCGTCCAATGCCAGGCGCACCGCCTCGCCGCCGTCCGGCTCGAAGTCCAGCAAATCCATGACGGCCTTGTCATAGGCCCGCTGTAGCTCGTCGGCGATCAACACCCGCCGCCGCACATCGCGGCGACCAATGTTTGATTGCGGCAAGACCGGGAAGAAGCGGGCGAACAGGCCCGAAGCGCGGAACTTGCGCTTCGCCTGTGGCGGGAAGTCGGACAGCACGCCGGGCTGGATCGACAGGCCCAGCGTGATGGCGGGCCGCTCGATGATCGCGGCGCGGCAACGCCGGTTCACCCGCACATTGTTGCCGCTGTAGCCTTGCAAAAACACATCAAGCACCGCGTCGCCGCCACTATAAACGCCCGCCATCACTTGCAGCAGCCCGCCCTCGTCGCTCAAGAAGGCCATTTTCCCGCCCGCCTGAACGAGCAATTCCTGCGCGGCCTCCGGCGTCGCGTCCCCTGTGAAAATCTGCGTGGCAAAACGCTCTTCAGGCAACCCGGCTTTGAGTACCGCCGCCTCTTGCGCCAGTGCCTCGCGTTGTTCCGGGTCATCCAGCTTCACCGCGTCCGCCTCCAACTTCTCGGCGCGTTTGCGCCCAATCGCCCGGACGGAAGCGTTTTTCTCAAGCTCGGCCTTTTCCGTCCGGGTTCGCTCTTTTTCCCAGTAGACCAGCGGGCGGGTACACCGCCCAAGGATTTGGCTTTTGCGTTCGCCGCTCTCTGCAACCGCCAGCGTCCAAACGTTCAAGGGTTCGCCGTAGCTATCATCCGGCCAAGGCCCAATGGTGGCTTTACGCGCCAGTGCGGTGGACAGCACGGATATGACGGTCATCACCGCCAGCGCGGCGGGGGTCTGCAAGTTTTGCGTCAAGGCGGCGGCATACTCGCCGAACACGCCCGGCAGAAGGCCGGGGCTGATTTCCGGCGTCACCGCGCCCGAACCAAACAGGATAGGGTCGCCCCAACTGGAAGACTCGTCCGCGCCTTCCGGCTCCTGCTTCGGCGCGGGCTGGCCCTTGGGCAGTGGCGGCGGCGGTGGTTCGGCGTAATGCCCGCCGCCCAATGCCTCGGCGTGGCCGTCGCCATCCTCGCGCATCCCGGCCAACTGCTGTTCGCAATACGCCGGGTCGAAGGGCGGTTCTGGCGGTCGCGCCACTGGCCCGGCGCTGGCCTTGAGAAAATACCGCGCCCCGCCGTGCGCGTGGCTGTGGATGCAAGGCTTGCCGCCGACGTTGGCAAAAAATTTCGCCGTGCTGCGGCCATAGCCCACGCCTTCCAGCGGATCGGCCAGCGCCGCGCCGTCATAGCGGCCAGGGTCGGCCAGCACGTCGCCCACGGTGGCGAAGTCCAACTTGTCGAACTCAAGCGGCCAGTCACGGTACAGGTCGCCGGGCTTGCCGTCCGCCGGGATGTGTCGCGTCTGCGCCCGCGCCTCCGGCTCCGACACACCCCGCCCCACCATGGCGCGGACATGCGTTTCTTCCCAGGTGGCCCGCCGCGCCCGCCGGTCGGCCTCGCGGCCCTGCTTGGCCTGGGCGATCAATGCGGCAAGCTGCCGCTCCTCCTCTTCCGTCAAATCTGGCAGGGCGTGGGTGTCCAGGTAGCCGCCCGCGTGGTAAGTCGCTTCCGGTGGCGTGTAGGCCAGCCCTGGCCCAACCATCGGCTTGCCGACGAAATCCAGCCTTTCCCCGTCAAACACCGCGCCATCAATTACCGTCCGAACCAAGAAACTACCCGCGCTGGATAGGGCGATAAAACCATGCCCGCCCAACCAAAGCCGCTTAAACAAAGCCTTGCCGAAGCGCGGAATGTCCGAAGCATCAGGCACGGCTATGTAGACATGGAAACCCCGCCCCGGCCTAGGCGCTTCGCCCTCACGGTGAACGCCCGCCGACAACGAACCGCGCACCCACGCCGCTGCGTCGGCAAACCCCGGACATACCCCGGCCAGAATGCCGCGCAATTGCTCCGGCGTCATTGCCTGGCCGTCCGCGCTAGGATCAAAATCCAACATTAACACGCCGGGCTGTTGGCGATAATTGAAGTATTCGCGGGTTCGAGCTAGGACACCCTTACCCGGTTCGGCCTTCGCGGCAATAGCGATTTTGACCGCCTCGGCATACGCCGCCGAATCGTGCAAGCCATAGCAGAAAGCTTCAGTCGCCCCGGCTTCCGACAACGCCGCGCCGAACTGCGAAAAATCTATAGCCACGCGACGCGCCCGGCCATCGACCATATTTGCACTTGCGGTTTTGGTAGTCCTGGATAGCGAGTGATTTATTGAAATTCAAGCCTTGCCCGTATCGAGTCATTGTAATGGTGTATAAAATAAAAAATCGCACCCACATGGTTTTCGATTATTTTTGAGAAGGACAAG
>Ga0265327_10000907_pt1 | contig 43490 bp, 44 predicted proteins | sample 41621metaG_FD_202089 | JGI IMG/M metagenome (GOLD analysis project Ga0265327, IMG submission 202089) | Rhizosphere microbial communities from Carex aquatilis grown in University of Washington, Seatle, WA, United States - 4-16-21 metaG | ecosystem: Host-associated > Plants > Roots > Rhizosphere... | reverse complement strand
GTGATCTGCGAGTGCGGCAACATCTTCTGTGGTGCCCTCAACCGAGAGCTGGGCAACCACTTTCCGCATCTGGGCATGTCCACGCCCAATGTGCTGGACCGCGAATGCGTGGACTACCTGACCGAACTGGATGCAGGCTACACCCAGCATTTCAAGATCTCGATCAACGACAACTTCACGATGCACGCCAGCCTGTGCGTCTGTGACTTTGCAGATATCGACTTCACCGTCGATATGACTCAGACCGAAGAGAGCAACGGCGAGCTGGAGCTGTTCTAGTCGTCCCCTCCCCACCACAAGGATTTGGATCATGGTTGAAAAGGCAGAGCTGGTCAGCAAAGTGCTGGTGCTCGAAGAGTCTGCGGACTGCGCGGTGCGCATCAAGGCGTTCTGTGACGCGAACAATCTTGTTGGTGTGAAAGCCCAGCTGGAAAACGTCATGGGCGTGCTCAAGTCCAATGTGGACCTGGGTGCGATCTTCTTGTGCGAGGGCTACGGTGGCGATGACGGCGGGGTTGCCCTGGCGCGTGAGATCCACGAGGTTCGCCCTGAGTTGCCGGTTTTCCTGCGTCGCAACGGCGTGGATGATCTGGACTCATTTTCCGAGCATGACCGAAGCCTGTTCTCTCAGGCCTACTCGATCGACAACATCGACAAGCTGGGCCCCGTGGTCAACGAGACCATCTTCAGTCTGGTCTATCCGAACGCGCTGGTGCGCGGTATCACGGAGATCACCAAGGCCGCGCTGGAGAGCCAGTTCAAGGACATGGACGTCAACTCCGAGGCGCCCTACATCGTGCGCGATCGCATCATCTACGGTGAGCTGTTCACGCTGATCCCGCTGGAGAGCAACTGGTGCCGTGGCTACATGATGCTGCAGACCGAAGAGCAGCCCCTGGTGCGCTTCGTGGAAGCAGGCAAGACCCACATCGCCACCGACAGCATGGTCAACTTCCGCGATATCAACCACGTGTTGGGCGAGGTGACCAACCTAGTCTGGGGCTCGTTCAGGAACCGCTTCGTCGCCTTTGAGCCGCTGGAAGGCCGTGCCTCCCAGGTGCCCATCATCGTCAACCACCTGCACCGCTACATCTCCTTCGGTTCAGAGGATCCCCAGCTGTGCTTCAAGTACACGCTGTCTGACAAGAGTGGTGACGGGCCCAATCTCGTTTTGTACCAACGTTTCGTTTTCAACCTGAGCTGGTCACCTGACAAGTTCAAGGAAAACGAAGCACTGGTTGAAGATCTGTTTGACTCGGGCAAGCTGGAGCTCTTCTGATTTTTTAGTGAGGTGAATAAACATGGCACAAGTTCTCGTCGTCGACGACTCCGCAACCGTTCGCAACGAAGTCGGTGATTTCCTGAAGAAAAACGGTCTGGACGTGATCACGGCCGTGGATGGTCGTGACGGCCTGGCCCAGCTCAAGGCGGACCCCCGCGTCAAGCTGGTGGTCAGTGACGTCAACATGCCTAATATGGATGGCCTGACCATGGCCGAGAAGATCCGTGGCGAGTTGGGCAATGCCTCGGTCAACATCATCATGCTGACCACGGAAAACACGCCCATCATGAAAGAGCGTGGCAAGGCCGCCGGCATCAAGGGCTGGATCGTCAAACCCTTCAAGGGGGATGCCGTGATCGCCACCTTCAAGAAGCTGGCTGAATAAGCGTCTGAGGCGCTTCAGGCCATGATGTTGAGCCGCCATCCACGTAGACGGTCGAGCCCGTCAGGTGGTGTGCAAACGGGCTGGCCAGGTAAGCGCAGGTCAGCCCGACGTCCATCACGTCCACCATCTCGCCGATGGGGGCGGTGCTGACGGCGTGAGCCAGCAGCACATCGAATTCTTTCAAGCCGGACGCCGCGCGTGTCTGGATCGGTCCGGGTGATATCGCATGCACCCGGCTTTTTTGTTGCCCGGATTCTGTCTATCAAGTGTAATGATAACGTTTCACTCATAATCACAGTGGTGAACGGACCAATCTCAAGCTCTTAGATGAAAGTCCCTGATCGCTGCTCCCATCAACGTGCCGATGATCACTGGCACGCATGGCACGACAAGAGGATGCAAGGTGATGGGCAGCACAAACGCCAGGACGGTTGCGCAACTGGTCAGGATGGCCAAGCAGGCATAAAAAGCGAACATCTCCGGGCTGTGGTGCAGGAACTCTTTGGCTTTGACCAGTCGCACAAGGCAGCCATCCACCAAGGCAGCAACCGGGAAGGCCATCAGCCAGGGGAGCCATTCCAGCAGCATGGCCAGGCGGAAGCTGGCGAGCAGCAGCAGTGCGTCAATCGAGCGGAAGTAGGGATTGTTGAACAGCCGTTGGTTGACCGAGGCCATTTCTCGGCTGACTGCTGCGTTGACGCTACTCGCTGGGGCCGCGTCTTTGGATGAAGGGACGGGTGATGCCTGACGTGCAGACACCTGCATGCTCATCGCACGCGACAGCATGCGGGTGCCTTCGTCCTTGCCCCAGAACACCGCCGCATTGGCGTATTCCGTTCGCAGTTGCTCTACGAACCGTTCTGGCGGGTGGGCGGACGGCACATAGAGAACCAGAACCAGCAGTGCCAGTAGCGATGCCGCGGCCATCGCCCTGATCATGCTGCTCTCCTGATGGGTTGATGGACCCCTTGCGGATCCGGATCAAGAATGGGGAAGCGACCCTTGATGATGCGCCCGCCAGACACCGAGGCGAAGTACTGCAGGTTGGGCAATTTTCCCAAAACATCAGCAGGCACCATCTCTTCGAAGCTCTCGGAGAGTTGGCTTGAATAGCTGGTCGAGAAGTCGACCAGATGGGTGTCCGCGCCATGCCCCAGCCCAACGCGCATCGAATGGATGGCCGTCTTGCCAAAGGTCTCAACGATGAAATCTTGCGTGGGTCGGTCCTTCGAGCGCAGTGCAATCAGGTTGTTGAGGTTGCCCAGTGCCATGCGTGCCGCCGCTTCGCTGCCCAGACGTTTGGCCAGGTCGGCCAACGTCTGCATCGCGCAGGTGGTGTAGATGCCACCCTCGGCACCCTTGTTGAGGATTTCGATCAAGGGCTGGTTGATGACGTTGGCCACCTCGTCCACAAACAGGGCAATGCGCCGATAGCCGCCCAGGTTGTAGCGCATGCCCGCCCGTGCGGCCAGGTCGGCCAATGCCAGTGCACCGATGGCAGATGCCACCGAGGGGTCGGGTAGCGAATCCAGGCACATGTACAGAACGTGTCCGCCGCGCTCGATCTTCTCGAAGTTCATGATCGGGCGCATGTCGTTGGCGTCGAACGGTTCGGGCGACAGCGTACGACCCAGGTCACCTGAGGTCAGCATCGACAGCACGGGCAATAGGTTGGCCGTGATCTTCTGGTAGTGCTCACGGTTGTGCCTGAAGGTGCGCACCTGGGCATCGATCACCTTGCTGCGTTGGGACTGGGCAATGTGGTGCTCGTAGTACGCGACGAAGGCCATCAACTCGGCGTTGGCAGCTTCTGATGGGCGCTTCATGTGGCCTCGATGAGCCTCCTGCATCAGCTTCTTCATCTCGGGCAGATCACGCCAGGCAGGCCCCAAGGTTTCCTCATAGAAGCGGCGCAAAGAGCCCTCCAGCACTGGTTCGATGCCGCCCTCGATGTAGCGGGTCAGCTTGGCCAAGTTGGGGCGCTCTTCCAGTTCGACCAGACCTTGCACGACCACGTTGACGGCGTCCCAGCCAAAGGCAGAGAACGCGCCGGCCGTGTCCTGCGGCATGATCGACTGGATACGGGAGGCAATCTCGGTGGGCTTTTGCCAGTTGAAGGTGAAGTCCAGTCGCACACCGGATTCCGGGAAGGCCGGATGAAACTCCATGAAAGTGTCGGGCTCTCGCCAGTCCTGGCAGGCGCGCTCGACCACGCGCTTGAGGCGACGGCTGTTCTTGGGGTCGATGACGATCACCACGTCGCCGCGTCTGACCGCCTGGGTGATGAGGTTGGCCAGGGCCACCCCCTTGCCTGACTGCGTGGTGCCGACCAGCAGCGTGCCGCCTTCGAAGTTCTGCAAGGGGCGACGTAGTGGAACCTCATGGGGCTCGACGCCGTGTATGTAGGGCAAACCGATCTCGGCATCAGGTTGGGGTGCGCTGTCATACCCCAGCAGACTCAAGAGGCGCGGAGACACCGTGAAATCGCGGTAGTCGATCTTGGCCAGTTCATACAGACGCTGTGAGTGCACGGGCCGCCACTCGAAGCCGAAGCCCAGGAAAACGGCTGTTGGATCCTGACACCACCGCGCCTGAGTTTGCGTGCTGATCACCTGGATGGCGTGACCAGCCAGTGACGCCCGCAGCACGAGGATGCGCAGTGCCTGCGAGAACCTGAGGGCGCTCATGCCGAGGCAAGCGATGGACAGGGGGAAAGCGAGAGCGCGAGGCAGTTGGCCGATGGCACCGACCGCTGTGAAGAACATCAGCGCGATGCCCCAGGCAAGGCCTGCGAAAGCCTCGTAGGCGTGGCGCCATGGCATCTCGTAACGGCGGATGGGCATGTCACCCTCCCTGAGCCTCGGGCGAGGCAAAGGCTTCCATGTCTAAGCCGCTGATGAAGCGTGGCGCTATGGTCAACCCCACGGTCGGTGTGCCGTTGAAATCCCTTGAGTTTGTGGGTGGACCTTTGCCCGGTGCGCGAACCAGCATGTGCACATCAGACAAGGCACGCAGGGCCATAGAGGGTTGAATGGCGCGCCGCTCGAATTCGTACAGAGGCACAAACAGCCCAAAAGCGACGGTGCAACACCGGGCGGGTCCGGCGCCGGTGTTCAAGGTGTTGACCACCTCGGTCAATGCGTCGCGCACCACGGGGTTGAGGCGCAGAGGCGCTTGAAGACCAATCGTCGCTTGCTGAGTTGTTTGGGCGTCGCTTGTCGATGCCAGGTCAGATGGAGGGGCGGTCGATAGTAGTGCCGCTTCGGCTTGAGCGTCTTGGCTATTCGAAGCTGCTTGTTGGGTTTGCTCGGCGTTGTCTGGGATGAGCAAGAGCTGAGTGCCTGGCGGGCCATCCGGTAGAGGCTGTAGTGCGATCGGTTCGGCTGCTTGCACTGATGGAGGGTTGTTGCGTGGGGGACTTGTGAGGCTCTGCGCCAGAGGAGGCGGGAACGGGTCATGCCCTGCAAACAGGATGGCTGTTGAGGATAGTTTGACCGCTTCGATCTTGGCCTTGCCGCCTGGTGGTTGGATGAGCCAGGTCGAGTTTCCTGCGGACGTGGGTTCGAAGACCCCGGCCAGCAGGAGTACTTCCATGATGGTCTCTGGTGCTTTTGGGATGCCCGGCAACTGCGTGGTGTCCAGATGTTTTTGAATGTCTTCTGCAGCGCTCGGCCAGGCCAGGAACAGGCCATCGGGGCCGAACCAGACGCGAGACTTCTCGCGATTTGCCTGCCACCCCGAGTTGGAGCCCGCGAGGTGCCTCAGTGCATCAACCAGGTAGCGTTCAAGGTGCGAGCCGTATTGGGGCGTGCCGTAGCGGTCGGCGTTGGCCAGCAGGTTGCGGTCAATCACCAGCGCCAAGGCGCGACGGACCAATTCGTCCAGCACGTTGTGATCTCGATACTGCGAAATGCCGCTGACGCAGGCCATGAGGTGAGGCACGATGACCGTGTTGTCTTCTGCCAGGTAATGCATGACCGCAGGTGGCACGACATGGGCCAGCGTGAACACGCCCAGGCTGCGTGTCTCGATGGCTTGTGGGCGCCAGCGCAAGAAGTAGCGGTCTGCCCGGCGTGCTGTCAGCCAATCACTCAGGGGATACAGGTAGGCTGGCCAGACCTCGCCAGGGGCGTCGGTCACGATGATGTGGCTGAGGACCCGGTGGGCCTCGCAACAAAGCCCAGCGACGAAGGTGGCCAGACGCCAGCGCGGTTCCAAGTGGCGACGTGCCGAGATGGTGGAGCGCCCGGAAAAAATGTGGGCGTCGGTACCTTGCAGGCTGAAGAAGCTGACTTCCATGCCCAGGCGCAGCAGGCCGCCAGGGATGCAGAAGTAGTTGTCGGATGTGGCCGGCAGCAGGTGTACCAGGCTGGCATATCGCCTGATCAGCGACATGATGGTCTGCTCGAAATCTGCGCGGTCAGACCCATGGCAGAGCTTGATTCGGACGATCAGGTCATAGTGTTGCGACAGCAGATCATCAATGGGCAGGGCCTCGAAGCCGGGATCTGACGATGCAAAAGTGCTGTGTGGCTGAGACGGGGCAAGCATGGTGGTCCATTGCAAATGACCCAGCCATTTGGTCACCATGCATTGCCGCGCGCACCTCAAAATGGCGTCTGTTCATTTGGGCTTTCGCCATCAAGGCTTGAAGGATGAGCGGCCATTGCGGATCAGAGCGATGGGCGTCGATTCGTCCGATACCTTGGCTTTCACTCTACATACCAGGACGAGGATGTCGACACGTTGGTCACGAAGCCACGGAACTTGCAATGTAGGATGTTGGAATCCGAACTCGGCGAAAGCCAAACATTGCAATCATGACCACGTACCAAGAACTCCTTGCCCAGAAAGCCTCCCTGGACAAGCAGGCTTCGGAGTTGGACAGGCAATTGCAGGATGCCCGCAAGGCAGAGCGAGCAGGGGTGATTGACCACATCAAGCAACTGTTGGCTGCCAATGGTTTGACTGTGGCCGACCTGAGGTTGAAAGCCGGTGTGGCGACCCGCTCCAGTGCTACAGCAGGAAGCAAGGTCGCCCCAAAATATCGCAACGTTGACACGGGCGAGACCTGGAGCGGAAGAGGACTTCAGCCTAAGTGGATCAAGGCCGCGTTGGCCGCTGGCAAGACACTGGATCAACTGAAAGTAGGTTGATTACAAGGCCATCGGTTCAGGGGCAGTCGCAGGTGTGGTCGCCACCCCGTTCTTGGGAAATGACGCCTGGAGCCGAGGATCGCAACTGTAGCGCTGTACCAGTTTGCAGAACGGACAGTTGTCGCCCAAGTGGACCACGGTGCCGATGGCCACCAGCACATCGCTGCCGCAGGTCGGGCAAGCGAGGACCTCGAACACCGGGGTGCAGGCCAGCCAGATGCCATCGGTGTGCGATGCCAGATCAAACGCCCGGTCAAAACTGATGCGGTGCGGACACTGGCAGACGGCTTGGTATCCACGATAGGCGCAGACCAGCGTCTCTGCTGCGCCGAAGCCAGTGTTGCGCAGACGGCGGTAGATCGACATGAAGATCGACGATTCAGCCCTCGCAATGAGGTTGGCGCTGTGATACCACTCCAGGGAGTTGGGCGGACGTCCGCGTGGGATGGCTTGAGGGTCATTGAAGAGCAGCCTCTGCACGTCCCGTGGGTTGAGCCCTGTGATGTGATGGATGGTGCGCACCCGGGCGCCCAGTTGAGCACAGTCTTGCGCCAGGCGTATGGCGCACAACTGGCGGTCAGCACGTGTTGACATCATGGTCCTCTCCGGTCACGACGTGCTTGCGGGCGCCATGGTCGCGAGTTGCCGTGGCCTTGGCGCATGAACGGCGGCCAGTGATGCCTGAAGCGGCGCGGGCGCCTTGAGCAAGGCAAGCAAATCCTGGCGTGGAGGGAAGAGGGTGCTTTGGCCTATCTGATCAACGAATGCCCACAACTGTTCCTGGCTCATGGTACCAAGGAACTCTGCTTGGGCGGCGTCCAGCCCGAACTTGCCGCATGTCGATACGCGATCTTGCGCGATGCCCAGCCTGATGGCTTGCAACAGGTACAAATTGGTCAACTGCACATCGGTGAACTGGATGCTGCTCATGGTCTTCTCCTGTCGGTGTGCCCACATGTGAGTAGAGATGGGCCAGGTATTGCGGCGAGGTATGACTGCTTTGGCGTTGTGTGTGATTGGAGTGATGGGTCGGCTCAGCATATTCACGACCACCGATTGAAATCAATGCCCGAGTGCGGGGGGATGGCGTGTTTGCCATCGACAACAGCCCGCATTGCCTGTCGCATTTGTCACAGTCAATGGGCGTGATGCTTTGAACTTGCCTTCGACAAGAAAACCACCAGAGCCAAGGCCCTGGTGGTGAATCACTGTGATCCGAGATCAAATGGCTTGTGCCAACTCCTTCCAATCCTTGACTGGCAGTTCGATCAACTTCCCGCCCAGGGCTTCGAACTCGGTCGCACGGTCGTAGTCCTCAACTTCCTGGGAGAAGTGCGTGACGGCATTCACCAGGCCATACCCCGACAGATCACCTTCGGCGATCAGGTGTCGCAGCACCCCGGCGCGTTCGGCGTCATTCAATGTGTAGCGCTGAGCCAGCACTTCCACCGTATTGACGGGGTTGCCGACGAGGTGAATCTGCAAGGTCTTTTGCATCTTCTGCGCTGCCTGCATGAACGTTGCCTCAGACACGGCCGCCTGCACCACGTCGCGAACCTTCAGGAAGAAGGCCTTGTCGTCGGCCTGCAAGGTGTCGTCCTTGAAGACCATGATGCTTTCGTCAGATCCGAGTGCCCGCCCGACGTGGGTTTTGCGCAAGGAGCGGTCTGAAGCAATCAGGCCATTGCGGCACACCAGTCGATACAGCAAGGGCTGCACCGACAGCGTGCCTTGTCCCACCTCCGAATTGGAGATGACCACGCCAGCCTGGACGATGTCGCCAGGCGCCATTTCGACCTTCAATTGCGGTGTGATGCACTTGATGTACATCCTCGTGTCGGTGAGTTCCACCGACTCGAAGCGCACATCAGGCAACTGCTGCAGGATGGGCAGCACACTTTCGGCCAGATCGTAGTTGTCAAGGCGACGATAGCGGTCTGACAGCACGGCCCGGACGTTGCCATCCAGCGTGCGGATCATGCGACGGTCATCGTCGCTTTGCAGCCAGGTGTTCACGTTGCGGTCCAGCAGCACCGGCTGCTCGGAGCGCATGCGCTCGAAGTACGCATAGGGAATCTTCAGTTTGTCCGCCAACTGGCGGCGCGCCAGCGGCAAAACGCCATAGGGCGTGGAGCCCCCGCCTTCGCCAATGACGAGGCGGGTCTCGCCTGTGTCATCGGTGTCGTGCCGTAACAGCGACGAGGGGACAACCAGGTCCTTCTTTGATTGCAACTGGCGCTCAAGTTCATGGGCCAGGCTCACCAGGGAACGTCCGCTTCTCATATCAAGCTCCTGTTCGGGAAAGAAATGGCGGAGACGGCATGACCCACACGCGGGGATGCACATCCCCGCCAGGGTTGATGACGGATGGGTGTTGACCCATCCACATAGGGCGCAAACTGACCACAGGCCAGGGCTCGCCCAATTCACAAATCACTCATACAAAACGCCAGGGCTGTCTTTGCCTTGCCATGTGGCTTGGCCTGGTCTGACAGCTACCAGTGGGGAAACATGACTTATGCGGTTCGGGAGGCGTGTTCTGCCTTGGCCAGCCACACATCGGCCCAGTCGGTGCCAGAGGTCTTGGGCAAGAGCACCCGCACTTGCCGAGGGCCGCTCTGGCGCTCCTGCTTCTTCAGCCGCCGAGCCAGGGCAAAGGCAAACATCTGGCCGTCAAAGTCCGCGTGGGCATCGTTGTCGGCATAGATGCAGATGCTCTGCACCGAGTCGGGCAGCCACAGCTTTTCCAGGTTCCCGGCATTGAGTCCTGCCCACACGGGTTTGCCGGTGGCCAGGTGCACAGCCATGGCGGTCTCGATGCCCTCGGCAATGGCCAGTTCGTGCTCGGGCTCGAACAGCCGCACGGCTGCCCCATTGATGCCTGAGGACAGTACCTTTTTGGCTTCGCTCACATTGGCCTTGCGGCCATCCTTCAGGTACGTACGATGCAGCGTGACGGCATGCCCATCAGCGCCCTGGATGCAAGCCAGCATGGCGGCGTATTCGGCCACTTTGCGCGACTTGCCCGAGGTCGGGTCTTTCTCGTAGTAGCCCAGGGCGGGATGCAGTCGCAGCACCTTGGGGTAGTGGGCCAAGGCGAGCCGCCGACCGGACAGGTAGCGGTCCACCTCATCACCAGGCGTTACGGGCATGGCTTCTTCCCATAGCCGCTTGGCCAGGGCCTTCATGCGCTCGGCCGAGGGCTCAGGCGATGCCTCGTGCTGTGCAGCGGGCGAGGTGCCCACCAAGCGTTCGACTTCCTTGAGTGCGGTGTTGAAATCCAGGCCCGTGACGGCCTGCAGCAGCTTGAAGCCACCTCCTGCGCCACAGGCGCGGCAGTGGTAGTTGCCCTCGCCGAATTTGTCGGTGTACTGAAACCGATCCGTGCCGCCACAGAGCGGGCAGGGCTGGTTGCGCTTCTTGAGGATCTGCTCGCTGACGCCCAGGCTGCCAAGGATTTCGGTCCAGCGGCCGTGGGCTCGACGTTTGACGTCGTCAATGCGAGCTTCGTACTCGGGATTGTTCATGATGAACTCCGTGTTGGTGACATGTCCTCCTGGGGGGGGTGGTTAGCCGCGAGGGCGAACCGATGGGGTGAACAGCTGCCCCGCCTGTAGTGCTTCGATCACGCTGTGCTCGGCGAACTCCCAGGGCAGTTGGTACTGGGTGTGCAAGACCTGGCCTTTGTCGTCCAGGCGCTCGACCTTGAAACCTGCCTGGCTCCACAGGACGCGGTAGCTCAGCCAGTCGGCTCCGGCGATGACAAAGATGCGGCCAGCCTGGCCGGTCAAGACTTCGCTTTCTTTGACCAGGAACTCGATGTCCTGTGGTTCAACGACCATCAGCATGGGGATGCGGTGGCCATGGGCATAGGTTTGTTTGTGCATAGGGCACTCCATATGTGATGTCAGGGACGAGGCGAACAATCGGAGCTCGGCCCTGTTTGGGTATGTCGGGTCAGGTGAACAGGTCGCCTTGCTCGGACATCTGTTTGATCTGTTCATTGATCCATTGCGGGTTCTTGGCCAGCCGCGTCTCAACCCACTGGGGGTTGTTGGCGATGGCGTCGCGAACCCATTGCGGGTATCGGGCAAGCGATTCAGACAACCAGACCTTGAGCTTGTTGCGGATGTGGTCGCGGATGTCTTGCGCATCGACGAGGCCGCAATAGGCAATCGGTGAAAGCGGGCTGCAGCCAACAACACGCAGGCAGTTCACAAACGAGAACGGCTGTCTGTCCTTGTCCTGCTCGGTGAATACCCAGCGCAGGGTGTCGAACTTGTCTTCCAGCGGCGTGGCCGGGTCAGACAACTGATTGACTTCCTGCAGCAAGCGCCAGTGCAGGAAGACGATGTCTTCCTCGCTCCAGTCGATGCGTTCAGTCGGGGCGTCCAGCGACAGTGGGTCTGGCGATTCTTCCGGGAAAACGGACTGCGTGTCCCCTGTGAAGCCATTCAAGGCAGCTGGGGGGTGAACCAGGGATGTGCTCGTGTGCAGCATCGTGGCCTCCATGTGAAATAGGGAGGCACAGCGCACCACGGGTGGGGCAATGCCCCACAGGGTGATGAACAGTCGGCGTGGTGTCTTGACGCACTGCCGATGGCGATGAAGAGACTCCAGGGCTGGCTTGATCGGGTGGTGAGCCCGTTCGGATCGGTGTGCCAGCTACCGATCGAAGAAAGCTTTCGGGGTGAATGCGCGCATGCCGCCTCAGTGCGGACGTGCCCTCACCTCGAAAGTAACCTCGATGGCATGGTGATGTCTTTGGTGATGGCGTGGCCATCACGAGGGTGCATGAACTCCAAGGCTTGCCTCGTTTGAATGCAGGGCCAGCTGCTGCATGGTGACAAGGTAGTGCCGACAAGGCGAGCGGTCAAGACGCTTGGAGCGCAAAACGCAAGCTGATGCCGAAACGCCCTTCAAATGCCGATGATTCCCTGTGGTGATGCGCAAGGCCGCTTCGCAAGATGGTGGCGAGCACGCCATCGATGGGAGCGCAACATGTCTGACATACAGATCGTCAAGGTGGATCAAGGCGGGGTCAACGCCCGCATCCTGGCCAAAGAAACCAAAGCCGACTTCCGACGCATCGAGGCCGCCAGCGTGAAGATGCCCACACGCTTCACCAGCGCCGAAGGCAAGCGATTCTTTGTGCGCCTCTTCAACACGCTGCAACTCAACACACACTTTATTTCGGTGATTGCACGCACCCGGCTGGATCACGATGACATTGCCAAGGTGGAGGCCACTATTCGGGCGCAACTCGACGCCGTCAACGAGAGCCTGAACAGTGCGATTGACGACGCGGAAGCCTTGTTCAAGGCTCATGGCATCACCAGCGTGGCGACCTATGACACGGTGGCCCTGGACGTGGAGGTCGGGGTGTTGTCGTCATCGGGGCGGCGCTTTCTTGAGGTGCTGGGCAAGCTGGATCAGTTGATGCCTCTGTTGCAGACACTCGAAATCCACGAGGTCATCACGGCACAAGCCGTGGACATCCAGCGCGCCGCATTGAAGCGCCAGGTGCGTGATGTGGCCAACGGTGCACGCAACTTTGCCATTGGCCTGCGTCGCCGCATGAATGCCATGGGCGCGCGGCAGGGCTTCGTTGACGACGGCGGCCAAGCCGAGCCAACCTTGGGCCCGGATGCCATGGCCAATCCGGGGGTACCTGCTCAAGAGAGCTTGCCGAAGCCGGAGGCATCTGCCACTGAGTCTGGACTGGTGTCCGTGGTGGAAACAGCCAACGTGAGCGGTCAGGACTGACTGAGCCACAGGCCTGCGAAGGACAAGTGATCTCACGCTTGCCACATGCAACCGCACGACATCAAGGGGCCTTGCGTGGTGAAGCCAGGCTTGAAGATGGATGCAACTCGGTCGTTCTGATATGGTGGACAAGCCTCAGTGAACAGAGTCTTCGGCATGCCTGGCTTCGGGCGTGCATTCGCCGCATCGCGGCGGCGTCGCAGTCGATACCTGCCTGCCTGACATTGCTGCACCGTGCGACCGGAACGCCGACGGTGTGCTGCTTGAGTTCAGCGTTCCTACCGGTTTGCGCAACTCTGACCTAGCGCGGCCGCTACAGAGCAGGTCATGTCTTGCATTGGCTCACGCCATGACGAGGCCAGATCATGCCCCGAACCACGTCAACCAGTCGGGCGGCTGCGGCTTTGCCTGCGGCAGCATCGCTTCCTCCAATTCATGCCCTCACTCTGCCTCAAGTGGGCTTCCTGAGGCAGGCGCAGGTGCTGCAATTCATCCCAATATCCAAGTCCACGCTGTGGCGACGTGTGCAAACGCGCACCTTTCCTGAACCCGTCAAGCTGTCTCCTCGCGTCACGGCTTGGCGGGTCGAAGACATCAGGCAATGGATTGCAGCGCAAGGCCAGTAGGTTTGGCGATCACAAGCTGGTGCTTGTTGGTGCGGTCTCGGTGCACAGGTTTCATTTGCGATGAAGCAACGCACCGCCAGATCGTCGTGTTTGTGCCGCCATTGCGCATGGCGCAATTCCTGATGCCTGGGTAGATGCCACAGAAATTGCTTGGTGAGAGCCACCTTCGCGCTGATCTGGCCATGGCCGACCGGGCCCGTCAGATGCCGAAAGCCCCCGTCTTCATCGGCCCATTTGACTGGTGAAAACCCATCGAGGGGCAGAGCATCAAGATGCAGTTAGGCACGAGGGAAGGGGAACGAAAGAGGGAGAGGGTCATGTCATGCGAACCAGAGCCAGAACAGGATGGGGATACCGTTGCCCAGTCGATCAGGATGCTGATCGCGGTGGTCGAAGGCGGAACGTACGAAGCGGTGGCGGGCTGCTTCGGGGTGACCCGCACCGCCGTGGAGCGGAGGATCAAAGCGATTGCCGTCAGGCTTAGCCAGGTTGCCGGTATCGAAGGCTTGAACGAAGACAGTGCCTCCTTTGTGCGCCGCTTGCGCCAGCACAAGGACGCGATCCTTGTGGCCTTGGAGGCCTTCGATCCAAAACGGCCAGATGATCATCGGTCGAACCGCATTCTGACTGCCGATGAAATCCTTCAGGCAGGCAAGCGCATCAAGGCGCGCAGCGTCCACCCTTGGCACGACCTGGCGTTGTTCTACCTTCTGTTCGCCACAGGTGCCCGCCCGCTGGAAATCGCCAGGCTGGAGGTGCGTGACTACTTGCACGCAGACGGCAGTGTTCGGCGACGATCTGAGATGCGGGCCGAGGTGGCCATCACGCAAAAGGCCAGGCCGTTGTACTTCCTCAGCACGCGCCTGGACGATGCCCTGTCGCACTATCTACAAGAGCGTCTTCAGCAGGACTTGGGCGTGGGGCAGATGGACGCCTACCGGGGGCTGGACCCTTTCAGCCGCTTGTTCCTGTCGCCCACGGGGGTGGGCTTCAAGATCACGCCCTACGGTGAAGCCGGTCAGCGCCGGTTTCTGTGTCGACCGATCCTGGAAACATACCGCAAGCTGTTTCGCTATGGTGGGATGAAAGATGTGACGGCGCTGTCGGTGCGGCGGACGGTGGTTGCGCGCTTGTACGAGCGTGGCGCCGATGAGGATGATGTCGGCTTGATTCTGGGCATCAGCGAACGCAGTGCGGTGCGCGAGCTGCTGGCACGCCATAAGCCGACCATTGAGCAACTGCTCGATGAACTGGTGTGAACATCATGGTGCCCCCAAACATCGCAGAGGGTGACATTCAGCGCTTTTCCATCAAGGGGAGGGTGGTGGAAGCGAATGCCTCGGACATGCAGGAACTGCTGGCCCACGTGTACGAAACACCAGAGCGCCCTCGGTGTCTGTGCATCCCGGGTGGGGTGGAGATGTACGTGGCGCGACACCGTCTGTTTGTCGTCAAACGCATGCCAGACACGGGGTGTCTGCACCACCCGTCGTGCCCTTCGTTTGAGCCGGAGTGCCAGCAATCAGGCCTGGGCGAGTTGGTGGGTGAGGCCATTCTAGAACTGGTGCACGGGCAGATCCAGTTGCGCGTGGACTTTCCATGGGTGCGCACGGCGGGGCGAAACCTGGTGAGGGGGGAAGTGCATGGGGTGGCCGAGGTGGAGGCGCCAAGGCGACGCATGAGCCTGCATGCCTTGATGCACTTTCTGTTCGAGAGGGCGGGCTTCAACCGATGGAGCCCGGCCATGGCCGGCAAGCGCAACCAGGGGGTGCTACACAAATACCTGATGCATGCGGCCGAGGACGTGGTGGTCAAAGGCGTGGGGCTGAGTGATCGGCTTTATGTGCCCGAGGCCTTCAACGAGGCCAGCAAATTCGAGGCAGCGCAACGTCGGCGAAACAAGCTGGCCGTCTTGCGACCCCATGAAGGGCAAAGCCCTCTGGCCGTGGTCATCGGTGAATTCAAGGTCTGCGAGGCCACCACCTTAGGCCGTCGCGTCTGGGTCAAGCACATGCCCGATGCCCCTTTGTTGGTGGGCACCAAGACTTGGGAGCGCATCGAGCGCGTGTTCGCCTCGTTGTTCGAAGCGCGCGATGCCGACAGCGGACATAAGGTGCGTCTGGTGTTGGCGGCGCTGATCCGGGCACGCAGGGAGCACACCTATGAGATCGATGCGGCCAGCTTGATGTTGACCAGTGAGCATTGGATTCCGATTGAAGGTGTGCACGAGTTGCCGCTGGTGCATGCCCTGGTGGATCAGGGCAGACGTTTTGTCAAACCTCTGCGTTACGACGCCAGGAGCGCCGCTGCATTTCCGAATGCCTTGTTATTGGACGCGGGACCACTGCCGCTGCCTTTGCACGTCATCAGCGCCTTCATGGCACCCAAGGAGCGTACGGAAAAGGAGCGTGTTGTACGAGCGGCCGGTGCCGCTCCCTGGCTGTGGTGGAGCACTGAAGCGATGCCTGCGTTGCCCGAGGCGGTCATGCTCAGAAACCACTGAGCAAGCTCAGTTCAACGCACAGGGCAGGCGGAACTCAAAGGCCGTGTTGCCATGGCTGGAGCGGACGGCAATCTCACCGCCATGGGCCTCGGCGATGGACTTGACGATGGCCAGACCCAAGCCCGCACCATCTCCATTGCGTTGCCTGGACGGGTCCACCCGGTAGAAGCGATCAAAGAGGTGGGGCAGGTGCTCGGGCGCGATGGTGTCACCCGGATTGGATACGGTGATCACCACTGATTGTTGGTCCTGCCGAAGCGATACGGTCACAGCCTGTTCGCCGCTTGTGTGGCGGATGGCGTTGGAGAGCAGGTTGCTCAATGCGCGCCGGATCATCAGTCTGTCACCCCTCACCCTAGGCATCTGACCTGTGCGCTTCAATTGAATGTGACGCTCCTCGGCCCAGGGCTCGAAATACTCGAACAGCGCGTCCAGTTCGGCTGCCATGTCCACGTCCACCAGGTCTGGCTTGATCAGTTGGTTGTCTGTCTGTGCCAGGTAGAGCATGTCGCTGATCATCTTGGCCATGCGTTCATACTCTTCCAGGTTCGAATAGAGCACTTCTCGGTATGCGTCAGCACCGCGCGCTTGTGACAGCAACACCTGAGTCTGGGTTGTCAGGTTGGTGACGGGAGTGCGCAGCTCGTGGGCGATGTCCGCAGAGAAATTGCTCAGGCGTCTGAAGTCCTGCTCAATGTGTTCCAGCATGTCGTTGAAGGACGCGGCCAAACCTGATAACTCAATAGGCACCTTCTTGGGGTCCAACCTCAGGTGAAGCTGGTCGGCAGAGATGCCGCGAATGCGGTCACTCATGTCGCGCAGCGGTGCATGCCCCCGGTACACCGCCAGCCAGGTTGCTGCAATGGCAAACAGGCCCGCCGCGGCCATGGCAGCCCAGACCGTACGCCGAAAACTCACCAGAAAATGATCGTGAAAGCCGGTGGCCGTCGCCACGACGATGGTGTAAGGCTGCGTGGCGCCTTGCTCGGCATCCGTACGCACCACGGTGCCACGGTAGGACTGATCCTGCTCCTGCCAGACATGCAGCTTGTCAGCATCCACGCCAGAGGCCGCAGGCTGCGTTTGTGCCAGGGCTTCCATTTTAGGACCCGGTGTGGCAAACAAGGTGCGGCCGGTGCCATCGGCCACGAGGTAGTACATGCCGTGGTGACCACTGACGGCACCTGCCAGCCGACGGGCGATGTCCTGCTCGGGCGCAGCGTCGGGCATGCTGGTCAGCACCCGTTCAACAGAATGCGCCACCACCTCCAGCTCTTCCACGTCCTGCTGCATGAAGTGCTGTTCGATTGAGTTCTGGATGATCCAGCCCAGGGCCCAAAACACCAGCGTGATCGCGATGCCGATGGACACGGTCAAGCGCAGGGCCAGCGATGCTGGCCGACGCTGCACAACATCAGACATCATCGGGTGCTTCCAGGCTGTAGCCCATGCCACGCACGGTGTGGATCAGCTTGGGCTCGAACTCATCATCGATCTTGGCGCGCAAGCGGCGGATGGCCACATCGATGACGTTGGTGTCGCTGTCAAAGTTCATGTCCCAAACCTGGGAGGCGATCAGAGAGCGCGGCAGGACTTCGCCCTGGCGGCGGACCAACAGCTCTAGCAGCGAGAACTCCTTGCCGGTGAGGTTGATGCGCGCCGTGCCCCGCATGGCACGGCGTTTGGCCAGGTCCAGCACAAGGTCGGCCACCTGCAGGCGGTCTGATTGCACAGGCGTGCTGCCCCGGCGCATCAGGGTGCGCACACGTGCCAGCAACTCGGCAAAGGCAAAGGGTTTGACCAGGTAGTCGTCGGCACCCAACTCCAGGCCTTTGACGCGGTCTTCCACGCTGTCTCTGGCGGTCAGAAAGAGCACGGGCGTCTGTTTACCCGCTTCGCGCAGGGATTGCAAGATCCGCCAGCCATCCACATCAGGCAGCATCACATCCAGCACGATCAGGTCATAAGGCTCGGTCATGGCCAGGTGGTGGCCATCCAGACCAGTGCGTGCAAGATCCACCACAAAACCGGCCTCCATCAGCCCTTGCCGGAGGTAGTCGGCGGTTTTGCTTTCATCCTCGACGACGAGCAATTTCACGAGGGCATCTCCCATTCAAAACACACAGATCACCGAGGCGACAGCCGCACTGTAGCGAACGGCGGCTGTCTGAAAGATGAGCTGAACATTACAACATTGTCATGTTCTGGTAACTCGATTGTTGGGTGGGGTTGCGCATGATCGCGGCATTCCAAAACGGGAACCGTGAAAGACCGTGACATGCTGAGCAAGCGTAGACATGCCCAAGCCGCCTGGATGTTTGGTTTATTGATGGGGCTGACCTCGGGGCGCGGCGTGGTGGCGCAGACTATGACCCAGGCGCTGGATGCGGCTTGGGCACGCGCGCCTCAGGCCGTTGCCCTGAGCGCCAGGCAAGCTGAAGCACAGGCAGGCCTGGACCTTGCGCGAGGTTTGACGCCAGGGCCAGCATCCGTGTCGCTCAACCACTTGAACGACCGTCTCAACCAAAACACCGGGCGCCGTGAGTGGGAAGTAGAGTTGGCCACGCCCCTCTGGTTGCCAGGACAAAGGAGCGCGCGCGAATCCCTGGCAGAAAAGGCGGCGGTCGAACTGGATGCGAGGAACGCCAGCCTGAAGCTGCAACTGGCTGCCGAGGTGCGCGAAGCCTGGTGGCGGGTGGCTGCGGCACGTGATGCGGCAGCGCTGGCGCATCAGCGACTGGAAACCGCGCAGGCTTTGGAGGGTAGCGTGTTGCGCCGGTTCAAGACCGGCGATCTGGCCCGTGTGGATGCGAACCTGGTCAAGACCGAACGCCTGGCAGCCCAGGCCGAGGTGCTCGACGCCGACAGTGGCTTGCAGCAAGCGATGCAGGCCTATCGCACGCTCACGGGGGCGGACGCTCCAGTTGCACTTCCGGCTGAAACCGCACAGGCGCAGGACGTGGAAGCATCGCGCCTGTCATTGCATCCCCAATTGCGCGCCTTGCAGGCGATCGCCGAGGTGGCACAGAGTCGCCTGGCGCTGGTGGATGCCAGCCAGCGCGATGCGCCCGAGATTGCCGTGAGATGGACCAACCAACGCGGCGACGGCATGACGCCGTATGACCAGGCCGTGGGGGTGAAGCTGACCATCCCTCTGTCTTCTGGTGCCAGGGTGCGCCAGGATGGCGCTGCAGCGAGAGCAGAACTGGCGCAGGCTGAAGCGGAGTTGACCCTTGCTCAAACCCGCACGCAGCAAGAGGCGCTCAGAGCGCAAAGCGAGTTGGATCTGGCCCAGCGGCAGTTGGACATGGCGCGTGAGCGTCAGGCCTTGACCGCAGACAACTTGAACCTGGCGCAGCGCTCGTTCGAGTTGGGTGAGTCCGATCTGCCCACCCTGATGCGCGCCCGCGCTGCCTCCCATGAAGCGCAGGCCTGGTTCAAACGTCAAGAGACGGCCCACTCCCTGGCGCAGTCTCGACTTCTTCAAGCCCAAGGGGTATTGCCTTGAAAAGAACATTGATTGCCTGCGCGCTCGCATGTGGCGCGCTGACGGCGGGGGCCCATGGCGGCGAAGACCATGGCGAGGCTGCGGCTGCGCCGGTTCAAGTGGGGCAGGCGCCACGCGCTGTGGCTCAGACCGATGATTTCGAGTTGGTGATGGTGCTGACGGGCGCTCATGCGTCTGGCGAACCGGAACACGACCACCCCACTGTCCCGCCCGTGTTGACCTTGTACCTGGACCGCTTTGCCACCAACGCGCCCGTTGCCGGCGCCACCGTCGAGGTGGAAAGCGGGGCGTTCAAAGCCGTGGCCAAACAGGTGGAGGCGGGTGTGTACACCGTTGCAGGCCAGGTCTTTGCCAAGCCAGGGCGTTACCCGCTGACGGTGTCGGTGCAGACCGACGACGGGGCTGATTTGCTCGAAGCTTCGCTGCAATACGAGGCGCCAAAGGCTTCGGCATCTACTTCTTCGCCTGAATCGGCCCCTGTCTGGCGCAAGTTGGGAGGCTGGGCCGCCGGTTTGGCCCTGGTGCTGATCATCGCCGGATGGGCATGGCGCCGCCGCCCAGGCACCTCACCGATTGAAGGCTGAGCTTATGAAGATATCTTTCACTCAAGCTGCACTGGCCATCATGGTCGCCGCAGTGCTTTCGCCGATCGCACACGCCCATGGCGACGAAGACCACGGGGATGCCAAGCCCAAGGCCGTTGCCGTCGTTGGCGTGGTGTCGTCATCGGATGTCAGCGCACCTCAGCGCCAGCCTGATGGGAGCCTGTGGGTGCCCAAGGCTGTGCAGCATCGATTGGGCATCCAGACGCTGCTGGCGCAGGTTCAAAGCCATGCCGTGGCCGTTGAGTTGAACGGCCGCGTGCTGGCTGACCCGAATGCGGGCGGCCGTGTCCAGGCCACACAAGGTGGTCGCATCGAGCCCGGTCCTCAGGGCTTGCCGGTGTTGGGCCAATCAGTGGTCAAAGGTCAGGTGCTCGCGTTTTTGCGTCCCGCCACCAGCAGTCTGGACCGGGGCAATCAGCAGTCCGCGCTGGCCGATTTGGAGGCGCAATACGCTGTGGCCGAGCGCAAGCTGGCCCGCTATGAACAACTGGAAGGCGCGGTGCCGCAAAAGGACATCGAGGCCGCTAGGTATGAGCGCGATGCCCTCAAGAAGCGCCGCGCCGCCATCGGTGCCAGCGTGAGTGCCCCGGAGGCATTGTTGTCGCCCGTCAGTGGCACGGTGGTGTCATCCAGCGTGGTCATCGGCCAGGTGGTGGACGCCAAGGACGTGCTGTTTGAGGTGGTCAACCCCACACGCCTGGTGGTCGAGGCCTTGGCCTACGACGCGGCGCTCACCCAAGGGCTGAGCCAGGCCAGTGCCGCCATCCCTGGCGGGACGCTGGCCTTGCAGTTCATGGGCGGCGGGCGCCAGTTGCGCGATCAGGCCATGCCTTTGCTGTTTCGCGTGACCCAGGCCGATGCGCCCGTGGCCATCGGGCAGACGCTCAAGGTGACCGCCAAGACCGCACGGGCCGTGCAAGGCGTGGCCGTGCCGCAAGCCGCACTGAGCCGCAACGCTGCGGGTGACACGGTGGTCTGGCTGCACCAGACGCCTGAGCGCTTTGCCCCCAAGGTTGTGCGCACCCAGCCGCTGGATGCCCGCACCGTGGTGGTGACTTCGGGCCTGGGTGAGCACGATCGCATCGTGACCCAAGGTGCCAGCTTGCTGGCCCAAGTGCGCTGAGCGTCAACACACCAAGGGAACACCGTGTTCGATTTCCTCATTCACAGCAGCCTCAAGCAGCGGCTGATCGTTCTGGTCGTCTCCATGCTCCTGGTGCTCTACGGGGTGCTGACCGTGCGTCAGATGCCCGTGGATGTTTTCCCGGACCTGAACAAACCCACCGTCACCCTGATGACCGAAGCCGGTGGCATGGCCCCTGAAGAGGTCGAGCAGTTGGTGACCTTGCCGGTCGAGTCCAGCATGAACGGCATGCCTGGGGTGACCCGGGTGCGTTCGGTCTCGGGCATTGGCCTGTCCGTGGTCAACGTCGAGTTCGACTGGGGCACCGACATCTACCGCAATCGCCAGCAGGTCAGCGAGCGGCTGAACCTGGTGCGTGACCAGTTGCCACCCGGCATCGTGCCGCAGTTGGGCCCGATCTCTTCCATCATGGGCGAGATCATGCTGATCGCCTTGCCCGCCGACCCGGCGCAAGTGAGCCCGATGCAGGTGCGCGAATACGCCGACTGGGTGATGCGGCCCCGCTTGCTGACCATCCCTGGCGTGGCACAGGTTATCCCGATCGGTGGCGAGGTGCGGCAGTACCGGGTCGAGCTCAAGCCTGAGCAATTGATGGCCCTGGGCGTGGAGCGAGAAAAGCTGGCCACGGCCTTGCAGGACTTCGGCGCCAACACCAGTGGCGGCTTTCTGGAAGCCAACGGCCGCGAGTACCTGATCCGCCAGATCGGGCGAACCAGCCGCATCGAGGACCTGCAAAACCTGGTGGTGACAGTGCGCAACGGGCAGCCCATCCTGCTCAAACAACTGGCGGACGTCAAAGTGGCTGCGGCCACCAAGCGAGGCGATGCCAGCTACAACGGCAAGCCCGCCGTCATTCTTTCCGTGCAGAAGCAGCCCAGCGCCGATAGCGTGACCGTCACCCGGGCGGTGGAACAGGCCATGGGCGATCTGGCCAAAGCCCGCCCACATGGGCTGGCTACACCGCAGTTCCTGTTCAAGCAGGCGGACTTCATCGAGCACTCGGTGAACAACGTCGAAGAGGCTTTGCGCGATGGCGCCATCCTGGTGGCCGTTGTGCTGTTCCTCTTCCTGCTCAATGTGCGCACCACGGTGATCTCGCTGATGGCCATCCCGCTGTCTCTGCTGGTGACCGCGCTGGTGTTCCACTACATGGGCCTGTCGATCAACACCATGACCCTGGGAGGCCTGGCCATTGCGATTGGCGAGCTGGTGGACGACGCCGTGGTGGGTGTGGAGAACGTGCTGCGCCGCCTGAGGCTCAACCAGGCCTTGCCCACACCGCGCCCGGTGATCGAGGTCATCGCGCATGCCACGCTGGAGGTGCGCTCGGCCATCGTGTACGCCACGCTGATCATCGTGCTGGTGTTCGTGCCGCTGTTCGTTTTGCCTGGTATCGAAGGCCGGTTGTTCACGCCGCTGGGCATGGCCTACATCGTGTCCATCCTGGCCAGCATGATTGTGTCGGTCACGCTCACGCCCGTGATGGCTTACTACCTCTTGCCCAAGCTCAAGCTGGAGGGCCATGGCGACAGCCCCTTGGTGCGCTGGCTCAAGCGCGGCGACACCCGCTTGCTGAACTGGTCCTTCCAGCACAGCCGCGTGCTGCTGTCGATCGCAGCTGTGGCCGTGGTGCTGGCAGGCGCGTCCATGGCCTGGATGCCGCGTGCCTTCCTGCCACCGTTCAACGAGGGCACGCTCACCGTCAGTTTGCTGCTTAACCCGGGCACCTCGTTGGCCGAGTCCAATCGCATTGGCACCATGGCCGAGCAGATCATGGCCGGCGTGCCGGAAGTGACACAGGTAGGCCGCCGCACAGGCCGAGCGGAGTTGGACGAGCACGCTGAAGGGGTGCACTCCTCCGAGATGGATGTGGACCTCAAGCCTTCAGCCCGTTCGCGGGAAGAAATCATCGCGGACCTGCGCACCCGCCTGGCGGTGTTACCCGCCGTCAGTAACGTGGGGCAACCCATCTCCCATCGCCTGGACCACCTCCTGTCCGGCGTGCGCGCCCAGATTGCGCTGAAGATCTATGGTGATGACTTGGACACCTTGCGTGGCCTGGCGGGTGACATGCAGTCCCGGCTCAGTCGCATCCCAGGCATTACCGACCTGCAGATCGAAAAGCAGGTGCTGATCCCTCAGGTCAAGATTCGCATCGACTACGACCAGGCCGCGCGGCTGGGGGTGGCACCGGGTACCTTGCTGCGGTCCCTGCAGGAGATGATCGAGGGTGAGCGAATCACCCAGGTCGTGGAGGGCAACCGGCGCTTTGACCTGCTGGTGCGCTTGCCCGACAGCCAGCGCGGTGCGACCGACCTGGCCAACTTGCTGATCGAGACGCCCACCGGCCGGGTGCCACTGTCCCAACTGGCGCAGATCCAGGACGCCGACGGCCCCAACCAGATCAGCCGCGAGAACGCTCGCCGCCGCATCGTCATCTCGGCCAACACCGATGGCCGTGACTTGGCCGAGGTGGTCAAGGCCATCCGTGCGGAGATCGCATCCAAGCCTTTGCCTGAAGGCTACTTCACGGCGCTGGAAGGGCAGTTTCAGGCCCAGGAGCAAGCGGCCCAGCTCATGGCGCTGCTGGCAGCCATCTCGCTGGTGCTGATCTTCATGGTGCTGTACAGCCGCTACCGCTCGGTGGTGCTCACGGCCATCATCATGGGCAACATCCCACTGGCCCTGGTGGGCAGCGTGGTGGCTTTGTGGATCTCGGGGCAGGCCCTGTCAGTGGCGGCCCTGGTGGGCTTCATCACGCTGACCGGCATTGCCACACGCAACGGCATCCTCAAGATCAGTCACTACATCAACCTGTGCGCGCTGGAGGGCGAGCAGTTCGGTCAACCCATGATCGTGCGCGGCTCATTGGAGCGCCTCACGCCCGTGTTGATGACAGCCCTGGTGGCGGCGTTCGCGCTGGTGCCGCTGCTGATGTCGGCCAACGCACCCGGCAAAGAGGTGCTGCACCCTGTGGCTGTGGTGATCTTTGGCGGGCTGATCAGCTCGACGGTGCTGGACACCGTGCTCACCCCCTTGATGTTTTGGCTCTGGGGGCGCAAATCCCTGGCGCACCTGCTGAGCGCCCACTCGGGCGAGAGCTACTGACCGCGTTGAGGGCAACGCACTTTTGACCAAGCAAAGAAGGAAACTCATGATGAAAGCGATCAAAACCTTGACCCTGGCCTCGGGCTTGGCCTTGGGCCTTGCATTGGCCCCGTTGGCCCATGCGCACGACGATGCGTACCTGGACACGCTGACGGCGCCACATGGTGGCCAGTTGCGCATGGCAGGTAGCAGCCACTACGAGCTCGTGGTCGTCAAAGACAGCAAAGCGGCCAAAGACAACACCATCGTGGTCTATGTGACCGACCATGCTGGAACCAAAATCCCGACCGCTGGTGCGTCTGGCTCGGTCACGCTGCTGTCAGGCAAAACCAAGGTCAGCGCTGCGCTGGCGCCCGATGGCGACAACAAGCTGACGGGGCACGCGGTGTATGCCTCGCAGCCAGACTTGAAGGCTGTGGTCAAGATCAAGCTGGCCGGGCAAGACGAGCAGCAGGCGCGCTTCACGCCTTTGGCTCCTCGCGCAGACGATCACGAAAGTCACAAGCATTGACGTAGATCAATTTGTGAGCGTCATGTTTGCTCGGGGCCTGCAACATGACGAAATCGTAATGTTGCGGTAATCCGCAGGACAGTGCAGCGGCCTAAGCTCTTACCAACCACCCAAAGAGCATGTGGTGAAACCCAAGGATTGACGCAGATCTTCATTTTTTCAAGCTGACGAACAAGGAGCATGACATGCACACCCCCACGAAACTGATTTCCTCCCTGATGCTGGCTTTGGTCGCCATTGGTAACGCTTCGGCCCAAACCAAAGAAGAGGACCACAAGGCCCACCATCCCCAGGCTGCGGCCTCAGCAGTTGCACCGGTGCCATCCGCCGACATGGCCTCCAAGCCAGCCGGGATGGGCGGCATGGAGGGCATGCACGAGATGCACGACAAGCATCAAAAGGAGATGAAGAAGATCCACGGCACCAAGGACCCCGCCAAACGCCAGAAGCTCATGGACAAGCACATGAAAGAGATGCATGAGCACATGGACAAAAACGGCGGCATGGACAAGAGCGGCAATATGGGAATGATGGGCGCTCAAGGCATGGGAGCTTCTGCTCCTGGTGGCGACATGAAGCCGGGCATGGGCATGGGCTCCAAGATGGGTGCCAAGCCGATGCAGGACGCTGCAAGCAAGTAAGGCCGACGCGGCGTTGTGGTGGGGTGCCCGCCGCAACGTCTTCGCTTGTGCGCCCGTCAACCATCTGAACATCAGGAGTCGCTATGGACCATCAGCATGAACACGGCACGGGGCCTGAAGGCTCATCCGCATCGTTCTTCAAGAGCCCCGTGGGTGTCGCCGTGGCGATGCTGGCCTTGATCGCCGCTTTCTATGTCCTGCGTGAACACTGGCAACACGTGGCCGGTAGTTGGCCCTATCTGCTGCTGTTGGCATGCCCATTGATGCACGTCTTCCATGGACATGGCGGACATGGCGGGCACCACCACCACGAGCCAGGCAGTGCCCCGTCAGATCCAAACAAAAAAAATTGGTGAGCCCCATGGACCATCAACACGACCAGCAGCACGACTGCGAACCAGCCTCATTTTGGCGTTCACGCTATGGCGTGGGCTTGATCGTTCTGGGCAGTGTGGCGGGCTACTTCTTGTGGACCGAGCACCGCGCCCATCTGGCCGGTGCGCTGCCATTTGTGTTGCTGTTGGCTTGCCCCTTGATGCATGTGTTCATGCACCACGGACACGGTCATGGCCAACACGGCCCACATCAGCATGGCAGCACAGGTGAGCAAAACGATTCACCAGCGCCCAAAACTGGAGATCGGCCATGACGCATGACAACATGCCCGCTTACGGCCTGTGGGGGCTGGTGGCCCTCAATTCGGCCATCTTCATCGCCTTTGCCTTCAGCTTCTTCAAGCCGCAAACCACGAGGGATTGGCGCAGCTTCAGCGCGTTCTCGGCCTTCATCGTCGCCTTGTTTGTCGAGATGTATGGCTTTCCCCTGACCATCTATCTGCTGTCGGGGTGGTTGCAGGCGCGCTATCCCAAAGTCAACTTGCTGTCGCATGACGCGGGTCACCTGTGGTGGACGCTCACCGGTCAACATGGAGATCCCCACACAGACGGGGTTCACATGTTGAGCCTGGTCTTCATCGGCGGCGGCTTCTGGTTGCTGTCGGCCGCTTGGCGGGTGCTCTACCACGCACAGCGCCGTGGCTCGATGGCCAGCACAGGCCCTTACGGGCGCATCAGGCATCCGCAATACGTTGCTTTCGAGCTGATCATGTTTGGCTTCCTGCTTCAGTGGCCTACCGTACTGACCGTGCTGATGTTCCCGGTACTCACTGTGATGTACGTGCGCCTGTCTCTGACGGAGGAGAAGGACTCCGAACGCGCTTTTGGCTCGACCTGGCGCGACTATGCGGCGGTTACACCGCGCTTCCTGCCTCGCCTGCGCAGCCGCCTCGTAGGCTGATCAACAACAAGAAGAACTGGAATCACGATGACGTCCGAGCAACCCACCAGCAAAGAGCCCTCCGATCCCCATGCACACCATCACCACGGGGGGGACGCGGCTCACGGCCACGAGGGCCATCAACATGGTGAGCACGGTGAGCATCAGCACGGATCGGCGCACGAAGGCTGCGATCACGATCACGCTGCTGTGGCATCGGTTGCACCTGCGACGGCAAATCAGGCGTTGACCGATCCGGTGTGCGGCATGTCCGTCACGACGGCCTCACCGCACAAGCAGGAATACGCGGGCAGACCGTATTACTTTTGCAGCAGCAACTGCCTGGGTAAATTCAGCAAAGAGCCGCAGCGGTACATTGAGCCAAAGCCGAGTTCTGCGCAAGGCCATGCGCACCACCATGCGCCAACTGCGCCAGGTGCGCCGAGTGGCCCCGTCACCGCTGTAGCACCAGGCACGGTCTACACCTGCCCGATGCATCCCCAGATCCGCCAGGATCACCCCGGCAATTGCCCGATCTGTGGCATGAACCTGGAGCCCTTGCTGCCGACCGTGGGCGAAGAAGACAACCCCGAGTTGCGCTCGATGACGCAGCGCTTCTGGTTCTCGATGGTCTTGACCGTGCCTTTGCTGATGATGGCGATGCACGAGTTCTTCCCGTTTAATTTGGCTGCCTGGGTTGACGAGGTGGTCGATGGCTTGGCGACGCAGTTGGGCTGGCCGCACTTGCTCAAGGTCAGTTGGTCTCAATGTGTGCAAGCCTTGCTGGCCACACCTGTGGTGCTGTGGGCCGGTTGGCCCTTCTTTGCACGTGGTTGGCGCTCGTTCGTCACGTGGCAGCTCAACATGTTCAGCCTGATTGCGATTGGCATCGGGGCGGCCTACCTGTTCAGCGTCTATGCCATCTTGTTGCCCGAGTCGTTGCCTCAAGCCTTTTTGACCGAGCACGGCCTGCCGCTGTACTTTGAGGCTGCGGCTGTGATCGTGACCCTGGTCCTGCTGGGGCAGGTGCTGGAGTTGCGCGCTCGCTCGCGCACCAACTCCGCCATCAAGGATCTGCTGGGTCTGGCGGCCAACACGGCCATCCGCATCGGTGCAGATGGCGTGGAGGCCGAGGTGCCGCTGGAGCAAGTGGTGGTGGGTGACACCCTGCGGGTCAAGCCGGGTAGCAAGGTGCCGGTGGACGGGGTGGTGCTGGATGGCAAGTCCAGCATCGACGAGTCCATGATCACGGGCGAGCCCATTCCTGCCGAGAAGGTGCCGGGCAGCAAGGTCACGGGGGCCACGGTCAACCAGACTGGCTCGTTCACCATGCGGGCCGAGCGTGTCGGGTCTGAGACGCTGCTGGCCCGCATCGTTCAGATGGTGGCCGAAGCGGGGCGTTCACGTGCGCCCATCCAGAAGCTGGCCGATCAGGTCTCTGGCTGGTTTGTGCTGTCGGTGCTGGCCATTGCCCTGGTGGCCGCGCTGGTCTGGGCGGCATTCGGGCCTGCTCCTGCGCTGGCCAACGCGCTGCTGGTCGCTGTTTCGGTGTTGATCATTGCCTGCCCCTGTGCGCTGGGTCTGGCCACGCCCGTGTCCATCATCGTGGGTGTGGGGCGCGGGGCCAAAGAAGGCGTGCTCATCAAGGATGCCGAAGCCCTGGAGTTGATGGAAAAGGTCGATACCCTGGTGGTAGACAAGACTGGCACGCTCACCGAGGGCAAGCCCACGGTACAGACCGTGGTGGCCGCCGACGGGTTTGACAAACAGCAGGTGCTGGCCTGGGCTGCGAGCCTGGAAAAGCTCAGCGAACATCCCCTGGCCACCGCCATCGTGGGCCGCGCTCAAACCGATGGCGTGACGCTGTCGGCTGTGTCCGGCTTTGATGCGGTGACGGGGCAGGGCGTGCGCGGCGTCATTGACGGCCAAACCGTGTTGCTGGGCAACGCACGCTTGCTCGCATCCGCGCAGGTTGACACCTCGTCGGTTGACAAGGATGTGGAAGCCTTGCGCCTGCAAGGTCAGACCGTGATGTACCTGGCGGCAGGATCGAAGCTGGCGGGCTATGTGGGTGTGGCCGACGCCATCAAGGCGTCCACGGCGGAAGCGATTGCCATGCTCAAGGCCTCAGGCGTTCGCATTGTCATGCTCACGGGCGACAACCCAGTGACGGCCGCCGCCGTGGGCAAGCTCCTGGGGCTGGACGACGTCAAGGCGGGTGTGATGCCCGAAGACAAGTACAAGCACGTCAAGGCCTTGCAGGATCAAGGGCGCATTGTGGCCATGGCGGGCGATGGTGTGAACGACGCGCCTGCGCTGGCCCAGGCCAATGTCGGCATCGCCATGGGCACTGGCACCGATGTGGCCATGAGCAGCGCACGCATCGTGCTGGTCAAGGGCGACTTGCGCGGCATCGCCAAGGCGCGTGAATTGAGCCAGGCCACCATGCGCAACATCCGCCAGAACCTGTTCTTTGCCTTCATCTACAACTTCTTGGGCGTGCCGCTGGCCGCTGGCGTGCTGTATCCCTTCCTGGGCATCTTGCTCAGTCCCATCGTGGCCAGCGCGGCGATGGCACTGAGTTCGGTCTCTGTGATTGGCAATGCGCTTCGCCTGCGTTCGGCCAAGGTGTGAGACGCTGATGAGCGCCACCTTGAAACCCCGACAGTCCTCCAGGCTAGCAAAGGCTTCGGGAGTTGATCGCCAAGCTGTAGTGGTTGGAGAAGCCAAAGCCTTGACCAACATGGCCCATGCGCCCGACGCGCTTGCGACGGGCGAGCATCAAAGCCTGGCGGAGCAATTGTTTCGCTACCAGATCGACGTGGTTCAGCGCTCGATCCTGTTCATGGACACGCTGCGCCAGCGTGCCGACAACATGCTGGCCCACGAAGCGGCTGGGATGCCGCCCTTGCTGGATTTCGCGCACGAGGTGGTGCTGGACGCCAGACAGTTCGCTGTACCGGTGAACTACGCCTTGTTGCGCATCCTCCCCTCCAATGACGATGAGCCAACCAAGGTCTCGCCCGATCACCGGCCCATCCTGGTGGTGGACCCCCGTGCCGGTCATGGTCCTGGTATCGGCGGGTTCAAGCGCGACTCCGAAGTGGGCATGGCCTTGACCGATGGCCGGGCGGTTTATTTCGTAGTGTTTTTCCCCGAGCCTCGACCTGAGCAAACGCTGGCCGATGTCCACCACACCTTGCGCCGCTTCGTGGCAAAGGTGTGCGAGCTGCATGAGGGTGTGGCGCCGGCTCTGTACGGCAACTGCCAGGGTGGCTGGGCCGTGGCGCTGCTGGCCGCTGACTGCGAAGGCACCGCCGGGCCAGTGGTGATGAACGGCTCGCCACTGTCGTATTGGGCGGGGGCCTCTGACGTGAACCCCATGCGGCTGGCTGGGGCCTTTCTGGGCGGTGCCTGGTTGTCCCACTTCACATCGGACTTGGGCAATGGCCTTTTTGATGGCGCCTGGCTGGTGCAGAACTTCGAGAGCTTGAACCCGGCGCACTCGTATTTCACCAAGAACTACCAGTTGTTCTCTCAGGTGGACACGGAGCGTGAGCGCTTCCTGGATTTCGAGCGCTGGTGGAGCGGCTACTACTTCTTGAGCCGTGAAGAGATCAAGACCATCGTGGAGAACCTGTTCATCGGGGACCAGTTGGAACAAGGCCTGATGCGCATCTGCGAGCACTGTGTGGCCGACCTGCGCCGCATCCGTCACCCGGTGGTGATCTTTGCATCCAGCGCTGACAACATCACCCCGCCACATCAGGCGCTCAACTGGATTCCCGCTGTCTACCCCAGCACTCAGGCACTCAAGGATGCCGGGCAGCGTATCGTGTACCTGATCAATCGGCACGTGGGACACCTGGGCATCTTCGTGTCGGCCAGTGTCGCGCGTCATGAGCACCACGCGATCCTGCAGGAGTTGGAGCGCATCGAAACCCTGCCGCCCGGTCTTTACCAGATGGTCATTGACTCCGCTGATGAGTCAGAGGGGGCTCGCGGTGCGGCACGCGTGCATTACGAGGAGCGGCAGGTGGAGGATGTGCACTACGCCTACCCCAGGCAAGCCTTCGAGAAGGTGCGCCAGGTCTCGGAAATCAACGAGTCGGCCTATGCGAACTGGGTCAGCCCATGGGTGCGCACCTGGGCCAACCCTTGGGGTGCGGCCATCCAAAAGTGGATGCATCCCATGCGCGTGCAGCGCTATGCCTTTGCGACGGCGCTCAACCCATTGACCGCATCCCTCGCACCCTGGGCGGCCTGGGTCAAAGACAACAGACAGCCTGCTGAGCCCAGCAACGCATTCCTCAAAGCCCAGGTCCAAGCGGCCAAGGGCGTGGCCGATGTCATGGACAACGGGCGGCACCTGCGCGACGCCATGGGCGAGACCCTGTTCCAGCAGTACTTCTGCCAAGGCGTTCAAGACCTTTAACTCAACATTCCATTTGGAGCAATGACATGCGCAAGCTGATCGCCATCACGATGACCGCAGCGGCCCTGAGCCTGAGCGGTTGCGGCTACAACACCTTCCAAACCACCGACGAGCAGATCAAGGCAAGCTGGTCGGAGGTTGTGAACCAGTACCAGCGGCGAGCCGATCTGGTGCCCAACCTGGTCAACACGGTCAAGGGCGAGGCCAACTTCGAGCAGGGCACGCTGACCAAGGTGGTGGAGGCGCGTGCCAAGGCCACGTCCATCCAGGCCACGCCGGAGCTGGTCAACGACCCGCAAGCCTTCCAGAAATTCCAGCAGGCCCAAGGCGAGTTGTCTGGCGCCTTGTCTCGCTTGCTGGTGGTGACCGAGAACTACCCGACACTGCGCGCGAACCAGGGCTTTCGGGATTTGCAGGCTCAGCTGGAAGGCACGGAAAACCGCATCACCGTGGCGCGCAATCGCTACATCAAGTCGGTCCAGGACTACAACGTGACGGTGCGCACCTTCCCCTCGAACCTCACGGCCATGGTCATGGGCTACAAGGAAAAGCCCAACTTCGCCGTCGAGAACGAAAAGGAAATCTCCAAGCCGCCCGCTGTGGACTTTGGCGCTGCGGCCGGGGCGTCGAAGTGACACCCACCATGGCAAGGGCGCTGCTGCTTGCCATCTCGCTCTGGTGGTCGGCGCTGGCCGGTGCGCAAGTGCCCGTGCCGCCCCTGAGCGGGCGCGTGGTTGATCAAACCAGCACACTGAGCGCTGAGCAACAAGCCAGCTTGAGCCAAACGCTGCAAGCCTTTGAGACCCGAAAAGGCTCCCAATTGGCTGTGCTGATCGTGCCCACCACGGCGCCTGAGCCCATCGAGCAGTTCGCCTTGCGTGTGGCCGAGCAGTGGAAGATCGGGCGCAAGAAAGTGGACGATGGCGCCATCCTGGTGGTGGCCAAAGAAGACCGCACCTTGCGCATCGAGGTTGGCTACGGCCTGGAGGGCGCGCTCAACGACGCGACGTCCAAGCGCATCATCAGTGAGGTCATCGTGCCACGCTTCAAGCAACAGGATTTTGCGGGTGGCATCGCTGCGGGCGTCGATCAGATCATCCGCGTGGTCGATGGTGAACCTCTGCCTGCCCCCCAGGAGCGGCCCGACCAGGGGGCCAACGATGTGCAGCAGTTCGCACCCGTGGCGATCATCCTGGCGCTGGGCTTGGGCAGCATCTTGCGCGCCTGGCTGGGCCGCTTGCCCGGTGCCTTGGTCACAGGAGGCGTGGTGGCTGGGGTGACCTGGTTCATGGCGGGCGCATTGTCATTGGCCTTGGCAGCCGGGGTCATCTCACTGGTCTTCACGCTGGCTGGGGGCATGGGCTTGCTGGCGGCCATGGGCGGGCGCGGTCATCGAGGCTATGGCGGCGGCGGGGGCTTTGGAGGTGGTGGCGGTGGTTTCGGCGGCGGCGGTGCGTCAGGGAGATGGTGATGAGCAAACTCTCCAGGATCGTGTCGCACATGACGACCACACGCGGGTGTGTCCACCGGGCCTTTCCGCCCAAGTCCATGCACGCCATCGAGCAGGCGATCAAGGCAGCCGAAGTCGGCCATGCAGGCGAAATTCGCTTTGTGGTGGAAGGCGCACTCGATGGCTTACCTCTGCTGAGAGGTCAGTCCGCGCGTGAGCGGGCCATCGAGGTCTTCTCGCTGTTGGGCATCTGGGACACCGAGCACAACAGCGGTGTGCTGATCTACCTGTTGCTGGCCGATCGGCGCGTCGAAATCGTGGCCGATCGGGGCATCCATGCCCGCGTCGGACCAGGCGGTTGGGAGGCGCTGTGTCGGGACATGGAGGCTGCGTTTCGCAGCGACCAATACGAACAAGGCGCCATCACCTGCATTGGTGCGGTGGCGCAGCACCTTTCTCGGCATTTTCCTTCGCACGGACAACATGCCCACAATGAACTACCGGACGCGCCAGTGGTCCTGTGAGGACACGTTCAGTGTTGATTTGGCCATCATCCACAGCAGCATCCACCCTTGGCTTTGCCGGTGCTGCCACAGCCGCCAGATGGCTTGCCCTGCACAGGCAAGGCTGAGGTGGACAGCTTGGCCGGGTAGCCTGCCGCATTCAGGGCTGAGATGAGGGGCAGGCCATCGGTGGCCAAAGCACCGCTCACCTTGACGTGGCCGGACTGCAGGCTCACGTCCACGTGCTGCACGCCGCTCAGTGTCTGCAGTGCCTGAGTGACGTGCTTGACGCACGAGCCGCAACTCATGCCCTGGACTTCAAGATCGATGGTGTTCATGTTCAGGCTCCAATAGAAAGGGGAAAGGACGTTGTCCGGTAGATCAGCGGTAGCTTTGGTACACCGTGCTGCGGCCATCTGCTTGGACCAGCAACACATCATGGGGAACCAAACGGTTGCCATAGGCTGGACCATCCATGCCTGGCGACCCCACTGGCATGCCGGGCACCGTCAGGCCAACAGCACGGGGTTTTTCTTTCAGCAAGCGCTGGACATCGCGTGCAGGGACATGCCCCTCCAGCGCGTAGCCGCCGACGCTGGCCGTGTGGCAGGAGCCCAGCTTGTCGGGGATGCCCAGGCGCTTGCGCGCGCCGACGTTGCCTGTCTCATGCACTCGGACAACGAAGCCGGCTTTTTCCATGTGGGCAACCCAGTCCTTGCAGCACCCGCATTGGGGGTCTTTCCATACTTCGACGATCGGGCCATCAGGCTGGGCCCAGGCGCCCACTGTGGCGAGGACCAATGCGCCCACCAACCACTGGCGGCGTTGCAATCCGACAAATCTGTGCATGCTGGATCTCCTGTTTGCTGGCGGCTTCGAAGCTGCGGATGGACACTGCAGGCTCTTCGGGCAGCATCCACGCGTCAGCACATTTGCAGGATAGGCTCGCGTAGTTATCTGCAGCATGACGCTGACATTACATTTGCTTCATGCAGGACCAACTTCCAGAAACCTCCAATGTCCAGGGCGAATTAGGGCGCATGCAATTGGCATGGCTGGCTGCCGCCATCCTGGTGGTGTCCACGGGTTATGGGGCCTTGATGCCTTTGCTGCCGACCTGGCTGGCGCTGGCCAGGCCTGATGCTGCAGCCAGTGACATCGCCGACCATGTGGGGTTCATCACAGGGGTGTATGCGTTCGGAGTATTAATGGGGGCACCTTTTTGGGGACTGGTCTCTGACCGCGTGGGGCGCAAGCCGATCCTGATCATGGGCTTGGCGGGCTATGTGGCGAGCCTGCTCTTGTTGCTGGCGCCATCGTTGGCGGGGCTGTCGGGGTTGTATGCCTTGCGGTGCACCAGCGGTTTCTTTGTTGCGGCAGTCATTCCCGTGGTGTCTGCCTTGATCGCGGAGCACACTCGGCCATGGCAGCGTGCACGTCGCTTCGCCTGGCTCGGTGCCGTGTCGCTGATCGGATTCCTGTTTGGCCCGTGGTTGAACGCGGCGGCCGACTGGATCAGCCAGGGTGCCTTGCGCGGGATATCGGCGCCCCAGGTCGTGGTGGTGCTCTCGGCTTTGCTGGGTGCTGCGACGATGGCAGGGCAGATCTGGACCTTGCCTCATTCGCCCAAGACACCGCCATCGTCCAGGCCTGAGCATGTCAGTGACAAGGCCGAAGGCTTCGCTGCGCTGTGTGGGCTCGACACCTTGGTCATGTTTGCTTTGTCGGGGTTTGAGGTCGGCATCATGTTGCAAGGTCAGCAGCATCCCGATCTGAGCTCGCGCCAGGTGTCGATGATGTTTGCCGAATGCAGCCTGGTGATGCTGGGCGTCAATGCCGTGCTGTTTTTCTCTGAACTGCTGGAGCGGACCCCGCCGCGCAAACTCATCTGCGTCGGGCTGTTGCTGGCCATCACCGGTTTGGCCTTGCTTGCCTGGCATCGGGCCGAGGCCTGGATGTACCTGGGCGTCAGCCTGACCTCGGCTGGCACAGGCCTGGTGCTGCCCGTGATCGCCTATGTCGCGGCGGGCGCCGAGCGTGACAGGCTGGGTGTCACGATGGGGGGGCTGGCCGCCGCCAGCAGCGTGGGCCAGATCGTGGGTTCGGCTGTCGGTGGATGGCTGTTCGGTGTTGCTGCCCAGCACAGCTATGGTTGGCTGACGGCGCCATTGGTGGCGATACTGGCGTTGGTGCTGCTGCGCCCAGCCTTGTGGGCGCGCCAACCATCCCCGCAGCTACAACCATAGCCACCTGCTTGATCACATGCATGACACCCTGACCGTCCTGATCGACCATTGGAAGAGCGATCCGCACAGCACCTACAACACCTGGTTTCTGTGGGAGGAGCGGCTCAAGAACTTCCGCTCGATCCGCCGAGGCATCGGACAGGTGGTTCGCGACATCGATGCAGGTACTTTCGGCAATGCCTACCGAGGCTCGTCTCTGGAGACGGTGGTGGGCTCAGTGGCCGAACAGCGCCAGATTTTCAAGGGGGCTGACCACGCCTTCCTGTGGAAACCCAAGCTGCGCATTCCCGACATCTATGAAAACGCGGCCAACCAAAAGGCCTTTGCCCGTTTGCTCGACGCCTGTGATTGCTGTGACACGATCGAATCGATCATCGAGGCGATTCAGCGCATCGATGCACTGCAGATCAAAGGCCTGGGGCCTGCTGTGGCCAACCTCCTGTACTTCATTCACCCCACGCTGGTTTCACCCTTCAACACCGCGATTGTCCGAGGCTACAACGCGGTGACGGGGGCCAATGTCAAACTTGGGCGATGGGACCATTACCTGTCCATGCGAGAGGGCTTGGTTCGGATCAACCAGGCGCACCGTCAACAACTGTCCAATGACCTGGGTGCGCTGGCCGGTTTGATGTTCGATGTGGGCAATGGACGGTATGCCGCGCCGCCCAGGTTGGATGACCCGGATGCCATGTCGCAATCCAGAGCACTTTGGGAAGCCGATCTCAACAAGGTTCGCGAGGAATCGTCCGCTGCGCAAAAGCAGTGGCTGCGTGATGCGGAAAGCGATGCCACCCACACCGACATCCAGGGACGATTGAGGGACCTGGGTCTGGCCTTGGGCTTTGATGTCTGGATCGCCTCCAATGACCGCGGCCGCACCTACGGCGGCGGGCGCCTGGGCGATGGCTGCCTGGCCGATCTGCCCGTGAACGTCAGCACGCGAGGTGATGCGGTTCGCCTCATTGACGTGATCTGGCTGGAGAAGGGGGCCGCCAGCGTGGCGGCGGCTTTTGAGGTGGAGCACTCCACGTCCATCTACTCGGGGATCGTGCGCATGCTGGATCTGGCCCTGGGGAGTGATGTGGGGGCATCCAGTGTCCTGTTTCTTGTCGCTCCCGACAGCCGACGCGACGAAGTCAAACAACAGTTGGCCAGACCTGCGTTCAGCCGAGTATCCGAGTTGGGGATCCGCTACCTGCCGTACGGTGAGTTGCAGAAGCACCGAGATGCCATTGCCCGATTCGGTTCGGGGATCAAGCCGATCATCGACATCTCGCAGAGGCTGTAGCACGTGGTCGATTGATGATCACGTCGGTTGCACAGCTTTGCTGTGCCGAAAGCTTTTGAGCCAATCGTTGAGCGCGTAGATTTGGATGACCGTGTTGACCGCTTGCAGTCCCATCAGTCCGTACTGATGCAGATCGACATAGACGAACATCAAACTGATGTTGCCAACGATCCAGCAGGCATATCCCGCGGGATTTTTCTTGGCAATGAGAAGCTGGCCGGACAGGCCCATGAGGATGATGAGGGGTTGCAGCCAATCCATGCGGGTCTCCAAAGCATGGGCCGATTCTGGGTTTTCCTCTGATTGAGAGTGGGGGGATCAACGTGCGAAAGACGTGTGGTCTTACATGTCATTTTGGTCATGGTCCGGTCATGAGCGTGGCGAACGCTCGTTGAGCAGTGACTACATTGCAAAAATGTAATTTGCGGGTCAGGTTGCTGTGATCCTGGCTGCATAGGATGCAGTCTCAAGGTAATGCCTTGCTGGTTGATGCTGGCGGGTGTGCCGTTGAGGTGGCGTGTGCTGAGCCAAGCCACAAAGCGAAGCGCTCATGCCTCGGTATTCGGAGAATCATCATGAAACGCCTTTCCGTCATTTTTGCAAGCCTGCTTGTTAGTTTGTGCTCTGTGGGGGCATGGGCCCGCCCTGACCATGAGCCACCCAAGCGTCACGCCGAGCGCGACACATCTGCCATCGCTGAAAACTTTCGCATTGGCGTTGACCGAACCATCACGGTTGAGCCAGGTGCGACTCGGTGGGTGAATGTCCGGCGGGCGGAGGTGATTCGGTTCGTTGTGAAGCCCGCTGGTGGCACACCTGATGAATTCATTCGTCGCATGGACGTTTTGTCAAACCAGCCCTATCCGCTGTCGAAGTTGGCACCAGAAGGGTTGGCGTCAGGTCTTGCCAACGTGATGGTGTACGTGGCACCGGATCGCCTTTCCCGGCGTTGAGTTAGATGCGGTCAACTTTTACGAGGGCTGTCATGTTTTTGAATTCTCGTGCGGCAATGAAATCAGCCGTTTGTGCGCTGATGTTTGCCTCATTGGCAACAGCATCAGTCGGGGCCATTGCGCAATCCCAATCACAGGCCATAGCCAATGACATGGAGAGGGCAAGGCTTCAACAGGCTGATCCTGCCAACACATTGGCGAGCGTGCCCATGGTTGTCTATCGCTCTGCACTGGCTGGCGTGCGTCGTCTGGCGAGCCCAGAAGTCAACGATTGGAGGCAAAGCAACGCGATGGTCAACAAAAACTCAGGCGGCAGAGCACCAGAGTCCGGTGGCTATGCTCGTCCGGACCAAGTAACAGGTGGCGCGATGACGCCGTCGGAGGCGCCTCATCAAGGGCATCGGGGAAAGTGAACATGCGGATGAATCTTTTGCTGTCTTCGCGCACTGGCGCCTTGTTGCTGTCTGCCAGTGTCGTCGTGCTGGGTGGGTGCTCGACGTTTGAGCCTGATGGCGGCTTTGCACCGGTTCAGCGCGAGACGCAGTTGAGAACAGGGCTCAAAGCGCAGTGGCTCAGAAGTGACGCCGAGCAAACCAGTGCGCGTCAGGAGGTTTCCGCGCTGTTGTCCAAGACGTTATCTGTAGACGATGCGGTGCAGGTGGCTTTGCTCAACAACAGGGGCTTGCAAGCCGCCTATGCTGAACTGGGGGTGTCTGAAGCCGATTTGGTCCAGGCGTCTCGACTGCCCAACCCCAGCATTTCATTTGGTCGCCTACGACGAGGTGATGAGGTCGAGTTTGATCATGGTCTGCAGTTCAATCTGGCTAGGATGTTGACTGCACCGCTGGTCTCCGGGATTGAGGCCAGGCGGTTTGAACAAACGCGCCGAATCGCAACCCTGGAGACCTTGAGCTTGGTCTTTGAAACACGCAAGGCGTGGTTCAACGCTGTGGCTGCCAAGGAGGCGGTGCGATATGCGCAGCAGGTTTTGCAGTCAGCAGAGATCGGTGAAGAGTTGGCGTCTCGCATGGCCGCTGCAGGCAATTGGAGCAAACTGGATCACGCACGGGAGCAGGGGTTCTATGCTGACGCAGCGCTGGGTCTTGCCCGAACAACGCAAGCTGAGCTCAATGCACGCGAGAAGTTGACCCGCTTGATGGGTGTGTGGGGTGAACAGCTGAGTTTCAACTTGCCTGATCGCTTGCCCGAGCTGCCCAAAATGCCGACCGATCAGCCTGACGTCGAACAGGTCGGCATGGCTCAGCGCCTGGACGTGCAGGCAATGAAGGCCCAAAGCGAAGGCCTGGCGCGCAACCTGGGGCTGAGCAAAGTCACACGCTTTTTGAACGTGCTGGAGTTGGGCGCGGTCAGCAACACGTCCAACGCGGCGCTGACGCAACGTGGCTACGTTGTCAGCCTAGAGGTGCCCTTGTTTGACTGGGGCAGTGCGCGAACGGCAAAGGCCGAAGCGATGTACATGCAATCGGTTGACCGCCTGTCGCAGACGGCTGTCAATGCCCGCTCTGAGATCCGGCAGTCCTATGCGGCCTATCGGTCTAGCTATGACATCGCACGTCACTACAAGGATGAGGTCGTACCCAATCGCAAGCGGGTTTCGGAAGAAAACCAGCTTCGCTACAACGGCATGTTCATTGGTGTTTTTGATCTGCTGGCGGATGCCCGCTCGCAGGTGATGGCCGTCAACGGCTACATCGATGCATTAAGGGATTTCTGGTTGGCTCAAAGTGACATGCAGTTGGCGCTGGTTGGGCCTCCGCCTTTGAGCAGCTCGGCAGCAAGCGTGTCATCGACCGCGGCAAGTAATTGAACAGATCAAGATTTGACGGAGTACATCCATGGATGACAGGAGACGTTTTCTACAAGGCTTGGGGCTCGCTGGCGGGGCGGTCGCGGCCAGTGCGGTCAGTCGAGTCGCCATGGCCGCCCTGCCGGAGCCCATGTCTCAGTCCTCGCCAGAGACCATGCCTCCGCTTGTGCCCAACAGCGGTCGACCTTACAACCCCGTGGTCACGCTCAACGGTTGGACGTTGCCATGGCGCATGAAGGATGGTGTCAAGGAGTTCCACCTTGTGGCCGAGCCCGTCGTGCGTGAACTGGCTCCGGGGACGAGGGCTCACCTGTGGGGGTACAACGGACAGTCTCCTGGTCCGACCATCGAAGTGGTGGAAGGAGACAGGGTGCGCGTCTTTGTGACGAACAAGCTGCCGGAGCACACGACCATCCATTGGCATGGTCAGCGTCTGCCCAACGGGATGGATGGGGTCGGTGGGTTGAATCAACCGACGATTCAACCGGGAAAGACTTTCGTCTATGAGTTCGTGGCCCGGCGCCCCGGCACGTTCATGTACCACCCTCATGCCGATGAGATGACGCAGATGGCCATGGGCATGATGGGCTTTTGGGTCACCCATCCCAAAAGCAAACACCCATTGATTGACGACGTTCAGCGGGATTACTGTTTCTTGCTCAATGCCTATGACATCGATCCGGGGAGTTACACCCCCAAGATCATGACGATGTTGAATCAGAACTTGTGGACTTGGAACAGCCGCATGTTTCCGGGGATTTCGCCATTGGTCGCGCGCAAGAACGACAAGGTGCGCATCCGCATCGGCAACCTGACGATGACCAACCATCCCATCCATTTGCATGGGCACGAGTTCCTGGTCACAGGCACGGACGGTGGCCCGACACCCAAGTCCACCCGGTGGTACGAGGTGACCACCGACGTGGCCGTGGGGCAAATGAGGCAAATCGAGTTTCTGGCTGACGAGGAGGGTGATTGGGCATTTCATTGCCACAAAAGCCACCACACCATGAACGCGATGGGACACGATGTGCCAACGATGATCGGCGTAGACCACAAAGACGTGTCCAAGCGGATCACGCAGCTGATCCCCGACTACATGGTGATGGGTGAGCGTGGCATGGCAGACATGGCAGAAATGGAAATGCCCTTGCCAGACAACACGACCCCCATGATGACGGGGCAGGGCCCCTACGGGTCTGTGGAGATGGGCGGCATGTTCTCAATGGTCAAGGTGCGCAAAGACCAAAAGCCCGGGGACTACAAGGACCCCGGTTGGTTCAAGCCGCCAGCAGGATCAGTGGCCTATGAATGGTCAGGACAGTTGAGCGAGCCTGTTCGAGAAACGCCCACACCCCCCAAGACTCCAGCCAGTATCGACCTTCAGGTTCGCAAACCGACGGGGCATGCAGGTCATTGATTCAACTTCAACTCTTTTAACCTCAAGGACTTGATCATGCATTTGAAGAAAATCTGGTTGTTGCTGCCGCTTCTTGTCGCCAGCAATCTGAGCATGGCCGACACAGCTCAGGGCGCGCATCACCAAGACGCAGGCCATGCGCATGGCAGTGACGATGCTTCGGAGTATGCGGCCATCGGTCAACCTGGAATGGCCAGCCAAGCCACACGCACGCTGACCATTGAGATGAGCGATGGCATGCGTTTTACACCGGCTGAGATTCAGGTGAAGAAAAACGAAACCGTGCGCTTTGTGGTGAAGAACGCAGGGACGCTCAAGCACGAGATGGTGCTGGGGACCACGGCAGAACTCAAATCGCACTACGCCTTGATGCTCAAGAACCCTCAAATGGAACATGCCGATCCCAACATGATCACGTTGCCCCCTGGTCAAACGGGTGAAATCATCTGGACGTTTTCCAAAGCGGGCATTGTCGATTTCGCATGTCTTCAGCCGGGGCATTTCGACGCGGGCATGAAGGGGCGTGTCAACGTTGTCGGTGCACCTGCCTCACAGGCAACCCATCAGCACTGAGCCCGTTCATTGCTGACTGCAGGCGCAGTTTGCACATTCTTTTTTACTCAAAGGACCGACATGAAAAAGACCTACACCCATCTGGCTCGCGCAACCTTGTTGGCGGCGCTGGCTTACTCATTGACGGGAGCACAGGCGGCCGATCACATGGCTGGACATGGCATGCCCCAGGCCACAGCGATGGCTTCTGGCGCTGGCGCAGAGTCTGACGCCATGGCGTTGACTGAAGGCGTGATCCGCAAGGTCGATGCGTCGACCAAGAAGATCACCATCAAGCATGAGGAAATCAAGAACCTGGAGATGCCGGGCATGACCATGGTGTTCCAGGTCAAGGACGAGTCGTTGTTGAACACGGTCAAAGCCGGTGACAAGGTCAAATTTCGCGCGGAAAGACAGGCTGGTGCGCTTGTCGTGGTTCGCCTTGAAGTGATGCCATGAGTGGTTGAGGCGGTTCGTGAGTTCACGGCCCGCCGTCATGACTTGCTTTGTGGTTCGAGGCCTAGATCGTAATGTGGTGAAGGGCGTTGACGATTTTTGTTACAGGAGATCACGATGGCCAAACACATGTCCTTGATTCTTTGGGGCGGGGTGTCGTTTTTGAGCGCATGCGCTTCGCTTGAACGTGAGGCTGGCGATTACCAAGCCGGATGGCGGCGTGCACAAGTGCTGGAAATCGTCCGCGCTGGCACCGTGACGCCGTCAGCCATCAAAGACTGCCAAACGATGTTGCCACCTGGTGCTTCCTACGCCCAGTTTGCAGTCGTGTCCTACAGCTTCGGAGGGGATCCCAATCTGAGAAAGAAAATCGCTGTCGGCATCCCCGCAGCTGACCGGGGGCTGGAGGTTGGCGCCTGGGTGTCAGTGAACGTTGTGGATTGCGTGTTGCCGCTCAAGCGGCTGACGCCAGCATGAGCGGCATCGGACATGGTTTGAACTCTTCGGGCGCAGACATGAGATCAAATTTCGGTTCTGCGTCATTGGTGACGCAATAGCAGACTTGACTCGAATTTGAATAGACACAATGTTCAGAAAGACCATTATTCCCATTGAGCGTGAGCCTGGCCTTGCCGGTCAAAAAAATTCGCCACTCAAGGCAATCGAGAAGAAGGAATTGACGACTGATCGGGTGGGTGTTTTTCATGTTCCGCAAGGCAATACCACTCGCGGAGTAAACGCATATATTGTCAAATACTTGTTGGCTCATGCGCGGAGCCGTGGCTGGAAGCGGTTGCTTGACATCCCGTGTGGGAATGGTTTATTCGCTCAGACTGTTAAAATGCATGTCGGTATGGATGTTTTGGGGGCTGATATATTGCTCGATCCAAAGTATCTGTCGGAGAAGTTTTATCAGAGAATCGATGCGGCATCTCCATGCATCGATCAAGGCAAGCATCCGAATTTTGATGTCGTTACATGCATCAGCGGCATCATGGAATTTGGAAATACGTCGAGGTTCTTGGATTTTTGTCACGAAAACCTGGCTGACGGTGGAGGGCTGATTGTTTCAAACGACAGCGTGCAAACCCTGCAAGATAGAATCATGTTCTTTTTTTTGGGTAGAACCAGAAGGCAAAAGCTTCTTCGTTTGCAAGGGGAGAATATATGGAATTTATTCCCATTGGGCATGATGATCCGGTTGTTGCAGGACTCAGGATTCAAAGTGGAGGGGATTGAGTATTTTGTTGGCAAGAGAAGAAATTATTGGATGTTACTTCCTTCTGTTTTTTTGTATCCCTTTCAACTTGCTTATATTGTTTTTTCTGGGTTTGCAGAAAAGTACAATTTGAAGGGTGATTTGAAATTTAAAATGTATCCATTCCGCTCAATGTATTGCACGCACTATGTGGTGGTTTGTCGGAAATCATCCGATATTTGATGCCGCTTGAAAGGAGCTCCAGCGCTGTTTGTCACGTTGGCGAGGCAACATCAAATCAGAGGATCGCCCTCGTCTTGCTGAAGCCATGTTTGGCCCTGTTAATCCGAATTTGAGCTCGTTTTTTCGATCGGCGCTAATGCCGTCTAGCCTCAATCTGGTCATATCAGTGCCCTATCCTCGGTCAGTGCTCATTTGTGCAGACCCTCCCTAGCCGAATTGGTCGGGCTCTCGGTGACCGGCGAGTGCTTCGCACGCGAGAGGCTCTTCGTCACGCACTCCTGGCACCGCTTGTCGAACGCCGGTGGGATGGCATTGACATCCAGTTGCTGTGCCAACGCGCTAATATTGGCGGGTGAACCTTTTACTTGTATTTTCCATCAAAGAGGTCTGCTCATGGGAGGTTTT
>Ga0265327_10000906_pt1 | contig 43527 bp, 41 predicted proteins | sample 41621metaG_FD_202089 | JGI IMG/M metagenome (GOLD analysis project Ga0265327, IMG submission 202089) | Rhizosphere microbial communities from Carex aquatilis grown in University of Washington, Seatle, WA, United States - 4-16-21 metaG | ecosystem: Host-associated > Plants > Roots > Rhizosphere... | reverse complement strand
AGAAAGTAGGAGAGCCGCCTAAGATAATTATTGGTGCTGGCAAGCCATTGTCTTTTATTTTTTCTATTGATGATTCAATTATGGAAAAAACCGCATCAGCTTCTTTTTTTCTTTCATTAAAATCGGAGTTGGTAATATGCCCGTCATAAGCATGTAAGCCTTTTATCACCATGCCGGGTGCCGCAGCGCAAAAACCACACAATTCCAGCATTTCGGTGCCGGGTAAAATACCTGTTCGGTTCATGCCTACATTCAAATCAATATAAACGGGAACGGTTAGCCCGGCATCAGAAAATACTGCAGATTGCTCTTTAGCGCTTGTTAAATTATCCGTTAAACATGAGAATAATGTGTCCGGATATTTTTTTATCAGATGTATAAACCGCTGCAGTTTGGGGCCAACAGGTTGATAAGCCAGCAACACATCTTTAGCATTTGCTATGCCTAACATTTCTGCTTCGGCAATGGTGGCGCATTTAAATTTGTGAATGCCTGCTGCTATCATCATGGCAGTAACTTGAGCACATTTATGGGTTTTAGCGTGTGGGCGCAAACGATTTACGTCTCCCATCATTTTTATTGCCGTTTGAATATTCTGCTGTACCCTTGCTGGAAAAACCAACAGGGCAGGAGAATCTATTGTTGCAGCATTGACAATGTTAAACCATGATTTATTGTTGTTCATGAAATAAATTTACTTCATAGGGCGGATTTTTTTTGAAATTAATTATTGTTGCACTTTAAAGTCTTGATTACTGAACGGAGGATTGTCAGGTATTTTTATCACATTAAATTCATGATTAGTCGCATGATGGCAATTGTTACAAGTGTTTGTTAACAAAAGATAACAGTGATTAAATTGGGCGATATTTTTATGTTGTATGGAATTAGTAATGCTATCTATCGGAGGGTCTATCATTCCTACCGAATTTGTTTCGGGTCTGTCGCTACAATAATCTTTTATATCTGCCAGTGATTCTTTTATTTCATTTATCTCAAAATCGGCCAACTTCCAATTTTGGTTTTGAGCAGCAAACCAAAGTTTGTTATGATGAACTTGAATACTGCTCATAAATTCTCCTAAACCTGGCTTGTAAGCACTGTCCACTTTTTTTTGCAATCTATCTATTTGTATTTGCAGAAATTGGTTATTGTCTTTTTGATTGTTGCAAGCAAAACATGCAACTAATAAAGTAAAGATGATGATATATTTCATGTGACTGAATTTAATGTTAACCCTGATGTATAACAGGCTGTAAAAGCAAGGCTCCAAAAATATGCCGTTTTTGTCAGCTGTTTTTGAGTTTTCGTCTTAATTGGATCAGCTTGAATTTTATGTTGTCGTAAATTAAACCTGCAACCAATGTAGCTGCTGCAAAAATCAGTGTATGAAGACCAACTTTGGCATATAGCGTTCCCCCAGCAATTCCCCCAATAAAAAAGAAACTTATGATTGTTAAACGCAATTTTATTGATGAGATGAGTTTGTGCTTCTGTTCCTGGGCTTTATAAAAAAATAATTGTGATAACTCTATTCCCAGGTCTGTAAAAAGGCCTGTTAAATGAGTTGTTCTAACTCTGGCGCTTGAGATTGTGGTGACCAAAGAGTTTTGTAAGCCCATTGCAAAAAGTAAGCTAAATGCAATAATATTAGGGTTGGTTGTTATAAAGCCCTGCCCCCAAACACCTATCAAAAATAATATTAAACATTCCATTGATGCAGGAACAATGTAAATGTAATGATCATTTTTCTTCGAAATAATTTCAACAAGAAAACTGGAAACAAAGGAACCCAGGAAAAAGAAAAATATGTAAAGAAAATAAACAAACCCTTCCCAAAAGTTGAGTTTAAAAACTTCATCCACAAAAAATGCGAAATGTCCGGTTACATTAGTGGTTAACCGTTGTACTGCAAAAAAACCAGCAACATTTACAATGCCTGCAACAAAAGATAATAACGAAGCTATTTTTAGGTTGTGGCTTAAAGTTCGTGTCTTACCCTGGTGTCTAAACATGTTGAATTTTTTCTTCGTTTATCAGAATTTGTACATTATTGCAGCAAATGTAGCTGTTGTGTTGTTGCACAAAGTAGGGAATTAGGAAGTGTTTTTTATAGCTTTCCTATAATTTCTTAGAACCAGGCAGCCAAATTATAAAAAAAAGCTGCCTGTTTATTTAATTGGTGAGTAAGAAACAACATTTATCACTTTTCCAAAAACTCCTCCACTTTTTCCTCCCATTTTTCAGGTTCGTTTTCGTAGAGGTTTTCATGCCCGCTGTTTTCATATACCACCAATTGTTTTGGCTCAGTAATATTCTTAAATATTTCATTGATCTCAGCTTCTGTTACGCCTTTATCCTTTTTGCCCCATTGCAGCAACACAGGGCATTGAATTGCTTTTACAAAATCCTTGGGTTGCATGTTGAAAGCCCAAAATCCATTGAGGATGCCGCCCCAAAAAGTTAATATGCTTGCAATGGGTTCTGCAGGCAGGCCTGCCATTCTCATTTTCCCTTCCACCGTTTTGGGCAAAGAAGCAAAAGGCATTTCGAGAATAACTTTTGCAGGTGTTAAATGATAATCGGCAATAGCTTTGGTAACCGTAGCGGCACCTAACGATATACCGTAGAGGATAATATTATTTTCACCATTATTTTTTAAATAATCATAAGCCAGTTTTACATCTTCTGCTTCCCGGTAACCAATGGTACAGGTATTGCCTTCACTTTGGCCATGTGCTCTAAAATCAACCAATAAAGTTGAATAACCCATTTCATTGAAGAAATTGCTTTGTGAAAGATTAGCCGATTTTTCGCTTCCCAGCCCGTGAAATAATGCAACGGTTCCTTTTGCATGCGGTACGTGAATGAACCAGGCAGCTAATGTTAAACCACTTGCTGTTTTCAATTTCACATTGGTATAAACTGAATCAGGAAGCGTGCCGACAAGTTTCTCTTGTTTCAATCCTAATAAAGCCACTTTTGTTTTGCCCCAAAATCCATTGGCTTGTTCCTCCATAGGCTGCACAGTGCCGTGTTCGTAAAAATGTGTGAGCTTATAAGCTTGCATAATGGCAACAAAGTTGAACAGCAAAAAAAATAAGAGTGAAGCAAAAAGTATTTTTTTATACCATTTACGTTTTTTAACTGTCATAGAAGAAGGTTGAATTGTTGAATATTTTGCAAGCGGGAGAAGAATTTATTTTAATATTTCATCCAGTTTCTTCGCCATTGCTGCAAATTCTTTTTCTTCGTACCCGGTTGATAAGTAAACTACTTTGCCATCTTTATCAATCAAATAATTTCTTGGGATATATTTTGTTGCAAAAAGGGCATAGATCACTTTGTCTTTATCTGGAAACATGGGTAAATCAAACTTGGATCTTTCCTTGAATGTTTGTATTTCTGCATCAGAATGGTCTCTGCCAATTACCAATAAGGTAAAGTTTTTTTTGTTTTTATATTTTTCCCAAATTTTGGCTTGAAGAATGGGTAGTTCTGTTAAACGAGGCCCACACCAGGTGGCAAAGAAATTTAGTAATACTACTTTATGTTTTGATGAAGCCGCATCAATAACATTACCTGTATTAGATGTAATAGCAAAAGCAGGAAGCGCTTGTCCTTTTTTTACAATATCGTCTTGCGCATGCGTTGTAAGTGTTACCAATAAAACAGCAAGAAAAAATACATGTTTCATATTGTTCAAAGCTTAATTTGTTACTAGTAAATCATACTGCTTGCCGCAATTGAAAGCCTGGCGATGATAAGTGTTTTTAACACCAGGTTCAATTGAGAAACACTATTCAAATATAGTACAAATCAGTGCTATAGAGGTAATCGACAAATTTTACAAGGCAGCTTTCAAAATGTAAGGTAAAAAGAATCAAGCATCCGGAATTACCGGCTCTACTAACTTTTTTAATTTCTCTAAAGATTCCTGCCAGCCTAAATAACAGCCTTCTGCCGGTATTGCTGCAGGAATATTTTCTTGAGTAATTTTAAGGTCGGTACCCACGGAATTTTTTGTAATCCAAACTGTAGTAATCATATCTCCTGGTAAATTGGGATCATCAAAGCGATCGATATATTTTATAAAAGCATTTGGTTTTAATTCTAAATACTCCCCACCAAATGATTGCACATTGCCCGTTGAAAAATTGGTGAAAGACATTTTAAATGAACCACCAACACGGGTATCCAACTGCTGCACTTGTGCAAAAAAACCATAAGGTGGCAGCCAGGCTGCAAAAGCATTGGGATCGGTAAATGCACGATACACTTTTTCGGGACTTGTTGTAAGTACTCTATGAAGAGACACGCTATTATTTGTCATAGTATTATATTTTATCCCTACTCATCTGGCTTTTCGGTTACGCCCGTTTAATGGTTGCTGCTCCAAAGAGTAGCTCCAAAAAATCATGCCATTATCTGTATCATCATGGGGAATATTTTTCCTATGCACCCACATTACCTGTCTTCACTTTTCCGGCTCGTTTGTAATTGATAAGAATAACACCTTTTGATGTAACCGTACTCTCCGTTACATTAAATGCTGCAGGGATGGCGCCATTATCAAAAATCTTTTTTCCCTTACCTAAAGTCAGGGGGTGAATTTTGAGCCTGAGTTCGTCAACCAAATCATGCTTTAATAATAATTGAATTAGTTTGCTGCTTCCCCAAACTTGAATGGCAGGGCCTTTTGAATTTTTCAGTTGCTTGATATCAGCCACGTTTTTAAGGAACGCCGAATTTTTCCATTCAGACTTTTTTCTCGTTTTGGACAAAACGTATTTTGTACCGTTATTGATACCCGGCCAAAAATCAGCATGCTTTGGCCAGTACTTTTCCCAAATCTCAAATGTTTTTCTACCTAAAAGATAATCCACCGGTTGTTGTAGTTCTTTTTGGACAGCGTTATCATAAGCTTCATCACCATACGGGAACGTCCAACCGCCGTTTTTAAAACCTGCTGAGGTATCTTCCTTTTGTCCACCGGGTGCCTGCATCACGCCATCTAATGATATCATTGATAAGACGATTATTTTTCTCCCCGGCTTACGGGATTTCACTTCGTTCAACATGTTGTTTTATTTTAATTATTTTATCAGCTCATTTTTTTTCATTCGTAGCCTCAAGACCATCTCGCATTGCCGCTTTAAGTATATCAATGTTTATATCTTTTATAGTTTTAAACTTAATGCAATAACCCGTCACACTTGCCTTGCCTAATTTCTTTCCGTATGTATCGACTAAGTATTTTTTATCTTTTATACCAAGAATGTAAACAGAGATGCCGGTTGTGTTTGCACTCAAACCAATTTGATAAAACTCCCTGGTTGTACCATCAGCATATTTTATGTTGTAAGATCCATATCCAATATTAGGATTAGAAACAATTTTACCTTTATCGTCTTTACCATCTAAGAACCATAATTTACCTTTTGGCATTACTTGCAGAATGTGCTTGTGTAATTCTTGGATGTCATTACGTTTTGCTTCAGGCTGGCTGGCGATATACGTTACGATTTGTTCTTTTATACTCATAAAAAAATATAAAATTTTGGGTTACTTGTATTGGCTTTTTACTATTTGATATGTAGCGCCATTAAGTTATTTTAAGAAATCATTTAAGTAATTCAAAATCTTTGTTGTTTGCATCATCAGGCTCACATGTCCTTGCGACGGAACAATAGCCAATTGCGATTTTGGCATTGGCTGCATGTCAGCAGCTACATCACCTCCCAGCAATTGATATGTTTTCATCAATTCTACTTTATCGGTTCCATCATTGTCGCCGGAAATGATCAGTACAGGCGCAGCAATTTTTGCAATATTGGAGTCGCCTAAGTTGAATGGTACCTTAGCGAAAACAAACATCTGCTGTAAGAAACTTCTCCATTTTGTTTTATCAGGTGCCACTGCATCGTATGCAGTTTGAAGTGGTGTATTATCAAAATATTCAGGCTTAAAATCTTTGAACGCACCGTTTACTATTGGTAGCCAACCACTGGTTTTATAAGTAGAAGAAACGATCACTAATTTTCTTAAACGTTTAGGGCTTTGTACAGCAAACTGGTAAGCTACAGTGCCGCCCATACTATATCCTGCTACATCTGCATTGTCTATTTTCAGGTGATCCATCACTTTTTCTACATCACTCGCTAAAGTAGTGATCGATAATTTTCTATCTGAGAATGGTGAATGCCCATGTCCCTGCATTTCAATTGCTATTACTTTCCTTGTCTTTGACAGCTCTGGTATCAATTGCGCCCAGTTCAAATCAATTGTATAAAAAGCGCCATGCAGTAAAATTAAAGGCATACCCTCACCATATATTTCGTAATAAATTTTAGTGCCATTAACAGGAGCATAACCACTGCTGGAAGGCTTGATCTGTTGCCCGTTTGATGATGATGCTATGAACATGATTACGATCAGTAGTAGCGATCTAAAAGAATTATGTGTTTTGAGAGAACTTTTCATAACGCTGTTAAAATTTAATTTATTGTTGATACAAAGCCGCCGGCGACCAGCTCGTTAGTTTTGGTCAAATTCCACCATCCATTCAATGCCGTATTTATCTCTGAAACAACCAAAATATGTACCCCATGGACTATCGCCAATTGGTCCTTCTATTTCTCCACCTGCTGAAAGCCCATTAAATAATTTGTCTGCTTCTTCTTTACTTTTTGCAGTTATTACAATTTTACTTCTGTTTTCATTTTCGTTTGTTCGGCCCATAATTTCGGGAACATCATTTCCCATCAACACGCTGCCATTGCCAATCGGCAAAGCAATATGCATGATTTTATTTTCTTCCTTTTCCGCTATCGGAATTCCAGAGCTTGCAAGGTCTTTGAAACGAATAATCTTTGTAAACTCTCCGCCAAATACTGATTTGTAAAATGTAAATGCTTCTTCTACATTTCCATTAAAGTTAATGTGAGGATTGATAAGTGCCATGATTATTTTTTTTAAATGGTTAATTTATTTTATTGTTTTAAATTTCTTATTCCAATTCTTCGCAACTGAATTTATGGTTATTTAGCAATGCTATTATTTTCAAAACTATATTTTCTTCACAGTCAACACGCAAAATTTTGTCGCAGTCTTCAAGATCAAAATTCCATTTTGCCAATGGCAGGGTAGCATCAATATGCCATTTGATTTGCAGCTGCTGCTTTTTAGTTTTGACAGAAGTTTTGAAAATGAAAATCATTTTTGCGATAAAGTTGCCAATAGATTTTCCAGGTTGCTCAACGACATTTTCATTCCTTGTGTAAAGCCATCCAAAATTCTTTCTAATCTTTCCAGGGATTCGTTGTAAATACTAATGTTCACTGTTGTTGTTTCACCGTCTTCGCTAAAAGTATGATCCCATTCAGAACCTGGTAATTCAGGTGTTTCATCTTTGTCTGCAAAAGCATTGTGCATTTTGAAGTTGGTCTTCGGCGTAATGGAAGTGTATTCCTGGATTGCCCAACGTTCTAGTCCTTCGGGGCTTACCATGGCATAAAATCTTTTGCCACCAACTTTAAAATCTTGGTATTTTGTTTTGGAGGTCATGGGCTTTGGCGCAATCCATTGGTCGATCAATTCTGCTTTGGTAAAAGCATCCCATACCAATGACAATTCAGCATCGAATTCCCTTTTTATATGTACCGTTTTTGTTGCTTTGTCAACAGTAAAATCAAATAACAAGTTGTTTCCCGAATTGCGGGATTTCTCTTCGTTTAACATTTTTTCTTTTTTTTAATTGTTGATAATAAATTGTCGAGTTGACTGAAACGGGTTTCCCAAATTTTACGGAACTGCTCAATCCATTTGTCTACTTCTTTCATTTTTTCTACTTCAAGTGAGTAATAAATTTCTCTGCCAGAAACTTCTTGTTTCACCAGTTCACATTCCGTTAGTATCTTAATATGCTTTGATACCGCCTGCCTGCTGGTGTTAAAATGTTCGGCAAGTGCATTGGGCGTCATTGCCTGCAGGGCAATCAGTACAATAATTGCTCTCCTTGTAGGGTCGGCAATAGCTTGAAAAATGTCTCTTCTTATCTCCATGTTTAAATTATTTGCAACTATCTGATTGCAAATATAAGTGCAATTATTTGGTTGCGCAAATTTTTGGGGAACTTTTTTTTGGGAAGATGGAAAATAGGTGAATAAAGGATTATTTGCTTGGCGTTTGGTAGAGGAGGAGATCAGTTTACGTTTCCAGTTCTTTTATACCAGTCGTAATATCGCTTTAAACTTTTAGTGTTAAGCAATTCATTCAATGGTCGTATTCCTAAAAGGCAACCTGAACAACTATAGACGTCTGCTTTTGATTTTTGATTCAGTCCAATAAGTTTATTCTCCCATTCAGTTAAATTATTTCCTGTTCGTAATAAAATATAAAGCCCGAATACGCCATATGCCCTGTCTGTAGGTTCTAAGGAAGTTGCAAGAGAAATTAAATTTTCTCTGTCTTTATTTTTTATAATTGTTAAGCAATCTACCATTGACTGAGGAGTTTGGCCTGCTATACCGCAGGAATAACTAAAGCGCTTAAATTTTTGAGAAAAAAAATCAGATGACTTTTTATGGGAAGAATAAAATGAATTATGTTCTGATAAATATTTCGTTGCAAGTATAGTATCTAAAAATTGAAATTCAGATTTATAGAATGTGATGCCACTATCCTCAATTTTTTTTGATAATTCAATGCTGAAAATTTTGTCTCTAATAAAATGCCCTACTAAAGTATCCCAATACTTGTCATAAGTAAATTGACAGTTCAAGGTCTTAGCTTCAAAATTGTATTTTGTTTCATATACTGAAACATAGTGTCTGCCATCCTTTAAAGCAGCAAGGTCTTTTTTTACAACTGAAACAAGCGCATATTTTTGAATGTTTTGTTTTAATGTGTCCACAAATGTTTGGGATAAGCAGGTAAAGCTTACGCAAATAAAAAATATCGTTATGTAAAAGTGATACTTTCAAATTAATCATTCAGCCTAGCCTATGTTCTTAATATCTTCTCCATCTTTCTTCCTTTCGCCAATTCGTCAACCAGCTTATCTAAGTAGCGCATCTTTTTAATCACTTCGTCTTCAATTTCTTCAATTCGATAACCGCAGATTACGCCGGTAATTTTTGGAGCATTAGGGTTAAGGGCAGGGGCCTGCGCAAAAAAAGTTTCAAAATCATTTTTCTGATCAATCTGTTTTTGCAAGGTTTTTTTATTGTAACCTGTTAACCAAAAAATTACGGTGTCAACTTCTTCTTTGGTGCGTCCTTTTGCTTCTGCTTTTTTTATGTACAAAGGATATACACTGGCGAAAACGATTTTGTAGATTCTATCCTTATTCATTGTAGTTACTATTAGTAGATGTAAAACAATTCTTATTTCTTTTTAATTGTCGTATCAAAAAATTCCAATTCCTTTTTGCTTACCCATTTAATAAATTTAATGATGTCTTCATGCTCCTGAATACGTTCCACTGTATTATAATAATTCTTCAGTTCCGTTTCTGTGAAAACGGCGTGTACTTTAGCCTGACAAATTTTGTGCATCTGCACAGTAGGTGTATCCTTGCCGCCTTTGCTTGGCGGTATCAGATGATGGCGCACAATTGGCTCAGCTAATTCACGGTTGCATAATGGGCATTTGTTAGTATCAGACATAGTTGTTTTGAAGTTATGCTGTAAATATATTGGTTGCGTGGGAATTTGTAAAATTGTTTTGTAAAACTGCATGTTTTTCACCGCAGCCTTGTCTCCTTGAAGCGCCTGTACCTATTTATTACCAAGCACCATCACATCTATAGCATTCACATTAATTGGGGCAACTACTGATAAGCCAGTAAGTAAATTTTTATATTTTCCTGTTTTCAATATTGCATTTGTAAACAGCAACGGCTTATTGCTACGATTAACAATTACAATCACTTCTTCTTTGCCAAATTTACGACTGAAGGCGTACAGTTTTTTTTCATCATCTATTGCCAATGTGGTAAAACTGCCTAGCCTGATGGCAATATATCGCTGGCGCAAGCCGATGAATTTTTTGTACCAACTAAATAAATCCTGGTCGAATACTACTTCATCCGCATCATGGTTACTTTGATTAGGATTAAAAATTTCTGCATCATAGTGCTTATCTGCCCATACCATAGGTTTGCGGCAGTCCGGGTCGTTGGCTCCCCACATGCCTGCTTCGTCACCATAAAAAAACATAGGCGAGCCTAAATAAAGCATTTGAAATGCTACTATTAGTTTTTGTTTTTGCCTTTGTTCTGGAGTGGGTTTGCGTGCATTATAATTTTTATTATTGCTCTTTTGGCTCCAATTAAAATATTTACCCCAGTCGCCAAATTTTTTACCATCTGGGTTGGCAACGGCACTGGCTAAACGAGTTGCATCATGGCTGTTCATAAGGTTTTGCATATTCAAAGCCACGTTTTCACCAAATGCTTCCCGCAATTCTTTCAGCCTCCTGTCAAATTCGGTAACAGTTGCAGCGCTTGTATCCTGTACAAAAAAATCATGCATGATAAAAGCAAAATTGTAATTCATGGTAGCATCAAATTCATCGCCTTTTAAATAGGGTCTGGTTTTTTCAATAGAATAAACTAACTCTGCGGTTAAATAAGCATTTGGATTTATACTGCGAACCCATTTACGCCAGTCTTTCCAAAAAGGATGGCCCACATCATAAGCCACATCTAACCGCCAGCCATCAATACCATGAGCAGCTCCCTTATTCATGGGGTTCATCCACCTTATGGTGGAATTAAAAATGTATTGCTTGGGCCCTGCAACAATACCGGCGCTGTCTTCTCTTAATTCAGGCAATGTTTTTATACCGAACCACCCCGTGTATTCGAACTTTGTGCCTTTGGCACTATCCCGCCATTTTGTAATACTGAACCAATCTTTATATACTGATGCCTGCTGTTTTTTTTCTACATCCTGAAAGGCAAAATTTTTAACGCCTAAGTGATTAAACACCCCATCAAAAATGATATACATTTTCCTTTTATGTACTTCGTCAATTAGTTTCAGCGCCAATAGATCGGCCTTTGTCCATACCCAAGTTTCGGGTTGCAAAGGATTTTCGTTGGCCATCATTTTTTTATCTCCTTCAGGGTCAGGGCCAAAAGTAGGGTCTACATGATGATAACACAATTCATCATATTTATGTGAAGAGGGCGACCAGAAAATGGGAGTCATGTATATTGCATTTACGCCCAGTGATTGTATGTAATCAAGCTTATTTATTACGCCTTGCAAATCACCACCATACCTTCTGCGCTGCAGGTTGTAATAAATGTCTTTTCCATTTTTTTGTTCATAAGGTTGCAGTTGATACCAGTCGCTGGTCCATGGATGAATTTGAAAAGCTGATGTGTCGTCAAAGGGATAGGCCCCGTTCTGGTCCTTTACTTTAGGATCATTATTCGGATCTCCATTGCTGAACCTTTCAGGAAAAATCTGGTACCATACAATGCCTTTGCTCCATTGCGGTGTAAAATCATTTTGGGCTCTGCTTAACGAGGCAGATAACAACAGGATTTGAACTAAGAGAACGATTATAAATGTTTGTTTCTTTATCATCTTTAAAAATTGAAAAGTACTGTAGGGCGTTCAGTTTAGAATTGAAGCTTAAAAAAATTATTAGTGTTGAAGATAAGCACAAAAACCAAATAGCCTGAACACAAGACTGCTGCAATTCTTGTAAATCACTGTTGTTATTTTTCTAGCACCGTAAATTTTACCACTGTACCAATGGATTGGCTGATAAAAGCACCATATTAAATCGTCGCCAAAAATTTTATAACGCTAATCGATGGGAAAAAGAAATAGCCGCCACCTTTTACCGTAACAAAACTTTGCATATCGGTAATTACACGGCTGGCCGTTGTTTGCGGTATAGTAAACACTTGTTGCAGTTTCTTTTCAGTGTCTTCCCTTACGCCTATAAACGGATCAGGATCGACATACAGTCTTTTAAACTTTGGGGAGTTTGCCCAGGTATATTGAATAAACTCAAACTGCTTGGAGATATTGGCATTAAAGCAGCCAAACAATAGACCAACTTCGCCATTGGGTTGATGATTTGCCGCCGAACCAATAAAATCTTCGCCGTAAGAACGTACCCTCCGCATAATGCGGTGACGTCTGGTTAGATTGAGCGACACATTTTGTGGGGACTCTTCAAAAACATCCCGTGGATTCATGCGGCGTATATGTGCGCCAAAGGGGCATTTATCTCCCGACGCATCTTCTTTTAAATAATTAAAATTGTCGTCCACAATCTCAATACAAGGGTCTTTATCATATTTTACCAATGGAGCCCCACCCGGCCAACGGCCCATCATTTTTGCGGCAAGCATAGTAGCTTCTTCCTGGCGTGTTTTTTCATCTGCATCTGCAGCGGCTTGCTTTTTTAAAAACTCCCAAAAGCCATTTACATCCTGTTGCAATTGGCGTAAAACAAAATACGTTCCGTTTTGCCCTACGTCTTTATATTTCAATTTCGTTTGTTCGTCAGCGATACCTTCTGCATTATCTGAAAGCAATTCATGTTTTCCCTGCGCTACTTTAAGCAAAGCAGTATCGGGGTACACATTGTATTCATTTTTATAGCCTAGCACAAATTCGCCGGGCTCAATATCATTATTATTGCCCGATGGTTGAAAACCGCTGCCCTTTATTACAGGTTGAGAAATGCCATCGCGGAATCCAAAATGCTCTCTGTTGTTGGGCAGGGGTGAGCCATCTAAAACATGAACAACAGATAAGGCCGTGGCAAATTTGGCTGCAAGCTCCTGGTAAAAATTTTGGGCAGTAGCTTCATCTTTTCCAAACACCATCAGTATAAGATCAACCCTTTCGTTGGCAGGGCCGCCCCAGTTCCATTTTAAAGGGTCGCTACTTTCAAAATCGCCCAGTAAACGCTGACGGTGTTCCGTTACCATGCCTTCCCTAAATTCACGGGAAAAGGAATGCATATTGGTTTCGTGGTAACCCAATTGCTTTAATCCATTGCTGGTAAAGCCAATATTAAGGCAGGTATCCGTAACAGTTACATTTGCATGGGTGATGCTGTGTGCAACATAGGCCAGGAAAGTTTTCGTTGCAGCAGCATCTTTTACCTGCATCAGGTAATATTTTGAGCAGCCCATTGCTGCGTATTCGTTTAGCAGGAAGGCTTGTATTTCTGAAAGTTCCAATGCTGTCATGGTAGTGGTCAAATTTAAAATCGTTTTAAAAATAATTTTGCCTGTTCTTCATTCAAGTCTTCCCGCAATTCGTTGCGGATATTGGTATTGTTGTTGATATTTTTTATAGAGAGATGGCGGTAAGGGCAGTACCATACCTGCGTAGGCAATTGTGTACTGCGGCTCCAGGCCAAAAAATGTTCTTCATCATAAGCGCCGCCTGTTAATACAAATTTTGTTCCCGGAAAAGTTAGCGGCATACCCGGAACAATACCGAGCAACCCCATGAAATTTGTTCTCGGAAACTTGACTGTATTGCTGAAGATGGAAGTTAATCCCCAGCCCGACTGATCTATAAAATCACCCAGGTACTGCTCCCAGTTGCCATCAAAATTACTGAAGAATAATACATGCCTGTTGTTATCGATAAGCACCCAGCGGGCAAAATGTATGGTAGGTATATTAAGCAGTTTGCCTTTTACAAATACACAACCTGCCAATACTTTGGTACGCAACATCCATATTCTGAAATTAAGTTTTCGGGCAAACCCCGGCTTTAGCACAGCAACCTGTGTAAATTGGTTTTGCGGAAAAATATCTTCTACTTTTTTCAGTTCATTTATTTTGGCATCATCCAGTTCGCTCTGTGCCAGCGTAACTTTTTTATCCCACAGTTCATGAAAAATAAAAATGTAAATGAGCCACAAAATGATCAATGGCAGCATGATAAGAAATAAGATGCCATAAGCAATAAGCGGTAACCATTTTATACCCTGTACGCCAGCTTTATCTTTGGCCCAGGCAAATTCTGGCCTGGAGTCCACTTCCTGCTTAATGGCACGATGAATTTCTACTGCAGATGTTTTTTCATTCCATTTATTTGTGGTAAGAAATTTCCAGATATATTGATGCAATGCATCTTCCTGGTGTATCTGTTGTACCGAGCGGCCAGGTGCGCCATTATAAAAAGCAGATGTGCTGATAAGCCCCGTTTTTAGAAAGTTCTTTCTGCTCTCTTCAGTGCGATCTACCGGTTCGGGGTAGCCGACACAACATTCATACACTTCATCGAAATATGTGGTGAGTTTGGTTACCAGTTCAGTCAGGTGAAAATCCACATGATTGTTTCCAACGCCATCATAATTGGTGCTGAATACCAGCCTGATGCCTACAGGCACAGCAGGTTCATCACGAAAAGATTCCCTGCTAAGAATTACCCATCTGCCATAATGCAGGGTACTTACTTTGCCAAACTCAGTGGGCGCAGCTGCCATCTGGTTATTGAGCAAGTTTACCCTTATTGTTTCCAGCCTTGTTTTTAAAAGATCCAGCCTGTCTTCCCTTATTGCAGCTAATGTAATGAGCGGATGCTGATTGATCATAACAGTCGATTTTATTAAAGATGGAAACGCAGCTTTTGGTAGGGTAAAACTATTTCTTGTACGTTTTCTTAAATAAGTCTGGAAGAGGAATATGGATGGCTTATTTACAGAAAAATATTACAGGTTACTAAAAATACAAAGAGTTTGTAATAATGCGGACAAATTTTAAAGAAGGAGAGCAGAAATCTTAATGCACATGAATTGAAAATAAAAGCCTGGCAAGCAAATATCCAATGTTGGGTATTTCGACAACAAAAGTTAATGATTAGGGAGTGACACAACGATGTTAGTCCAAGCTAAAATGTTCGTCCCAAAAAAACGCTACCCAAAAGAGTTGCGTAAATAATTTATTTCAATAAAATTCTCTTACTTCTTCTTCACCGCAGCCTTCTTCACAGCCGCTTTCTTCGGTCCTTTTGATGCAGCTTTTTTCACCGCCCCCTTCTTATCAAACGCTTTCGGTTCCTGCACCAATATCATCTTCTTCACATCTTCTAACTCCAATGCTTGCAATTCCTCAGGAGTATATTTTCCTTTAGCGCCACTGCCGGTAAGTTTGTATTTCTTTTTGCCCATTTTAATAATGGCGCCCCAGCGTTCGTTTTCAATGGTAATCTTTTCTTCGGGGAAGGCTTTAATAACACGGTTAGCTTCCTTCACTATTTTAGCCGCAATCAATTCATCAATATCAGTTTGGCTAAGGTTGTCGTAATTATATCGCACCGGAATATTAATGAACATATCGTTCCACTTAATGAACGGGCCAAAGCGGCCTTTGCCTTTGGTAACAGGTTTCTCCTGGTAAAAAGCAACCGGCGCATCTTCAATTCTTTTAGCTTCAATCAATGCAATCGCTCTTTCCAAATCTACCGTGCCGGGCTCTTCGCCACGGGGAATGGAGATGAACTGATCGCCAAATTTTACATAAGGGCCAAAACGGCCAATGTTCACCGTTATTTCCTGCCCTTCGTATTCCCCAAGCGGAGCGCCCAGCTTAAACAGTTCCAATGCATCTTCAAACGAAATGGTTTCAATGCTCTGCGATGCTTTCAGTTTGGCAAATTTTGCTTTCTCTTCGCCTTCGGTTACACCTATCTGTACCATTGGGCCATAACGGCCCATTCGCGCAATAACGGGTTTGCCGCTTTCAGGGTCAATGCCCAGCGCTCTTTCGCCTACGGCGCGTTCAGCATTTTCTAAAGTATGTTCAACACCTTCGTGAAAAGGTGTGTAAAAATCACTCACCATCGTATTCCATACAATTTTGCCATCGGCAATTTCATCAAACTCTTTTTCTATTTCGGCGGTAAAATTGTAGTCCATCACTTTATCAAAATGCTGGTTTAAAAAATCTGTTACCACCAAACCTAAATCGGTAGGGAACAATTTATTTTTTTCAGCACCCGTGTTTTCCTGCTCGGTTACTTTAGTAATTTTGTCGTCCTTCAGCTTCATAATGCGGAAGTCTCTTTTAGTGCCTTCCTTATCTTTCTTTTCTACATAAGTCCTTTTAATTATGGTGCTGATAGTGGGAGCGTAGGTACTCGGTCTGCCAATGCCCAGCTCTTCCAGTTTTTTTACAAGGGATGCTTCGGTATATCTTGCCGCATGCTTACTAAACCTTTCGGTAGCCAGCATTTGGTTGAAAGTAAGCACTTGGCCAACCGTTAAATTCGGCAGGCGGCTTTCATCATTTTCTTCTTCATTTTCATCATCGCTGCTTTCTAAATACACTTTTAAAAAGCCATCAAATTTTATTACCTGTCCGCTGGCGGTAAGGTCTTCGTTATTAGTGCTGATGTTAATTTTCGCTGTAGTATTTTCCAGTTCTGCATCTGCCATCTGACTGGCAATAGTGCGTTTCCAAATCAATTCGTACAGGCGGTTCAGGTCGTAATCATCCACCGAACGGTTCTCCATATACGTAGGGCGTATGGCTTCATGCGCTTCCTGTGCGCTCTCGTTTTTGTTTTTGTATTTGCGAATTTGTAAATAGTTATCGCCAAAGCTTTTGCCAATCTCTGCTTTAATGGCATCCATCGCGGTTTCGCCCAGGTTCACGCTATCGGTACGCATATAAGTTATCTTTCCGCTTTCGTATAGTTTTTGCGCCAGCAACATGGTTTTGCTTACGCCATAGCCCAGTTTGCGGCTGGCTTCCTGCTGCAAGGTAGAAGTAGTAAATGGCGCAGCCGGAGTTCTTTTGCCAGGCCTTACCTGAATATCTTTTACAGTGTATTTGGCTCCAATGCAACTCTGTAAAAATTTATCGGCACTTGCTGCTTCATTAAATTTAGCACCTTCGGCTTTAAAATTTACCGAGCGATTGCCCAAATCAGTTGCCGCTAAAGATGCTTCTATTTTAAAACTGCTTATGGGTGTAAACTGGTTGATCTCTCTTTCTTTTTCTACAATTAATTTTACGGCTACGCTTTGTACACGGCCGGCACTGAGGCCGCCTTTCATTCCAATCTTGCGCCATAAAACGGGGCTTAATTCAAAGCCCACAATCCTGTCCAAAACCCTGCGAGCCTGTTGGGCATTCACCAAGTCCATATTAATGGTACGTGGGTTGGCCACCGCTTTTTGAATGGCGGGTTTGGTAATTTCATGAAATACAATACGCTTGGTAGTCTTGGGGTCAAGCTTTAAAACCTCTGCCAAATGCCAGCTTATGCTTTCTCCTTCACGGTCCTCATCCGATGCCAGCCATACTTCATCGCTTTTTTTAGCTAAAGCCCGTAAATCACTCACTACCTTTGTTTTATCGGGAGATATAATATACTTGGGTTGAAAGTTGTTGCCAATATCAATACCCATATCATTCTTCTCCAGGTCACGAATATGGCCAAAGCAACTTTTCACTTCAAAGTCTTTACCCAAAATGCCTTCAATTGTTTTTGCCTTCGCAGGACTTTCTACTATCAATAAGTTTTTTGCCATGTTGCCCATTCCGCCAAAGCGGTAGTGATTATGTTTTGTTATAAATAACGCCGAGGCGTTTTTTTCTTGTTTGAACCCAGCCAAATTTCTCTGTTCAGCTTCATTGGCGTCGCACTTTAGTACGACATATCTTTATTCGGCTTTAATTATGTTTTGCACTAAGCATATGCCTTGCCTACGGGACTTTGAAGAACTTATCATCTATTTTTTCTACCCAAATGCTGCTCCTAAGGAGCAAGAATGCTACGCTAGTTACTACACCATCTTCGCTAAGTTCTTCTCCATTTCCCACTCCTCAAGGAGTTCTTTTAAAAAGAACGAGCATAGCTCAAGATGAAGTTTTTTTTCGCTTCCATCACCGCTCTTTCGCAATGCAATATTAGTTTAAAATTGAAAAATCCAAATTTTTTATCTGAAACCAATATTTTTTTCGCCTGTTTTACACAAAGTTTTCAATCGCTTTTTTCACTGCCGCATCGTGGTAAATTTTGCGGTGGCCAAGGTATTGGGTAATGATAAAACGAATATTAGGGCGACGGTCTTCTTTTACTTTTAAAGCATCTTTGATTTCAGTAACGTAATCATTTTCGTCGTGTATCCATAAAATTTCAGCGCTGATATTTTTTACCGCACGCCGAATAGAAAACCATGCCGCTGTATGGCCGGTCTTTTCATAAACCAGGTTATTGAACTCTTCTTTTACCACTTTATCTTTTATGTTCAATAGTTTAAATGCAGCATCAATGATAGAAGTGGTTTCTGTGGCTGGCGCAATCAGTACCAGTTTGGAATTGTTATCATGCGGCAGTTTTTCTAAGGCAAGGCTTATCGCCAACCCGCCCACAGAATGTGCAATAAAGGTTTGGAATGGCCCATACAATTTACTTGCTTCCAATATCATCTCGCTATAATCTTCACCATTGGTAATGAGGCCATCGCTGCTGCCATGCGCAGGTGCATCAAAAGAATACACTTCATAACCTTTACTGGCCAGCATGGCCGCATAACTATCAAATTTGTGTGCGGCAGAACTAAATCCGTGAAGCACCAACGCTTTTTTAGTTTGAGGATGGTTCCAGCGGTGCCCGTTTATTTTATAATTGTGAAAAACAAACTGTAAAGGTTCCGCATATTTTGGCTTAACTGTTCGTTTACTTCTTACAAGCGGTGTACAAAATAGGTCAAAAGCTTTTTCGGCTGCTTTGCGTTTAGAGATTGCTGCTATCAACTTAATTCTTGTTCGTAAGTAAGCAATTCCTAATTTTTGCGTTAATTTCATAATACAAAGATAACTTATGCGGATAGTAATTATAGGATCGGGAAATGTTGCAACAGTATTGGGCCGTTTGATACAAAAGAATGGACATAAAGTGATACAGGTAATGAGCAGGCATAAAAGCAATGCCAAAATATTGGCTGATGAATTAGGTTGCACTTACGCTAACTACGATGGCATTACAGATACCTCGGCAGATATTTATTTAGTTTCTATTACAGATGGTGTTTTGTTCGACCTCGACAAATCTTTTCACCTGGGCAATAAATTGATATTGCATACGGCCGGTTCTGTTACTAAAGAGGTATTGAAAGGTATCAGCACCAACTATGGTGTATTGTATCCTTTTCAAAGCCTGCGCAAAGAGTTAACACATATTCCTGAAATACCTTTGCTGGTCGATGGCAATACCGACGATGTAACCACATTGATTGAGGATTTTGCCAAAACCTTATCCCCTGATGTAAGAAGAACCTCCGATGAAGAAAGATTGAAACTGCACGTAGCCGGTGTAGTGGTGAGCAATTTTACCAACCACCTTTACGCCATGACAGAAGATTTTTGCAAAAAAGAAAAACTTGATTTTAAATTATTATTTCCGTTGATACAGGAAACCACACAACGACTCACTCAATTCTCTCCTAAAGATGTTCAAACCGGCCCTGCGGTAAGAAACGATGTTTTCACATTGGACAAACACCTGCGTATTTTAAGCGCTCATCCCAAACTGAAGTATTTGTATTTGAAGCTTACGGATAGTATAATGAACCCGTAACAATTATTAATGATTTATTTATTATAAAACTTCCAACTCGGTTTATAATCTCTCCCAATATCCTGGTTGGTAAGAATAGCTCTTAGCATTTCTATTGGCAGACTATTTTCATGCAGAATAGCATCGTGGTATTGTTTGTAGGTCATCTTTTTAGTATCTACCAGTTCTCTTTTAAGCGCCATAAATTCCAAGCCACCAATCATATAAGCAATCTGGTAGAGTGGGCCATATCCTCCCGTGAAGGAGCGGCGAACTTCGCCTTCTGCATTGGCTCTTTCATGGCCCACACGGTCTACCAAAAAGTCGATGCATTGCTGCGGCGTCCATTTTCCTAAGTGATAATTGAGGGAGAAAATAATCCTTGCACAGCGGTGCATTCTCCAGAACAACATACCAATCCTTTCTTCTGGTCTACGTGGAAATTTCATATCCCATAACAGCATTTCCCAATACAAAGAATTGCCTTCTACCCAAAATGGCGTATCAAAATTGCGGTATGTTTTATGCCGGTCGGTCATGTAGCCTTGCAGGTGATGGCCACCAATTAATTCGTGATGTACTGTAGCTCGGGAAAAGTTGGGGTTGTTACCACGCATACTCATCATCTTGTCATCATAAGTCATGGTATTGGTAGGATAAGATACAATTAACGAAGAGCCACCCAAAAAGAAAGGGCTTACCCTTTGCCGTTCTGGCGACATCATGTACATTCCCCAATCTTCTTCTGATAATAACGGAATGGTAAGCAGATCTTTATTCTTTAAAAAATCTACCGACTGTTTGTATAAATCGTACATGGCTTCGGGTTGTTTTCCCGGCGGCACATAAGTATTTTTTACTTTTTCCAATGCCGCTTTCCAATCATCACCAAAACCCATATCACGGCTTGCTTTCAACAACTCTGCATCGCACCATACAAATTCTTTATTGGCAATGTCAACCAGATCTTCAGGACTATAATCAATCCATTCCAATTTTAATTGTCGCCTTAACTCTATATCGCCAATGGGATTGCCAATGATGCCGCTGCCATCATCTTTTTGAAAACTGTTTACTTTGCCTTTTTTCTTTATCGTATTTGCAAATACACCCAGCAAGCTATCTGTTTCACTATAGGTTTTGGGAACCCACCAGGTAAACATGGGGTCGTAGCCATTATAAAAATTAAAATAATCTTTCATTACACCCTGCAATCCTTTGGCTGCGTCGGATGCAAGGTTGGCCTGTGCCAATTCAATGCTATCTGTCTTTTTTAAATCATTGGTAGCGGTAATAATATTTTTGTTGATATCATTCAACTCTTTTGCTACGGCTTGCCCATCAGCTGCAATACCACGGCGGCGGGGCTTTTGCAGGTTGTATAATCTGTCAGAGAATGGGAGATATTTGGCTATCTGGTCGTATGTTTTTTGCTCTTGCAAAAGTTGGTATTGTTCGCTCTCTAAGTTTCTTTTAAAAAGCACATAATCTACTTTGCCATTGATATTCCATTTTTCAAAGGGCAATGTTTTCAGCATGGCGAGGTTTTCATCTATCAGTTGTAGCAAACGTTGTCGCCTTTCGGGAGAGTTATACCCGTTGTTGCGTCCGCCAAATTCTCCCTGGGCTGTAGAATAAAAGCGCATGATGCTTTCTTTATCAGCATTGTAATTGATCATGCCATCAGCCATTTCGCTGGTTTGTGCATAAAGGCTGTTGGTAGCATTTTGTGCAGAGGATTTCATTACAGGCATGCAAATGCCAGCAACAATTACAAGAATTGTTTTTTGTACCCAGGCAGAAAGTTTCATGATTGAAAGGTTAGTTGTGAAAATATTGAGAACCGGAATTATATTGGCCTTTGCTGTTAATGCCCAATAATCAATGTTCAATATTCAATAAAACGCCGTACTTTTCTCTTTTACTACTCTGCTTTAACTCCAAAATTTTACAATGTGCCTTTCCATTGAGCATTGACTATTGAACACTTAAAATTTTTAAAGAGTACAATGTTTATTTTCTGGCCACTCAGCACCAACTTCACACGATTATAAACAGCGTTTCTATTATTAATTATTCATTGAGATAATTATCTTCGAGGAAAAACGATGTCAGTCCTTATCCTGTAGGGATCTTTCGGTTTGCCTTTAGCATCTATCGGGTCGTCAATATATATTTCATAAGGTGGCGCTCCAGCACTTCTCTTTTCATCCTTCATGCGTTCTTTAATTGCATCGTAGCCCTGGCTTAATAAATTATACGGTCCATAAAAATGGGCCAGGTAAACGCTGTCTACATTCATTTCCCTTACAAAAACATTGGCGGGCAGCTTGGCCGGTTTTTTGGTTACGGGAACACCGGCTTCAAAAAAGTAGGGAGCTTTCTGGCTTTTGTACCAGGCCATTGGGGCACCGGACATTTTTAAATTGTTCTTTTTAAGCACTTCGGCCAGTTTAGCGCCGTATATGGCACCCAGTTTTATACTGATGCGTTCGAAAGTTTTGGCGCTATCCTTCATATAGATAACAATCCTTTTTGGTTGCACAGTATCGGTTATATTGATAATTCCCGGCCTTTCAGCCGCAGGAGCAGCAGTTTCTTTCTTTTTTTCTGTAACCACAGCATTGGTGCGTACAGGTTTTATAGAATCTTCGGCAGTAGGTTTTTTAATATCATTATTATTACAGGCATATAAAACAATAAGGAGGTAAACAGCAGGTAAAACAACAAATTTTTTCATGTTGAGCAGATGATTTTGAGGCGGAAAATTAGTAAATCCTTTTGTAGTGAACAAGCAAGATAGAATATGTTTCTGCAATATTTTCCTTTATTAGTAATTTAAAGTAGGTTTGCAATCCGAAATTTGTGATATGTATACGATAACATTTAAATTTGAGCAGAAAGGTTTAGAGCCGATTACACTTAACAATATAGAAGCCGACCAATCGATATTAGAAGTTGCTTTAAAGAACGATATTGACCTGCACCACAATTGTGGCGGCGTTTGCGCCTGTAGCACCTGTCATTTGTATATTGAACAGGGCGAAGATTTGGTAGAAGAATTGAGCGATAAAGAAGAGGACTTTATTGACAGGGCCATCAACCCAAGGCTGAACAGCCGCCTCAGCTGCCAATGTGTATTGCTGGATGACCGGGAAGGGCATATAACCGTTACCTTGCCGGATCAAACGCAGTTCCTGGGGGAATAGTTAATTGGTTTACTGGTTAAATAGTAAAATAGTAAGTGAGATAATCTCCGATTCACTAATAAACCAGTAAAACAATTATCTAATTAACTAATTAACTAATTAACTATATTATGAGTTTTGAACTGCCCATACACTGGAACGATCATGAAGATATTGCCATGAAACTGTACGAACGTTTTGGTGATGATTTTAATGAAGGAAAAATTTACCGCATCCGTTTTACGGATTTGCATAAATGGATAATGGAAATCCCAAATTTTGTGGGCAAGGCAGAAGAAAGCACCGAAGGGCATTTGGAAATGATTCAAAGTACCTGGGTGTATGAGTGGAGGGACAACCAAAAGTAAACCAATTTAAAGTTGAGAGTTGATGGTTGAATGTTTGCGACCTCAAGATTTCAACTTTCAACTTTCAATTTTCAACTTTGAACATTCTTGACATTTTTAAGCGTATAAAGACTTTCGTTTTTGATGTAGATGGCGTACTTGCAATAGACACAATGATTGTAATGCCAGATGGTGAACTGATACGTAGTATGAATAGTAAAGACGGATATGCGTTACAGTTGGCGATAAAGAAAGGGTATAATGTTATTATCATTTCTGGCGGTAATTCGCAGGCCGTAAAACAGCGGTTGGTGAATTTGGGAGTGATGGAAGTTTTTATGAGCGTACATAACAAACATGAAAAGTTAAAAACCTTTGCGCAGGAACACCTGTTAAGCCTTGACGAAATGTTGTACATGGGTGATGATATACCTGATTATACCGTAATGCAATTAACAGCTTTGCCATGTTGCCCTGCCGATGCAGTGGCAGAGATAAAAAGTATTTCCAAATATATTTCACCATTTAAAGGCGGTTATGGTTGTGGCAGGGACGTGATAGAAAAAGTATTGAAGCTTAATGATCACTGGGATGTTGATACTTCGTTAACCTCAACTTAAAAATTTTCATTCGTTTTACTTTTAGCTTTTCAATGGTTATCTTCGGCACACAAATAACTTCATGAAACTAGTAACCGCATTTTTCAGGCTGATACGATGGCCAAATTTGGTTTTTATTGTGGTTACGCAGTTGTTATTTTATTACTGCATAGTTCTTCCCATAACTTATGGTGTACCTTCTTTTTCGTTATTTAATTATCATGAATTTTATTTAATACTGCTTTCTTTATCTTCTGTTCTTATTGCTGCAGCAGGTTATATCATTAATGATTATTTCGATTTAAGTATAGACAGGGTGAATAAACCTGAGAGATTAGTTGTAGAGAAAATTATTAAAAGAAGATGGGCTATTATATGGCATTGGCTTTTATCATTAGCTGGTATTGTCATAAGCTTTTATCTGGCATTTAAAGAAGGCGAATGGTTGATTGCATTGGCAAATACGGGTTGCGTATTGTTGCTTTGGTTTTACTCCACAACTTTTAAAAAGAAATTGCTTATCGGTAATATCATTATTTCCTTATTAACAGCCTGGGTGATATTAGTTTTCTTTGTGTACCTGGCTTCTTTTCCAACTTCTGTGGTTCCAGGATGGCATACCCATCTTTTTCGTTTTGATATTAATAAGTTATTCAAGCTTGCCATCTTGTATGCCGGTTTTGCTTTTATCATCTCTTTAATTAGGGAAGTAATAAAAGATATGGAGGATATGGAAGGCGATGCCCGGTATGGCTGCAAAACAATGCCTATCGTTTGGGGCGTACCAACATCAAAAGTTTTTACAGCTGTATGGTTAATTGTGTTGATTGCAATTCTGGTTATCATTCAATTTTATGCTTTGCATCTACATTGGTGGTGGAGTGTAGCTTATGCCGTTATACTAATTATCATTCCGCTTTTGTGGATACTTAAAAAATTATATACGGCGCAAGTACCAAAAGATTACCACCATTTGAGCACTGCAGTTAAACTGGTGATGCTTGCAGGTATCTTGTCCATGATATTTTTTAAAATTTATGCCTAACAAAACCTATAAGGTTTATTTTACACTTTAAATTTTACAGAACTTATAAAAACCTTATAGGTTTACTTAACGTTATGCAAAAAATCATCTTAGCCTCCCAATCTCCTCGCCGTAAACAATTATTAGAATGGGCCGAAATACCTTTTGAAATAATTGTAAAAGAAACTGATGAATCGTATCCCGCTAATTTAACACCATCTCAAATTGCCATTCATATTGCCCGCAATAAGGCATTAGCCATTCAGCAATCCAACAATATAACCATTCCTATTTTAGCTGCAGATACCATAGTAGTTTTAAAAGATGAAATTATTGGTAAACCCAAAAGCAGTGAAGATGCGGTGCATATTTTAACCAAGCTGGCAGGCAATCATCACAAAGTAATTACAGGTGTAGTTATTTTATATGATGGTAAAGAAATGAGTTTTGCAGATGTCACTGATGTAGAATTTCATCCCCTTACACTATCACAAATTGAATTTTACGTAGACAAATATAAACCTTATGACAAGGCTGGAGCCTATGCCATACAGGAATGGATTGGCGTTGTAGGCATCAAATCTATCAACGGCGATTTTTACAATGTAATGGGCTTGCCGGTTAGCAGGGTAGTGCAGGTGGTGATGCCGTTGATTAGTTAACTGATTTATTGGTTAATTAGTGTAATCCTTCCTTTAATTTATGTAATAAAATTCGTATATTTATAACAGCAATATCTTTTGGTTAAACTGGTTAACTTATAAATTAACTATGTTATGCCAGAATGGTTATTACAATATATCCGGCAATTCCAATATTTCAATTCCAGCGAATTAACTACCCTTGAAGGTGAGCCGATACAAATCATTCATACCGGTATGTACAATACCAACCAGGTGCCAGATTTTATTGATGATAAAATAGAAATCCATGATACCTTTTGGGCAGGTAGTGTTGGGCTACATAACAATTCTTTCGATTGGAAAAACCATAAACATACCGGCGATAAAAATTATCAAAATGTAATATTGCATGTGGTATGGAAAGATGATGTTGACCTGCAACTGCCTTTTCCAACTTTAATATTGACAGAAAGGATTTTTGATCTTTTATTATCAAAGTATAATGACTTGATGAACGCACTTTGTTTTATTGCTTGCGAAAAAACAGTTTATCTTATCAATGAATTTAACTGGGGTTTTTGGAAACAAAGATTATTGGTAGAGCGTTTGCAATATAAGGCGGAACATATTTTTGAGCTGCTTAAAAAAAATAATAATTATTGGGAAGAAGCATTATGGTGGCTGATAGCAAAGGATTTTGGTGTAAAAGTTAACGGCACTTCATTCGAACCTATGGCACAATCTATTCCTATAAATGTTTTGGCAAAACACAAAAATCAAATTCACCAGTTGGATGCTTTGCTATTTGGCCAGGCAGGTTTGCTTAAAAATAATTTTACGGAAGATTACCCCATATTATTGCAGAAAAGAGTATCAGTTTCTTAAAAAAAAAATATAAACTACTAGAGGTTACATCACAAATTTTCTTTATTGCGGATGCGGCCTGCAAATTTTGTCTCTGTACGTTTGACACAATTGGCTATGCTGATACATAGCAGTACACGTTTGTTTGCAAGCATTAAAGAGAATAAAACTATCGGTGAAGTAAAAAGCATATTAAATGTAACTGCTAACGATTATTGGCTTTATCATTACATGCCGGATGAACCTACGGCATTTAAAAAGAAAAATGTAGGTACACAAATGATAGATAATATTCTTATTAATACCGTTGTGCCCATATTATTGCTTATGGCCTGTACCATAAAGAAAATGCTAACAAAGACAAAGCCTTGCAATGGCTGATGGAAATTAAAGTCGAAAAAAATGCTATAACTCTTGGCTTTACCGGGTTAAGCGTAGAAAATAAAAATGCATTTGATTCGCAGGCACTCATACAGTTGAACAATGAATATTGTAATAAAAAACGTTGCCTGGATTTTGCAATTGGGAATAAACTATCAAAGGAAAAGTAAAGCGAAAATTTTATCCCGCCAAGCTACAGGGAATACAAATATATCGTTAGTCTGTCAAAAGCTTTGCAAAGCTGAAAATTATCTTTGCGTACTGAGCTTGTCGAAGTATTGGAGCTTCGTGGGATAAATGCTCATTTTGGATTTCAACTGGCAATCCTAACTCCATTCCTATTTTGTACCTTTGCCCCTCAATAAAATAACAGAGGAGCATCGATAATGAAATTTTTTCCCGAATCCGCCTTAGTGCAGTTAGAGTTTGAGAAGGTAAAAATCCTGTTGGCATTGCATTGCCGAACAGAGTATGCAAAGGCAAAGGCCAATGGCCTGCGTATCCATACCAAAAAAGATTTTATTGAAACCGACCTGCAGCAAACCAATGAATTCAAAATTATTGCTGGAAGCGGTGTGTATTTTCCCAATGATTTTGTGCTGAACCTGCAAAAAGAATTAAAGCTTTTGGGCATACCTGGAGCCGTGTTAAAAGGCGAAGATTTTTTGCAGATAAAAAAGCTGGCACAAAATACAGGTAGTATCTTTCGCTGGTTTGATAATGAAAAAAGAGTGGCTTATGCAGATTTGGCAAAGGTGATAGAACATACTTACTACGAAAAAACCATCATTGAACTCATTGATGAAATACTGGATGAAACAGGCAATGTGAAAGATACTGCCAGCGAAGAACTGGAAAAGATACGCATGAGCCTTTATCGCAAGCGCAATGAATTACGCAGGCTTTTTGATAAAATTGTAAGCAAGCTGAACAAGCAAGGTTACCTGGCAGATATTGAAGAAAGTTTTATGAATGGCAGAAGGGTGCTCGCCGTTTTTGCCGAACAAAAGCGCATGATTAAAGGTGTATTGCACGGCGAAAGCGATAGTCGCAAAACAACTTTTATAGAACCCGAAGAAACTACAGAACTAAACAATGAAATATTTTCGTTGGAGCATGATGAAAGCAGGGAAGTGTACCGGATATTGAGAACGCTTACACAAAAGCTAAGTGTGTATGCACCGTTATTAAAAAATTATCATGATGTGGCAGGAGAATATGATTTTATAAGAGCCAAAGCTGCATTTGCCGCTGAATACAATGGCAATTACCCTTTAATAAGCGACAGGGCACATCTGCATTTGGTAAATGCTTATCATCCATTGCTTTTTTTATACAATGCCCGAAATAATAAACCCACCATACCTGTTAACCTTACCCTAAATGATAAGCAACGTATTTTGGTTATCAGCGGCCCCAATGCTGGTGGTAAAACGGTTTCGCTTAAAACTGTTGGCTTATTGCAGTTGATGATGCAGAGCGGTTTATTGGTGCCAGTTCATCCCGATAGCGAGATGGGCATTTTTAAACAACTAATGATTCATATCGGCGATACCCAAAGTTTAGAATTTGAGTTGAGTACCTATTCATCTCACTTAAAAAACATGAAGCATTTTATGGAAAATGCCAATGGAAGAACTTTGTTTTTTATAGATGAATTAGGTAGTGGGAGTGACCCAAATTTAGGTGGTGCTTTTGCAGAAGTGATAATGGAAGAACTGGCACATAAACATAGTTTTGGTATTGTAACTACGCACTACCTTAATTTAAAAGTAATGGCTAACAAAGTGCCGGGCATTATAAATGGGGCCATGCAATTTGACGAAAAGAATTTACTGCCTATGTATAAATTGCTGGTAGGCAAACCTGGCAGTTCTTATACTTTTTCAATTGCTGAAAGAATTGGCCTGGAAAAAAGGCTTATCCAAAAAGCAAGAACATTGGTTGACGAAGACCATTTTACTTTAGATAAATTATTGAACCGCACCGAACAGGATTTGCAAAGAATTGATAAGGAAAAAATTGAATTACAAAAACTGCTGAAAGAAAACGAGCACCTTAAAAAAGAAATGAACCAGGTGCTGAATAAGGAAAAGCACCAGCAGGAAATTGAAAGACTGAAGCAGGTGAACAAAATATCGGAAGATAAACTGGTGTATTTAAAAGATATGGAGCGCCGGCTTAAATCGATGGTGATAGAATGGCGCAAGGCCGAAGACAAGGATAAAGTAGTAAAAATGATTCATGCTTTGTTATTCAATCAGAAGGAAAAATTTACTGTAGAAAAACAACAGAAAAAACTGAACGAAAAATTTATAGAAATTGGCGGCGAAATAAAAATTGGCGTAAAAGTGAAGATGAAACAGAACCGGCAAGTAGGTATTGTAAAAGAAATTAAGGGAAAAAAAGCAGTACTTCAAGTGGGCGTAATGCCCATCACTGTTGACTTAAAGGATTTGGTGGTGGTAAAAGATAAAGAACAACCGCAAATTGTTTCGTAAAACTTTTGGGTTGCAATATTTCAAACCTTATTTTTGCAGCGGAGAGATGGCAGAGCGGTCTAATGCGGCGGTCTTGAAAACCGTTGACTGTTACAGGTCCGGGGGTTCGAATCCCTCTCTCTCCGCTTAAACCTTATAAATCTTCATTATGTGTTGATCTATAAGGTTTTTTTATTGTAAAAAGATCGTTGTTATTTCTACCCAACAATAAAATTTCACCGAAAGATTCTTTAGCAGATTACTGAAAGGAACTTGATACTTAATTTAAAATATAAAACAAACGAGCCCTAATCTTGTTTGTTTTATTGGCAGGCTATGTTGATAATTTTACTTAACAAAAAATTATCTTTTAAAATTTTGTTAGTTGAAAAAACTATACATTTGGGATTGATTGCTATTGCGTATGGAAAAGAACTCATCCATTAACTTTAATGATATAAAAGAACTTCAACAGCGTATTGCTGATTATGAAGATGTTGCCGCATACAAGAAATTGTTCTTTCTTTTTTTTCTTCCACTTAAAAGTTTTTCATTTTCCATTTTAAAATCAAAGGAAATAGCTGAAGAAACTGTGTCAGATGTCTTTGTTGAAATATGGGCTAAGAGAAAACAACTCTTGGAAATTGAAGACTTGAAGATTTATTTATATGTATGTGTCCGAAATGCCTCTTTACGAAGGTTGCAGCAAATGCAAAAAACAAATGTGCTTTCGTTGGATGATCTAAGTGTGGAATTTGCTAGTACTGATCCCAATGCAGAAACTTTTTTAATTACCAGCGAACTGGCAAAAAGGATTGACCACGCCATCGAATCATTACCCCAGCAATGTAAAATAATTTTTAAACTGGCCAAGGAGGATCGATTAAAATACAAGGCCATTGCACAAATACTTAATATAAGTGTTAAAACTATAGATAATCAACTTGCTACAGCTCTTAAAAAAATAGCATCTGTTTTGAATACTTCAGTTGAAAAACCCTCCTCTAATTAATTTTTAATATTTTTTTACCGGCTGTAGGGGATTTGTTCCATTTTTGTCTCTATAAAAAAGCTACACTATATGAACAGAGATAGAATTTGGACTTTATTGGCCCGAAAATTATCGGGAGAAGCTACTCAGGCTGAGTTATTGGAATTAGATGATCTCATCTCTAAACATTCAGATACAGCTCTTTCTGTGCAATCCATTCAGGAATTTTGGACACTTCCTCCGGAACAAGACGATGATTTTTTAGAAGCTACTTTCTATTTACATAGCGACAGGTTAAAAGAAAAAGGTTTCGACCTGGAAATGAATAAATACGAAACCGGTTCTTTAAATATTGATTTCCCAGAAAAGAGACCCCAAAGAAAAAAAGTATTGTGGGCTGGCGCTATTGCTATATTCGTTGCGTTGATCGTTTTCTTTAGATTTTCATCTACAAATACAGCTCCTGTTTTAAAAGAAAAGGCAGTACAAAGTGGAGTAAGTACCAAAAATGGTTCTCGTACTAAGATAGAATTGCCTGACGGCACAACAGTTTCATTAAACAGTGGTAGCAAATTAGTTTATGATAATGAACATTTTGGTATAGGCGTAAGAGAGGTTTCTTTAACTGGCGAAGCATTTTTTGATGTGGTGAAAAACCCTGCCAAACCTTTCATCATTCATACTGCAAAAATGGATATTAGGGTTTTAGGTACAGCATTTGATGTAAAATGTTATCCAGGAGAAAAGACCACTGAAACCAGTTTAATAAGAGGTAGTGTAGAGGTGACTTTAAAAGACAGGCAGGAAAAGATCATCATGAAGCCTAATGAAAAATTAATTATCAATAACGAGGATGTAAAGACGCTTAACACCAGTACAATAAGTAAAACTATCTTAAAACCAAATCCCATAATCGAATTAGGGCATCTTACTATTTTTCCAAGAGATAGTACTATTGTAGAAACCAGCTGGGTAGATAACAGGCTTGTTTTTACAGAAGAAAGTTTTACTGACATTGCTAAAAAAATGGAAAGATGGTATGGGGTATCAATTGTGATTAAAAACGAAAAACTTAAAAAGGAATTACTAACAGGGAGTTTTGAAAAAGAAACTATTTATGAAGCTTTAAAAGCATTACAGTTTACTACGACATTTAATTATAAAGTCGATAAAGACGTAATCACCATTTCAAAATAAAAAAAACGCTGCTAAATGAAAAGAATCATCCAAACTAACTCATCATAAAAAATGAAAAAAGGGAGATGTTGGCGCATCCCCCTTAAAAGGTCAATAGGGAAAAACTTGTTATTACCGCAAAGATGGTTACAAGCTTTCTGTATTTAATTAACCCAAAACTTAAAAGTATGAAAAAAAAACAAAACCCGGATGCTAAACGCTACAAGGGATTTACAAAAGTTTTATTACTTATGAAACTTACGATTGCCTTAATACTAGCAGCCACTTTGCAGGTTTCTGCCAAAGTAACGGCTCAAAACATCACCCTAAACCTTAAAAATGCAGGGTTAAAAGTTGCTTTACAACAAATTGAGCGTAAAAGCAATTTCAGGTTTTTATATAATGAAGATGTGGTGTCTTCTACCCAAGTGGTAAATATTGATGTAAACAACATGCCAGTAACCGAGGTGTTGAATAAAATGTTTGCCGAAGGTAACCTTGGTTATAAAGTACTTAATAATAACTTGGTTGTAATCACTCAAAAAAATGTTGAAATAGTTGACATTCGTGTTTCGGGTAGAATCACCAACGCTAGCGGTGATCCTGTACCGGGAGCTTCAGTAAAAGTAAAAAATTCTTCAGCTGGCACCTCGGCAGCTACAGATGGAACTTATTCATTAAATGTACCTGATGGCGCAACATTGGTATTTTCTTCAGTAGGTTATGAAGATGTAGAAGTTGCAGTAAGTGGCCGCAGTACTATTGACGTTACATTAAAAAGCTCTGTAAAATTAATTGACCAGGTTGTTGTAGTTGGTTATGGTACTCAACGTAAGATTGATATTACCGGTTCTGTTGCCAATATAAAAGGTTCAGAAATTTCTAAACAAGCATCTACAAATCCTATAAGTGCATTGCAGGGAAAAGTTGCTGGTGTACAGATAACTAATGGTGGCAGTCCAGGAGCTTCACCAGAAATAAGAATCAGGGGGGTAGGTACTGTTTATGGAAATGCAAACCCATTGTATATTGTTGATGGAGTTTGGAATGATGACATTAGTTTTTTAAATCCGGCCGATATTGAAAGTATTAGTGTGTTAAAGGATGCTTCCTCAGAGGCAATATATGGTATAAGAGCAGCAAATGGAGTAATACTTATTGTTACTAAAAAAGGTTCCAGAAACTTAAAACCTGTAGTAAACTATAATGGATATGTGGGTAATCAGGTTATAACTAATGAGTATAAAATGGCCAACGGTCCTGAGTACGCTACGATGGTAAATGAATTGGACATTTTAGGCGGTACAGCTCCCCGTTATGCTAATCCTTCCTCTTTTGGAAGTACAGATTGGAATCACCAAATTTTTAGAAATGCTTTAGTTACTAACCACCAGGTATCGGTAACAGGTGGAGGCGATAAGTCAACTTACAATGTTTCTTTTGGTTACCTAAAACAGGAAGGCATTGTTAGCGACAATACTTTTGATAGATATACACTTAAACTCCAAAATGATTTTCAAGTTTTTAGCAAACTTAAGTTTGGGTATATGTTAAATGGATCAATGAATAAGTCAAAAGATATTAACGGCTCAATATTTCACCAGGTTTTTGCAGCAGTACCAATTGTTCCTGTTAGATATATAGATGGAGCTTATGGTGACCCTAATGACTTTAATGTTACCAGTTCTGCGTTATTTAATCCTCAGGTAACGTTAGATTATTTTAATCAGAGAAGTAGTACATACAGGGTAAACGGAAGTGCTTATGCAGAATATAAAATTGCCAATCATTTTAATTTTAGATCAAGCATTGGCGGCGATTTTGGACAGGGTAATGTAGTTAACTATTCACCTGTTTATATAGCTACACTGGCTCAAAGAAATACTGTTAGCCAACTTACACTAACTAATTCTAAAGTACGTAACTGGATTTTAGAAAACACTTTATCCTATGATAATAAATTTGCAGGTGGTCATAATGTTAAAGTATTAATTGGGCAGGGAGCTCAGTCATACCGATCAAATCAAACTATCGAATCGGCACAAAATGTTCCTGATAATGGTAGCGGTTATTACTTAAGCCTTGGCAATAATTACAATATTACAGATCCGGTAAAAGATTACAGTACTGTCGCTTCTTATTTCGGAAGAGTAAATTACGGCTATCAAAATAAATATTTACTAACAGCAACAATGAGAGCTGACGGTTCTTCAAAATTTTCGACTGACAACAGATGGGGTTATTTTCCTTCAATAGGCGCTGCATGGGTTGTATCAGAAGAAAAATTTATGAAGGAACAAAAAATATTTAACAGTTTAAAATTAAGAGGTAGCTGGGGCAAAATTGGCAATATGTCAGTTCCTGCAAATCTTTCTACTCTCGTGGTTACAAAAGTGCCAAACTTTATTTATGTTGGAGGTAATGGCAGTACTGCTCCCGGAGCAAGTATAAACACTATTGTTCCGCCTGTTACCTATTGGGAGAGGGGTGTAGGTACTGATATCGCCCTTGAAGCCTCTTTACTAAATAACAGGTTGGATGCTGAAATAGGCTGGTATAATAAAAAAACAGAAAAAGCAATATTTGATATTCCCATTTTAGGTTCTATTGGTACTACCGGAAGTTCCATTATTGGCAACCAGGCCACTTTTCAAAACCAGGGAATTGAATTATTATTGACCTGGAAAGGAACAATCAGTAAGGATTTTTCGTATACGCTTAGCGGTAATCTTGGCATAAACCAGAACAAAGTGCTGGATGTATCATCTGGCGCAAATCCTATTTACCAGGCTGTAGGAACAACGGGGTCTAATAATTTCAATACCAGAACAGTTGTTGGTCAACCAATTGGTGAGTTTTTTGGATTACAGGTAGTTGGTATTTTTCAAAATGCAGCAGAAATAGCAGCATATCAACATGGCAGTACACCTATTCAACCAAACGCAATTGCAGGAGATTTTAAATATGCAGATATAAACAATGATGGGGTGATAGATGATAAAGACAGAGTAGTATTAGGAAATCCTAATCCAAAATATGCTTTTGGTCTTAACACATCGTGGGCTTATAAAGCTTTTGATTTGGCAGTTGATGTACAAGGATTAGCAGGTGTTAACATTTACAATGCTAATATTGGATTAAGATACGGAACGGAGAACTTTAGCAAAGATATGTTTGATAACAGGTGGCATGGACAGGGCACTTCAAATGTATACCCTTCTGTTTTTATTGCAGGTGGTCAGAATAACAGGTCAAATTCTTTTTATGTAGAAGATGGTTCATACGTACGCATAAGAAATTTACAACTTGGATATACCTTACCTAATTCATTAATAAATAGGTGGAAAGTTTCTAAGTTAAGAGTTTATGTTAATGCACAAAATCCATTTAATTTTTTCAAATATCGTGGATTTAGTCCGGAAGTTGGGGGTAGCCCTACAAGAGCCGGAGTTGATGTAAGCCTATATCCTTTATATGCTACGTATAATTTTGGTGTGAATCTTACTTTTTAAACATAAAATACTTGTATAATGAAATCATATAATCAAATCCATAAAAATGTTTACCGGCTGGTTATGCTGGTAGTGATTACTGCAACAGGTATAAGTTGCAAAAAGAGTTTTTTAGATGTAAAACCGCAGGGAACTACAACTGCAACCCAATTTTGGGTAACATCTGATGATGCAACTCTGGCAGTGAATGCTATGTATGCCAACCTGCGTGGATGGACTGAAGTAGCTTTTGCGCCCATTGCATTAGAAAGCTTGGGTTCTGATGATACGGAGACCGGTAGTGATCCAAGTGACGGATCTGTGCCATTTATGAATACCTATAATAACTTTTCAGTTACTTCTACTCAAGGCCAGCTTTCTGATTTCTGGAATGGGCGCTACCAGGAAATAAACCTTTGTAACCAGGTTTTGGATAATATCCCGGCGATTGCAATGGATGTTACTTTAAAAAGCAGGTACCTGGCAGAAGCAAAGTTCATAAGAGCGTATGAATATTTTAGGTTAGTAAGGGCATTTGGTGATGTACCACTAAGACTTCGTGTACCAGTAAGTGCTACTGAATACAATATGCCCCAGTCACCAAAAGCAACAGTGTGGGCTGCAATAGAGCAAGACCTTACTGATGCGGCAGGTGTATTACCTATGAATTACAGTGGAGCAGATGTTGGCCGAGCCACAAAGGGTGCAGCACTGGCATTGCATGCTAAGGTAGCGATGTATCAGACCAATACTAACAGCGCAAAATGGGTTGATGTTAAAACATACACTGACCAGTTAATAACCGGAGGTTTCGGTTATTCTTTATTTCCCAATTACGAACAGTTATTTAGAATTGCAAACGAAAATTCTTCCGAATCTGTTTTTGAAATTCAGGCTGCATATATCCCTGGAAATGATGCGGCATCAAATTCCCAATATTCGCAAGTACAGGGTGTGAGAGGTGTTACCGGCGGTGGCTGGGGTTTTAATGTACCTACGCAAAACCTTGCTGATGAATATGAACCCAATGATCCACGTAAAGATGCCACTATTATTTTCCGTGGAGAAACAACTCCAGAAGGGGATGCTATTCCGGCGGCAGGAACGAACCCAATGTTTAACCAAAAATCGTATGTACCTTTTGGTATGTATGTTTCTGGCCCCGAGGGCAGCCAACAAAACATTCGAGTTATTCGTTTTGCAGAAGTGTATTTAATGAATGCAGAAGCCAATAACGAATTAGGGAATACTACTCCAGCATTGGCATCATTAGAAGCCGTAAGAGCAAGAGCCAGGGCCAATAGTGCTAATCCTGCCACAACACTTCCTAAAGTTACCACTACCGATAAGACGGCACTAAGAAATGCAATCTGGCACGAAAGAAGGGTAGAATTGGCAATGGAATTTGACAGATATTTTGATGTAATCCGCCAGGGTAGGGCCTCCACCGTATTTGGACCTTTGGGTTGGAAAGCTAATAAAAACGAGGTATGGCCAATTCCTCAGTCAGAAATTGATTTAAGTTCTGGTCTATTGAAACAAAACACAGGTTATTAAATTCAAAAAAGTAAAATTTTCTTTATGAAAAAGACAAATATTAAAAACGTATTGATGCTGCTGGTACTATTTAGTAACGTAGTGCTTACATCGTGCTACAAAAAATTTGATTCAACATCTTATCAACCTGCGTTTACTATTAATGGCTATACCTCATCAACAGATATAGGAAAAGGAAGTTTAGTGGGTTATTGGGCATTTGAGGGTACAAATATTGATAGTGTTAGTAATACGGTTGCTACAGGTGTTAACACCAGCTTTGCAGCTGGTTTCAAAGGAAAAGCTATGCAAGGCTCGGCTAATGGTTATGTAATTACTGATTTACCCGCTGCTATAAAAGGTTTAAAAAGTTTTACAATTGACTATTGGATTAATTCTCCCATCAACAGCACAGGTATTCTAACTCCAATTTGTATTTCCAATGATAATGATTTTTGGGGCTCGCTAGATATGTTTTACGAAAATGGCAGTACAGCTTCAAGTGGAAATTTAAAAGTTCATTTTAAGGGACAAAGTGAAGTATGGTTTACAAATGGAATGATTTTAAATCCGTGGGGAACATGGCAGAATATTGCACTTACATATGATGCTGCAAGTTCTACATTTACATTATACCAGGGCGGAAATGCAGTAGCTAATGCTTCAGCGGCTGGCCTGGGGGATCTTGTATTTTCTTCGGGTGCAACTAAATTAATATTTGGCACAGAACAATTTCAATGCACGCCGAGTCGTGGTACCGCTGGTGGAGCGCAGGGCTGGGCAAGTTACTTGACTGGGCAGTTGGATGAAATGCGGATCTATAACAAAGCGCTAACCAAGACAGATATTCAGGCATTAATTGTATTGCAGGGAAAAGGAAAGTAAACCAATTTTTTTACCATTTATTTTTTAAAAATGAAAAATATACTTTTAATATTATCAGCTTTTCTGCTATGCTTTACAATAAGTAGTTGTAAAAAAACAGATGCCAATACAGGGCAAACTGTAAATGTTGTTTCGCCTGTAATAAGCACAAATGATCCCACTAGTATTACTGGTACCACTGCTACTGTTGGGGGCAATATTACCAATGACGGCGGTTCATTAATTAAAGAAGCTGGAGTGGTTTACAGCACAGCAACTGGTGTTGATACTTCAAAAAATAGAATTCGTAATTACAGCGTCTCCGGAAATTTTTCGGTGCCGTTAAAAAACCTGGCTTTACTCACAAAATATTATTACAGAGCGTATGCTATTAACGAAAAAGGCCTTACTTACGGAGAAGAAAAATCATTTTTTGTTCCTGTAAGTGGTTATAGTGCTGCATCTCAGATAGCTCCAACTAATCTAGTAGCGTTTTGGGCTTTCGAAGGGGGGTATATTGATAGTGTTTCTAAAACATTGGGAACAGCTAATCATGCAACTGCATTAAACTTTGTTAATGCTGGTGTAAAGGGTAAGGCTGTGCAAATTGCAAGCCCTGGCTATATTAATTCCAATATTACCAGTACGGTTGCTAATTTAAAAAGTTTTACACTAACTACATGGATTTTACAGCCTGCAAGCTTAAGTAGTGGACCAACAACCTACATGCCATTTTCTTTAAACCAGGCTGGGTATTCATGGGAACAAACTAAATTTTTTATGCTTTTTAACAATGCTGATAATGGCGGTAAATCTTACGGAAAAATTTGCCTTATGGATCAATGGTTTGATCAGGGCCAAATTTGGCCAGCAATGTTAGATAACAATTGGCATCAAATGGCCATTTCATACAGTGGTGTAACAGGTGCATTAAGAGTTTATGTTGATGGTAATTTATTATCTCAAAGCGCTTCTTCTGCATTCAATCCTCAAACAAATTTTGGTGCTGCTGATAGTTTTACTTTAGGCGGACCAAGTGATGCTACAAATGCAGCTAATGGCTGGATGAATGCTTTAAGCGGCCAATTGGATGAATTTAGAATTTACAACAGAGAGTTAACATTAGCTGAAGTACAGGCATTAAATGCACTTGAAAGCCACGGACTTTAATAGTTATGTTGATAATTATTTCACCGGTTCGTTTCGTTATTTAAATTTATAGTAGAAATAGCTAAATGATAATTACACTTAATAAAAGACTGAATAATATATAATTCAGTCTTTTATTTTATATCTAAAAGTATAAAAGTGGTAAGACTATTTGGTTATATTTTGGTAAACAAAGAGAGAACTTACTTGTTTTAAATATGTTTAGCTATATAGGAAAAAAGGTAAGTGAATTACCATCTATTCCTGCATTTTAATATTTTTTTTCAATTATTAACGAGTTTGCAAAGCTTAATAATAATTAAACCGTTGTATAATGTATACCTCCCCGATAAATATGAAAAGAAAAGTAATTTTTGTAAATGTACTTTTTTTTGCAGTCACTTGGTACGGATGTTCGAAAAGCAGTGATGGAACGGTAGTGACACCACCAAACCCTGCATCATTTAGCTTTAATGCTTTTAAATTAAATGGACAGTTTAATGGCTTTTCTTACAAAAATATAAATACAAGCCCTGTTTTAAAATTTTCATTTTCTGCACCGGTAAACAAAGTCACAGTTAGTGGAGCTTTAAGTTTTAACAGCAGTTCAGGAACAATCATTTCATATAATACTACTTATGAAAATAATGACAGCACAGTTGTCGTACAGCCTGTTTCGTCATTAAACTACCTGCAGAAATATAGTGTGTCTGTAAATACTGCCTTGAAATCTGAGTCTGGCGGAAATTTATTATCAGGGGTGAGTGTTGATTTCGTCACCAGCATAGATTCCTCCCGAAAATTCCCAATCGTTTCTGACAATGCTTTATTAGATATTATTCAACAACAAACCCTAAAATATTTTTACGATTTTGGCCATCCGGTAAGTGGCCTGGCACGAGAAAGAAATACTAGTGGTGAAACCGCAACCAGCGGTGGATCGGGTTTTGGTATCATGGCATTAATAACCGGGGTAAGCAGAAATTTTATTACCCGTGCGCAAGGCTTAACAAGAATGCAAACGATGGTGGCCTTCCTAAAAAATACCGCACAAACCTTTCATGGAGCTTATCCGCATTGGCTAAATGGAACAACTGGAGCTGTGATTCCTTTTAGCACTAACGATAATGGTGCCGACCTGGTAGAAACAGCCTACTTAATGGAAGGTTTACTTTGTGCAAGGCAATATTTTAGTGGCGCTGATGCAACTGAAACGGCATTGCGTACCGATATTAATACCATTTGGAACAGGGTAGAATGGGATTGGTTCAGACAGAATAATCAAAATGTTTTGTACTGGCATTGGAGTCCTGATAGATTATGGACGATAAATATGAAGATTCAAGGCTGGAACGAATGCCTGATTACCTATGTCTTAGGTGCTTCTTCCAATACGCACAGTATTCCTAAATCGGTGTATACCAATGGCTGGGCAAATAATGGAGGGGCAGGCTTCATCAATGGCAATACATATTACGGCTATACGTTACCTTTAGGTCAGGATAAAGGCGGCCCATTATTTTACGAACATTATTCTTTCTTAGGTATCAACCCAAATGGCTTATCGGATATTTATGCTAATTACACTACCCAAACTAAAAATCATACCCTCATTAATTATAATTATTGCAGGGCCAATACCAATAGTTTCGGATATAGCGACTCAACCTGGGGTCTAACGGCCAGCGATATCCCCAACGGTTACACGGCTAGTTCACCAACCAATGATGTTGGTGTTATCGCACCAACCGCTGCAATATCTTCTTTGCCCTATACACCAACAGAAAGTATGCAGGCGCTTAAATTTTATTATTATGTTTTGGGAGATAAATTATTTAAGCAATACGGCTTTGTAGATGCTTTCTCCCTAAAAGACCAATGGTTTGCAGATTCATTTTTAGCTATTGATCAGGGGCCAATAATTGTAATGATAGAAAATTACCGCAGTCAATTGTTATGGAATTTATTTACTAGTTGCCCGGAAATAAAAACTGGTATGCAAACTCTTGGATTTAATGCGCCTTATTTATAAATTGTCTTTGCCCACATATAAACTTAAAAGATTTTAAAATATTTTAGGTTCAAATAAACAACCAATGAATTCAATTAAAGCCAATCTTTATTTTGCTTTTATATTTATCTTTTCGGTTGCAACCAGCCAGGTAAAACAACCGCCTGTAAAAACAGTTTTTAATGCGGCAGCCCGGCCCAAAAATTTATCTGATTCTGCTTTATTAGATCTTGTACAAAAACAAACCTTTAAATATTTTTGGGATTTTGCACACCCTGTTAGTGGAATGGCAAGAGAAAGAAGTAACCAAAGTTTTGGGTATGGCAATGAGACAGTAACAACTGGTGGAACAGGCTTTGGCATCATGAGTATAATTGTTGCCACGGAAAGAAAATGGATTACCCGTGATACCGCAGTAAAATTCATGTTGAAGATGGTGAATTTTTTATTGAAGGCAAATTCTTATCATGGCGCTTTTCCGCATTGGATGGATGGCAGTACCGGCCAAACAATTCCTTTCAGCAGAAAAGATGACGGCGCCGACCTTGTAGAAACTTCTTATTTATTTGAAGGCCTGCTTTGTGCAAGACAATATTTTAATGGGGATAACCGAATAGAAAGAGAATTGCGTAACCGAATTGGATGGATGTGGACAGGCATTGAATGGAATTGGTTTACCAAAGAAGGGCAGGATGTATTGTATTGGCACTGGAGTCCCAACAATGGATGGGCAATGAATTTTCCTGTTAAGGGTTTTAATGAATGTCTCATTATGTACATATTGGCAGCAAGTGACGAAGGCCATTATCCTGTACCAGCATCGGTTTATCATAAAGGCTGGGTGCAAAGTGATTTCTTTAAGAACGGCAAAGAGTTTTATGGTTATAAATTACCGCTAGGTTTTGATTATGGAGGGCCTTTATTCTTTTCACAATATTCCTTTTTAGGATTAGATCCAAGAGGGTTGAAAGACCGCTATGCTGATTATTGGGAACAGAATAAAAATCATACATTGATCAATCATGCATACTGCATTGATAATCCAAAAAAATTTAAAGGCTACGGTGAAAATTGCTGGGGACTTACCGCAAGTGACACTTATAATGGCTACAATGCTTTTTCTCCAACGAATGATGAGGGTACTATCACGCCAACTGCAGCATTATCAGCTTTTCCTTACTCACCGGAGTTTTCAATGAAAGCATTGAAACATTTTTATTATGATATGGGAGATAATACATGGGGTGAATATGGTTTTAAAGATGCATTCAATGAAACCACAAACTGGTATGCTTCTTCTTATCTTGCTATTGATGAAGGGCCAATTGTTGCCATGATAGAAAATTACCGCAGCGGCTTGTTGTGGAGATTATTTATGAGTTGCCCGGAGATACAAGGTGGATTAAAAAAATTGGGCTTTGAAAGCCCATGGATAAAATAATAAGTTTTAAAAAGATGAAGAAATTTTTAATTGTACTTTTTTTAGTGTCAACATGTGTTGCTGCATCTGCACAACAGAAATCATTTTGTAATCCGGTAAATATCGATTACGGATATACGCCTATTCCAAACTTTGCAGAATGGGGTAAGCACAGAGCTACAGCAGATCCTGTTATAGTAAATTACAAAGGTGACTATTATTTGTTTAGCACCAATCAATGGGGTTATTGGTGGAGCAGCGATATGCTGGACTGGAAATTTATTTCAAAGAAATTTTTACGGCCATGGAATGCAGGCTATGATGAATTGTGTGCACCAGCGGTTGGCATTGTTGGCGACACGATGATTGTGTTTGGATCTACTTACACCAGTAAATTTACTTTGTGGATGAGTACCAACCCCAAGGCAAACGAATGGAAGCCGCTGGTAGATAGTTTTGATATTGGGGGATGGGATCCTGCATTTTTCACTGATGATGATGGCAGGTTGTACATGTATAATGGCAGCAGTAATAAATATCCAACCTATGGTGTTGAACTGAATCGTAAAACATTTAAACCAATCGGTACAAGAAAAGAAATATATAGTTTGGAAAGCTGGCGCTTTGGCTGGCAGCGTTTTGGTGAATATATGGATGATACTTTTTTAGATGGATTTATTGAAGGCAGCTGGATGACAAAACATAATGGCAAATATTATTTTCAATATGGTGCGCCAGGTACTGAAATGAGTGGCTATGCAGATGGTGTGGCGGTTGGCAATGAGCCGCTTGGTGGTTTTGAAAACGCATCCGACCCGTTGAGCTTTAAACCCGGCGGTTTTGCAAAAGGTGCAGGGCACGGCGCCACTTTTCAGGACAATTATAGAAACTGGTGGCATGTAAGTACCATAATGCTTTCGGTAAAAAATAATTTTGAAAGAAGGATTGGTATCTGGCCTGCAGGTTTTGATAATGATGATGTAATGTATTGCAATACTTCGTTTGGCGATTACCCACATGCGTTACCAAATGGCATAACAAGAAATAATGACACCTTTATGGGTTGGATGTTGTTGAATTATAAAAAACCAGTTACTGTTTCTTCTACTTTGCCCAGCTATTATGCCAACAATGCAGTAGATGAAAATTTAAAGACTTACTGGAGTGCTGCAACCGGCAACAGCGGCGAATGGATTCAAACTGATTTGGGAAATGTTTCAACGGTAAATGCAATACAAATAAATTATGCAGACCAGGACGCAGAATTTTTAGGAAAGCAAACTAATACCTATCATCAATATAAAATGTATTATTCTGTAGACGGGAAAAAGTGGACTATATTGATTGATAAAAGCAATAACAAAACTGATGTGCCGCATGATTATGTTGAATTGGCAACTCCGGTGCAGGCAAGGTTTATTAAGTTAGAAAATATTCACATGCCCACCGGTAAATTTGCCATTAGCGGACTAAGAGTTTTTGGTAATGGCAACGGTGCAAAGCCTGCATCTGTAAAACAATTTATGGTATTGCGTACCCAAAAAGATAAACGCAGCGGCTGGATAAGATGGAGCCCTGTAGACAATGCCTTCGCCTACAATATTTATTATGGTACAGCACCAGATAAATTGTACAATTGCATTATGGTACACGACTTTAATGAATACTGGTTTAAAGGAATGGATAAATTAAAAACATATTATTACAGCATTGAAGCCATTAATGAAAATGGTGAGTCCGAAAGATTTAAAACTGTCAAAGTAGAATAAAACAAACCCTGCAAGGGCGCCATACTCTAACTCAGTACAAAGCTCTGAGGAA
>Ga0265327_10000905_pt1:42500-43620 | contig 43620 bp, 29 predicted proteins | sample 41621metaG_FD_202089 | JGI IMG/M metagenome (GOLD analysis project Ga0265327, IMG submission 202089) | Rhizosphere microbial communities from Carex aquatilis grown in University of Washington, Seatle, WA, United States - 4-16-21 metaG | ecosystem: Host-associated > Plants > Roots >... | reverse complement strand
ATCCGCCTCGCGGCGGATGGCTTTATCCCGAAGTTACAGCCACAATTTGCCTAGTTCCTTCTCCACGGCTCACCCGAGCGCCTTAGAATACTCATCCCGTCTACCTGTGTCGGTTTGCGGTACTGGCTGCTATAATCGCTTTTCTTGGAAGAACTTTCACAACTGCGCTTTGCCCGAAGGCTCGGCTCGGTACTTCCGTTGACCTATGTTGCTAGCATTCTCCGTCACTTTTAGTATATAGCAGGTAAAGGAATATTAACCTTTTTTCCATCAGATGCCCCTTTCGGGTTTTCCTAAGGACCAGACTAACCCTGATCCGATTAACGTTGATCAGGAACCCTTAGACTTTCGGCGTTAAAGTTTTTCACTTTAATTATCGTTACTTATACCTACATTTTCTTTTGAAACCACTCCACCAATGGTCGCCCATCAGCTTCAATGTTGTTTCAATGCTCCCCTACCACTCGCGCAATTAAGCTTGAGTTTAGAACTTCGGTTCATAGTTTGATGCCCGATTATTTTCCGTGCAAGACCTCTCGACCAGTGAGCTGTTACGCACTCTTTAAATGAATTGCTGCTTCCAAGCAAACATCCTGGCTGTTATAGAAGTCTCACCTCGTTTGATCAACTTAACTATGTATTAGGGACCTTAGTTGCTAATCTGGGTTATTTCCCTCTCGGCCACGGACCTTAGCGCCCGCAGCCTCACTCCCGGAGATATATGATAGCATTCGGAGTTTGTCAGGGTTTGGTAGGCGGTGAAGCCCCCTAGCCCAATCAGTAGCTCTACCTCTATCATACTTCTATATCCGAGGCTGTTCCTAAAAACATTTCGGGGAGAACGAGCTATCTCTCAGTTTGATTGGCCTTTCACCCCTATCCACAGGTCATCCCAGAACTTTTCAACGTTAACGGGTTCGGTCCTCCAGTAGATGTTACTCCACTTTCAACCTGCCCATGGATAGATCACAAAGTTTCGCGTCTGCCCCCACTGACTAATCGCCCTATTTGGACTCGCTTTCGCTGCGGCTCCGTTATAAAAGAACTTAACCTTGCCAGTGAGGAGCAACTCGTAGGTTCATTATGCAAAAGGCACGCCGTCATCGCTTGCGCGACTCCG
>Ga0265327_10000905_pt1:0-37500 | contig 43620 bp, 29 predicted proteins | sample 41621metaG_FD_202089 | JGI IMG/M metagenome (GOLD analysis project Ga0265327, IMG submission 202089) | Rhizosphere microbial communities from Carex aquatilis grown in University of Washington, Seatle, WA, United States - 4-16-21 metaG | ecosystem: Host-associated > Plants > Roots >... | reverse complement strand
TTCCGGCAGTATTTTAGCCGACGCCGTGCTATCTTTCTTAAAAAAGGGGTTACTGTATTGTTTGTTTGCAGTTGTATCAAACGGTAAAGGGTTTTCTTCGGCTTTTTTAACTATTGCGGTGGTATCGGTTTTCAGCACTGATTTTACACCAGGGTTAACCTTTATTGAGTCCGCATCAACCACCGGTTCATTTTTAGTGAGCGGAGGCAAGTTTGAACCGGCAGTATCAGTTTTCACACCACTTTCAATGGGCGTTGATGAAGGCGGCGTAGTTTGAGCGGGCGGCAGATCTGCATTAACGCTGCCGTCAGCATTTGCTATTACTATCTTCACCGTATCGCCGCTATAGGCGTTAAAGTCAACAAAAACCATTTCAGTACCTTCTTTAACCTCACGTTCAGATGCTTTTATAACACCCCGTGTTTCGGCAACATAAGTATTGGTATCGTTTGCCTGCGCCTCGTTCATTGCTATCGTTTGGTCAGTAGCGGCATCTCCTTCAACCTTAGTGGTTAATATCCATGGGGTGGCTTTAAGCAGATCGGGGTCGTTTATAACCTGTGAGAGCATTACCGCAAAGGGGCTGCTGGCCGGTGATGCCCCTGCTGCCATGCTGCCCGGTGGTTGCTGTTTAGGTGATACCGCATTTGCCGCCAACACCTCGGTACTGTGCAGGTTTTTAAGCGCCCAACCTTTTTTGCCGGCATTTACAAGGCTGTAACTAAGGTCAGCATTGTCAACCGCGCAGGTAAACCCCTGCGGTGCAACTTTGCCTGCCGGCGCAATTACCAGGCTATAGCTGCCTGCGGCCAGGTTGGCTATACGTATGGTACCGGTTTTTGAAGAATTAAATTTTGTACCGTTAACCTGTATGGTAAAGGGCTGCTTGTCATCAGCCTGTATAGAAATAAAATGCTGCGCCAAACATTGTATGGCCGTACATGTAACACCCAAAAAAACCAATAAACTAACAAAAAACAATCTTTTCATTTAGTGCATGCATTTAAACAAAACTACAGTAAAACAAATATATACCATTACACAAGCCAACGCCGGGTCTATGAAATAAAAACGCTTTTACAGTACGTTTATATCCACAATTATACCATTTTAACCTTTTGTAAAGCATTTATTAAAAGAAATTCGCACCTTGCTTTACAAACGAAAAACGCGCAAAATGAAGAGATTGCTATCCGTATTTTTTATCGCCCTAAGCGTTAAAACCCTGGCACAAATAGTTGTAACGGCCAGCAAAACACACCCCTGGACAAAAATTTACCGCGGCAGCGCGCCTAAAATAAACGACCTGTTTGATACAAAGCTTGATGTTAGGTTTGATTACGACAGGCAATATATGTATGGCAAGGAATGGGTTACGTTACACCCTCATTTTTACCCAACAGACAGCCTTGAACTTGATGCAAAGGACATGAATATTAATGAAGTTGCACTTGTAAAAGATGATAAAAAAACACCGTTGCACTACACGTACGACAGCCTTATGCTGAATATTAGACTTGACAAAACATACAAAGCTGATGAAAAATACACTATTTATATTGACTATACTGCAAAGCCTAATGAGCTGAAAGCAGAAGGTAGTGCTGCTATTACCGATGCCAAAGGCCTATATTTTATTAACCCTAAGGGCGAGGAGAAAGATAAACCTACCCAAATTTGGACGCAGGGAGAAACAGAAAGCAACAGCGTTTGGTTTCCCACCATTGACAAGCCTGACCAAAAGACTACTGAGCAAATTACCATGACAGTGCCTGATAAGTACGTTACCCTTAGCAATGGCCTGCTAACAAGCCAGAAAAAAAATGCAGATGGTACCCGCACCGATGTTTGGAAGCTTGACCTGCCCAACGCACCATATTTGTTTTTTATGGGTGTTGGCGATTACAGCATTATTAAAGACAGTTACAAAGGCAAGGAAGTAAATTATTATGTTGAGAAGGAATACGCCCCGGTAGCGAGAAAAATATTTGGCCTTACACCTGAGATGATAACATTTTTCTCAGAAAGACTGAACTTTGAATATCCCTGGCCCAAGTACGACCAAATTACCGGCAGGGATTATGTTAGCGGCGCCATGGAAAATACCACGGCAACGCTGCATACCGATGCTTTGCAGCAAAATGCCCGCGAGTTGGTAGATGGCAACAAGTTTGAGGACTACATATCTCACGAGCTTTTTCACCATTGGTTTGGCGACCTGGTTACCTGCGAAAGCTGGAGCAACCTTACCGTAAATGAAAGCTTTGCCGATTACAGCGAATACCTGTGGCGTGAATACAAATATGGCAAGGATGATGCGGAAGAGTACAACTATAAAAATATGCAGAGCTACCTTAACAGCGGCGATGAAGATAAAGACCTTGTTCGTTTTTATTACCACGATAAAGAAGATATGTTTGACGCTGTTAGCTACCAAAAGGGTGGCCGCATATTAAATATGCTGCGCCACTATATTGGTGACGATGCGTTTTTTAAGGGCCTTAATATTTACCTTACCACCAATAAGTTTGGCAACGGGGAAGCCCACCAGCTAAGGCTTGCACTTGAACAGGTTAGTGGCAAAGACTTAAACTTATTTTTTAACGAGTGGTATTTTGGCAGCGGCCAGCCAAAACTTACTATAAGCTATAACTATGATGCTGCCACCAAAACCGCTAAAGTGTACCTGGCACAAAAGCAGGAAGGCCTTTTTCATATTCCGCTTGATATTGATGTATATGATGGGGGGAACAAGAAAAGGTACAGCGTTTGGGCTAATAACAAAAACGATACGTTTGCCTTTGCGGTTAATAATAAGCCAGACCTAATAAATGTTGATGCAGATAAAACACTGCTGTGCGAGAAAGATGACAATAAAACTCTTAAAGAGTTTGCTTTCCAATATCATCACGCAGGTAATTATGTTGACAGAAGGGAGGCTGTAGATTACTGCATTGCCAATTTTGAAAATGATTCAGCTAAAAGCTTAGTACTTACAGCGCTGAGCGACCCCCGCCCCAACCTGCGCAGGCATATACTTTCTCAACTAAGAGCAAGCGACCTTACAAAACCATTTATTACTGCTGTTGAAGGGATGGCAAAAAACGATGCCAGCACATTAGTACGCGCAAGCGCTATAGAATTGTTGGGCGAATTGAAAGACAAAAACTATGCTGATTTTTTTGAAAGCGCCACCAAAGATTCATCTTACAGCATTGCCGGCGCAGCATTGGACGCGCTATACAGCATTGATGCCAAAAGAAGTGTGGCTTTATTACCCGTATTAAAAAAGGATGCCCGCGACGACCTGGAAGAAGCTATACAGGAAATTGATGTAGCCTCAAAAACTGATGAAGATTTTGATGACATGCTTAACCAGTTTACCACAGCGCCTGCTACAAAAAACTTTAATGGTGTATTTAACTTTATCACTTATTTAAACAACGTAAACAACGTTGCCAACTTTAAACGGGGCGTTGACACTGTAATAAATTTTCGTGATAAGTCAGCCGGGTATGGGGCCGGCTTTACAGATGCTGTTAATAATGCACTGGCGGAACTAAAGGCAAAGAAAACCGATACAAGAAAAAATACCAAAGGCAGCACAAAAGATATAAAGGAAGAAATTGCCTATTTGGATGAAAAGATGAAGTAAGGCAAGTCAATAGTCAATAAGTCATTGGCCATAAAGGAAGAATTTACATGGAACCGGAACCGGGCCAATTTTTCCAGTGGTTATTTGATTGCAATGTTGGCAGATAGAATGATGTGTCGCCTGTTACTATAACCTTAGCTAACATCTGCCAAGTTTCATAATTTCCTGGCCGATTATTTTGCCACTCCTCTTGATTGTAGCGCGCATTATTGCTTACGCTTTCCCCTAACGCTTCACCAATACTATTTATATCAATTTTATCAGCTAACCCATTGGCTATATAAGAAGTTTGTAGCCTTTCAATAGAAGGCCCACTGTTGATAATTTCAGTTGAAAATTGGTAATATTCCCTGTGATACCATTCGTTAAGCACCATTATCTTTTTAAGGTTGCTCGGTATACAGCTATATAATTCTTTATCAGTAGCGCGAAACAGATCGGCATATTGTATGATAAGCAAACGTGCTATCTCCTCTGCACAAATTTCACCCGGTTCATACTCTTTTAATTCAATACCGGCTTCCATGTAATCTTGCCTGTTATGGCTAATACGTAGCTTCCTGCCGCGTACAAGCCAGTATTCGCCTGCTGGCTGTAATACATCAAGTTCAATTGTTGCACGAAAGCTATCGACATCAATAGGATATACCTCGATTGAGTTTACAGGCTGATTATTTAATGGTTCAAGGTTTTTCAAGCAGTTACCAAAATAAATTAATTCTAATGAAATCCGATCTCCACTTGGGTTATAGCCTAAAACTTCAGCTACTACAGCCCAATCATCATCGCAGCCTTTAAAAATATTTAACCTGCTGTCGATAAGATAAATGTACGGATGTGACAATGTAATTGAATGGCAATACCCTTCAAAACAATTATCAAGCGCCAATAATACTTTTCCCTCTGTAAGCATTGTTATTATCTATTTATCCATACAGCAATTCTATTACCCTGTGCCACCTTTCCTGATTTTCAATGTGTTTCTAAGTTTCTACTGCTCCTGTGTATTAAAAGCTCCTTTGCGGGGAAAATGGCTAAAAATCCTACCCCTCAAAGCTCTTCAAAAACTTAGGTGCACGGCGGGCTTTGGTTGCCTGTTCAAAGGCGTATGCCAAACTTAGCAACGGCCCTTCATCATATGCTGTTCCACAAAACGAGAAACCTACAGGCAGGTCGTGTACGTAACCCATTGGTACTGTAATATGCGGGTAACCGGCCATGGCCGCGGGCGGGCAAAAGTAAAAGCCGGTATCATAGTCACCGGCAATTAAATCAGTAAGGCCGGCAAAGCCAATGCTGGTACCACAAATAGCATCCAGTTTATTTTGGGCCAGCATATCGTCAATAATTTTTCGACAGCTGGTTGACTTTGCTACCGCGTCCAAATATTCCTTGCTCGACAGGTCGCCTTTGGTGTTGGCCAGTTCCAGCGTTTCCTGCTGAAAATAAGGCATCGCCTTAGCCGCATTTTGTTTATTAAATGCAATTACATCTGCCAGCGTTTTTACTTTTGAATCGGCCGTAGCGGTAGCAAGGTATTTATTCACTCCATCTTTAAACTCATACAGCATTACAGTAAACTCACCGCTGCCGGCATCGCGAACAGCTTTCAGCAATTCAACTTCCACTATTTCGGCGCCTTGTTTTTTCAGCAGCTCTATAGCATCTTTATATAAAGCAACAACAGCTTCATGGCCGTTAAAAAAATGCTTCTCCACCCCTATCCTTTTGCCTTTTAAGGCATTTGCCTCAAGAAAGGTGGTGTAGTCTTTCTGTGCCTTGCCTTCGCTTTGTTTGGTAACTTCATCTTCAGTATCTACACCTGTTAAGGCTGCAAGCAAAATAGCTGCGTCGCGCACGGTTCTTGTCATCGGGCCTGCAGTATCCTGTGTTTTGCTTATGGGTATGATGCCGGCCCTGCTAAGCAACCCGACAGTTGGCTTAATGCCAACAAGCCCGCAAAAAGATGATGGCGCTACTACCGACCCATCTGTTTCAGTACCTATACCAACAGCACAAAGGTTTGCAGATACAGCCGAGCCCGTGCCCGAGCTTGAACCCGATGGGTTGCGGTTTAATATGTTTGGGTTTTTTGTTTGCCCACCCCTGCTGCTCCACCCGCTGGTGCTGCGGCTTGAGCGAAAGTTGGCCCACTCGCTTAAGTTGGTTTTGCCAAGCAATACTGCGCCGGCGGCACGCAATTGTTGTATAATAAATGCATCTTTTTTTGCCTTATGCCCCGCCAACGCTGATGCGCCCGCAGTGGTCATCATTTTATCGCCTGTGCTAATATTGTCTTTTATTAAAACGGGTATGCCGTGTAATGGCCCACGCAATTTGCCCGCTTTACGTTCGTTATCCATTGCATCGGCAATGCTTAATGCATCGGGGTTTAATTCAATAACCGCGTTTATTGCAGGGCCGTTTTTATCAATGGCATCAATGCGCTTCAAATACATTTCGGCAATACTCCGGCTGGTGTATTCGCCGCTTTTCATTTTTGCCTGCAGTTCATCTATCGTTGTTTCGTTTAGTTTAAAGTCGTTGTAGCCAGGTTCTTTGTCTGTGGTTATTTTAGCATTATCAGCAGGTGTATTACATGCAGCCAATGTCGTAAGGGCTGTTGCGGCTATACCGGCAACAGAGCCGTTCTTTAAAAAGTTTCTGCGGTTCACAAAAAGTAGTTTTGATTGAAAGGGAAAGATAAGAAAAAGACGGAGAAATTGTTTGAACGGAGATTTTGCACGGTGGACAAGTTTTTGCAGGATGGAAAGGATTAAAGCAGCCATTGCATTACAATTAAATGAAATAATTATATTGTGGCAACCTTAAACGTTATGAAAGTATATAAAATTAAACCCGGCGGTTTTAACGAAGTAAGAAAACAAATACTGCGGCGTGTATTACCAATGTATGTTGCCGTATTTACGGGCGTTGTTTTAATGTTGGTTTTTAGCCCTGCTAATAAATACAATAAAAAAAATGATGTTAACACCTTACCGTTTGTACTACCTTTTGCGGCAGCCTTACTTGGGTTTTCTTATTATCGTGGCATTAGCAAACAAAGGCCGGTGTTTGAAAGCTACACGCTCACCATATCAGACATTACAATCATAAGAGATGAGGATGGGAAACCAACAATATCGCTTTACCACAACGAAGTAACGGCTATTTACAGGAATAAGAACGGAAGCCTTTTAATTAAAGGGACAGAACCCGGAGATATAATTGGTGTGCCTGCGCAGGTTGAAGACTATGAGGAACTGGAAATTACATTGCAAAACATTAAGCCTATTGAAAACCCGCCTGCTAAAAATGCATTGCTTACCGGCATTACATTTCCCTTAATAGGATCAGGCAGCATGGTGGGCGTTGTAATAGCTACCAATAAAATATTAGTTGCTATATGCACCATAGTATTTATCGTTCTTTCAATATGGAGCTTTTTTACTATAATGAGAAGTAAAAATATTGACCCAAAAACCAAACGAAATTCATTTTGGGTATTCCTGGTACTTGCGTCAGTAACTGCAATTGCAGTGATGAAGATTTTTATGATGTAGCGATAAATGAACTAAGTGATGATAGTTAAACAGCATTAAAATTTCAAAGATCGCTTCTACAACACTCCCTTCAACACCTGCCAAATATTCTCTGCTACAATCTTATCTCCCTCGGCTGTGGGGTGAATGCCGTCGCCCTGGTTAAGGGTTGCTATGCCGCCAACGCCCTGCAGTAAAAAAGGCACCAGCGCCATATTATTTTTTTGCGCCAGCGTGGGGAACACCGATTTAAACTGGTTACCATAAGTACTGCCCATATTGGGCGGCACCTGCATACCCAACAGCACCAGCTTTGCAGAAGGGCATTTTAATTTAACCGTATCAACAATTGCCTGCAGGTTACTAAGTGTTTCCTGCGGCGATATGCCGCGCAGGCCATCATTTGCGCCAAGTTCAAGCACAAACACATCCACTTTTTGCTTTAATATCCAGCCTATGCGCCCCTTACCACCTGCAGATGTTTCGCCACTGTTGCCCGCATTAACTGTTTTGTAGGACAGCTTTAACGAGTCTATTTTATTTTGTATCAATGCGGGAAATCCTTGCGTAGATGCATCTTCCAGGCCATAGCCCGCCGTAAGGCTATTACCAAAAAACAAAATCGTTTTTTTAGTTTGAGTTGTAGCAGCAGATGAACCGGCAGTTGATGTTGTTGCAGGGCCGGCGCCTTGTTTATCATCCACAGGTTTGTTATTACTGCATGATAAGGTGAGGAGTGCTGTGATTAAAATGAAAACGGAGTTTATTTTTGTGGTTGTTATCATGTCGTATCTTTTAATTTTTACCGCCTCGCCCCAACCCCTCTCCCCGCGGAACGGGGCAAGAAAGATGGGTTTTCTTTAAGGCGCTTCTTACGCAGAAAGACTTACTTAAGCTTGCTGTTTTTTCATTAACCTGCTATAATTTTATTTATTTCTTTTTGAAACCATGAACCACTTTCTCCTATGAACCATAAACTATGAGCCATGAGCCATGAACCATGAACCTCTCCTTACACATCTTTTCTTAACACCTCAAGCGGCGGTTTGTTTAATATACCATTGCTGTTTAGCAACCCAATAATTACCGTTAGCAGCGATATTATTATAAACACCAATACCGCCGGTGTTACGCTTACACTGTAAGGCAAATTAAAGCTAAATTTTGCAAGCAGCCAGCTACCGGCAACCGCAATTAAAATACCTGTTAGCGCAGATAACGAACCCAGGAAAAAATATTCAAGCGATGTTATGGCCAGCACCTGCCTGCGTGTTGCGCCCAGTGTGCGCAGCAGCACACTTTCCTGTATGCGCTGGTATTTACTTATACGTACAGAGGCTATTAATACTATTATACCGGTAATAATACTGAAGGCCGCCATAAAATGAATTACATACCCTATTTTGCCAAGCAGTTCATCAATAATAGATAATACAAGAGCCAGGTCTATAATAGACACATTGGGGAACTGCTTTACAACTGCCTGCTGGTATTGAACCGATTTTTTTGTATCGGGCACGTGCGTAAGCAATACATGAAACTGTGGTGCATCCTCCAGCACACCCGTGGGAAACACACAGCGAAAATTTGTTTGCACCCTGTTCCATTCCACCTTTCTAAAACTTGCTATTCGTGTAACTATATTAGCACCCTGTACATTAAATACAATGGTATCGCCAATTTTCAGGTCGCCATTTTGTGCGTACCGTTCGTCCAGCGATATTGGAACAAGTGTACCGGGCGGCCCTGTTTTACCTATCCATTGGCCCTGGGTAACCTTTTCTGTATTGGTAAGCGCGTCGCGGTAAGTAACCCGCAATTCATTATTAAACAACCTGTACATACGCTTGAAGCTGGTATCTTTATTGGCCTGTGCCGCAGTAACGCCATTTATTTCATCAACACGCACAGTTATAATAGGCACTTGTTGTATAATTGGCAAGCCTTGTTGCCTGGTAAGAGCGGCTATTTGCTTCTCCTGTGCTGTTTGAATGTCAAACAATATCATATTGCTTTGGTTGGCGCTGCCAGATACTACAAGCTGCCTGGTTAAAATATCCTGCACAAAAAACAACGTGCAAATAAATGCCGTGCTTAAGCCTATTGATACCAGTAATATAATAGTTTGGTTATTGGGCCTGTATAAATTTGCAAAGCCCTGCCTGGCAATATAGCTGCGCACATTACGCACAATAAAACGCATTACCCACATTAACAACCGTGCGATAACTGATAACAATATATATGCAATCAATATGCCCAATGTAAAAAACAGGCTGCCAACAATGCTGTGCAACTGCAGGTAGGTAAAGCCTGCTATAAACGCCAGTATAAGTATATATACCAGCCAGCGGATTGGGTCTTTAGCAGTGTTTACCTGCTCGTAAGACATACGCAGGGTGAACAGCGGCGATATATTACGTATTGACAATAACGGAAGCAAAGCAAACAGTACCGATATTATTATCCCTAACACTACGCCCTGCCCTATTGCCAGCCATGAAAGGTGAGTTTTAATTTCAAATGGTATAAAGTCCTTCATAACCCAGGGCAGCACAGTTTGTATAAAGCTGCCCGCAAATGCGCCAATAACAGAGCCAATAAAACCTATGCTTACAATTTGTATAAGGTAGATAAGAAATGCTTTTGTGCCGGTAACACCCAGGCAGCGCATAATGGCAATAGATGCAATTTTTTCTTTTATATACACCTGCATGGCACTTGCCACACCAACGCAGCCAAGCAACAATGCAATAAAACCAACCAGTGAGAGAAAGCGTGTAAGATCGTTAAAAAAACGCCCGGTGCTTTGTTTGCGCATTTCAACAGTTTCATAGTCCATGTCGGCTTTGTAAACACGGTCTTCAATGCTTTTTGCAAGCTTATCCATATTCACAGGCCTGTCGTATTTGTAAAACCAGGTATACTGTATGCGGCTGCCCGTTTTTAGCAGCCCTGTTTGCGTTAGGTATTGCATGGGAATATACACAACAGGTGCAACGGATGTTGTTATGCCCGTTTGCCCCGGCGCTTTATTTAAAGCCCCCTCTATTTTAAAGGTTACGTCACCAACTTTAACAGAATCGCCAACTGCCACATTAAATTGTAACAGCAATGCCGCATCTACCAATGCCTTCCTTTCCGTTCTAAATGTATTTGCCGCCGCAACAGGTGTTGTTTCAAGGGTACCATAATAAGGAAATTCGCCTTGCAAAGCCCTAACATTAACAAGCCTGGTACCGCCGGTTTTAGGGAACAACGCCATTGATGCAAAACTACTCTGCGTTGATTTTCTGTCGCCCAATGAATCAATCAACGGCTTCATGCTTGAATCAACCGGCTTGTTGGATGATATAGAAAGATCAGCGCCAATAAGGGTTGCGGCCTGTTCAGTAATATTAGTTTGCAAATCGTACCCGAACGAATAAATAGCTACCAGTGCCGCAATACCAAATATTACGGATGATATAAACAGCATTAACCGCGACCGGTTTTTGCGGCTATCACGCAGCGCCATTTTAAACAACCAGGAGAGATTTGTTTTCATTCGTGCTTCTAATTTATTGCAGATTGGCGATTGAAGTGCCTCTCCCTAAATCCCTCTCCGGTGGAGAGGGACCTGGTTGACCAACGTATGTTTATGTTATCAATCATTATTTCTATAATTCGCTAATCTTGCCATTGTTTCCTAATCAACCAATCAACACTTCTTTACTAATCAACTAGTTTTCTCATCACTTACCACCGTTCCGCCTTTAATGCGTATAATCCGCTGGGTACGCGCAGCCAGCTCAGGGTTATGGGTAACAACAACCAGCGTGGTGCCTGCTTCTTTGTTCAAATCAAATAGCAGCTTTTCAACCCTCACACTTGTTTCTTCATCCAGGTTGCCGGTTGGCTCGTCGGCAAATAAAATAGACGGCTTGTTTGAAAACGCCCTTGCCAGCGCTACCCTTTGCTGCTCGCCGCCTGAGAGCTGTGCGGGATAATGATGGCCGCGGTCATTCAACCCCACTTTCTCCAGCAGTTCCAACGCTGCCGTCTTTATGTTTTTCTGTCCCCGCAGTTCCATAGGCACCATTACATTTTCGAGTGCAGTTAATGTTGGCAACAACTGGAAGTTTTGAAAAATAAACCCCACATATTGGTTACGCACCTGTGCCAGTTTGTCTTCACTAAGCTTACCGAGGTTTATATTCTGTAATGCAACACTGCCTGTTGTAGCACGGTCAAGCCCGGCACATAAGCCCAGCAAGGTTGTTTTACCACTGCCACTTGGGCCAACAATAGCATTTACCGAGCCGCCCGCTATATCAAAATTTATATCGTGCAGCACCGTTAATGTTCTGCCTGCGCTTTGATAAGTTTTACCGAGATCTTTAATAGAAAGAATTGTGTTGGACATGAAGATTTTGTATTCCTTTCAAAAATAGCTGATAAATGGCAATGATTTGTTGTATACATGTTATAAGTAAGGAATTAATGATAGTGTGTGCTATTAAGGCCATGGGTGGTTTTTGCGAAACCTGATGAAAGTCATGAATCAGCTTAACTTCTATCATTTTTCGCTGAAAACACCGTATATACCTTGCCAACATTAAAAAAAGTGCTGCTTTATGAGTAGTTATGCAAATGTAAAAGTTGATCAAAGAGCTCTGCTCCTTTTACGCGTTAGCATAGGTGTTATTTATATTTGGTTTGGAGCGCTTAAGTTTTTTCACGGCTATAGCCCGGCGGAGGACCTGGCTATAAATACCATTAACAAACTTACTCTTAACTTAGTGCCCCAGCCGGCAAACATTATTTTACTGGCCACATGGGAGTGCGCCGTGGGTGTATTACTGATTATTGGCAAATGGTTGAAACCTGCCCTTGCTTTTTTGTTTCTTCATATGGCCTGTACTTTTACCCCATTACTTTTTTTTCCTGGCGCGGCGTTTAACCATCCACCGTATGCCTTTACCCTTACGGGCCAATACATTATGAAAAATATCATAATTATTTGCGCAGCCCTGGTTATATGGCCGTCAAAAAGCCGTTCCCGGGTTTATGCTGATTAACAACTTTACAGGCTATACTTAACTGCAACCAAACACACATAAAAACAAACAACGGCAGAACGAACACTATTCGTTCTGTTTTGTTTTATGGCTGCGCACCCTACACGAAACAGGGCTTAACAAGTTATACCCACATGATAAAAGATGAGCGTTAACAGGCTGCTTTTTTATACAGGCCTATAAATCATGCATTTCAATAAAAATCATATCGTACTTTGTATTATCTAAATAAATCCCTTTGCAAAAGAGAGATTATGACGCGGTAGTTATTGGCTCGGGGCCTAACGGGCTTGCGGCGGCTATTGCTTTGCAGCAAAAAGGCCTGCAGGTACTATTAATTGAAGGCAGTAACACCATTGGCGGCGGTATGCGCAGCGCTGAACTTACATTGCCGGGTTTTACACATGATGTTTGTTCTGCTATTCACCCAATGGCGGTAATGTCTCCTTTTTTTAATTCGTTGCCGCTTACTCAACACGGGCTTGAATATATATACCCTCCCACTGCGGCAGCGCACCCTTTTGATGACGGCACCTGTGCAACTATTGACCGGTCAATTGCAAATACTGCACGTTTACTGGGTGAAGATGAACAGGCGTACAAAAAACTAATACAACCCATAGTTGATGCATGGCCCGCTATTGCCGATGATCTGCTGGGGCCGCTGCATTTGCCCAAACACCCGTTGTTATTAGCGCAGTTTGGTTTAAAAGCGTTACAGCCTGCAACAAGGCTTGCACGCAGGTTTAACACCATGCACGCAAAAGGTTTGCTGGCAGGCATGGCAGCACACAGCATACAACCTTTAACCAATACGGCAACTTCAGCCATTGCGTTGGTGTTGATGGCCGCCGCACATATAAAGGGCTGGCCCATGGCAAAAGGCGGCTCTCAATCAACCGCCAATGCGCTCGCTTCTTATTTCACATCGCTGGGCGGCTCCATACAAACGGGGTTATACATATCATCGCTCAGCCAGCTACCATCGTGCCATGCAGTGTTGTTTGATGTTACGCCAAGGCAACTGCTGCAAATAGCGGGGCATAAATTTTCGTCATTATACAAGTGGCAACTGGAACGTTACCGTTATGGCATGGGCATATTTAAAATTGACTGGGCGCTTGATGCACCCATACCTTTTACGGCTGCGGGTTGCCTGCAGGCCGGCACAGTGCATATTGGTAATACTTTGGAAGAAATAGCAGAAGGCGAGAGGCTATCAGCAAAAGGGCTGGTTGCAGAAAAGCCTTATGTTTTACTTGCCCAACAAAGCCAGTTTGACGCTACGCGTGCGCCACAAGGTAAACATACAGCATGGGCTTATTGCCATGTGCCTAACGGCAGCACAAAAGACATGACGGATATTATTGAGCGGCAGGTTGAACGTTTTGCACCTGGCTTTAAGGAACGCATTTTAGCAAGGCATACTTTTAACAACGCTCAATTAGAAGAATATAACCCTAACTACATTGGCGGGGATATTAACGGCGGCATTATTGATATTGGCCAATTGTTTACCAGGCCTGCAATGCGCCTGTCGCCATACAGAACATCTGCAAAGGGTTTGTATATATGCTCCTCTTCTACCCCGCCGGGCGGGGGCGTGCATGGTATGTGCGGGTGGCATGCGGCGAGGAGGGTGTTGAGGGATATTTTCAGTTGACAGAAGAACAGTTTAAAGTTTTGAGTTTAACGTGGAGCCGCCAAAAAAATCCCGCTTCAACATTGAAGCGGGATTAGCTATGGATGTAATAATTACTTACGCTTTATTTAGGCATATCAAAAGCCTTAGGGTCAACATCGCCGTTTATTACCACGGTTTTGCTGGTTGTAGTCATTGAAAACTGGCTGCCAAAAGCCATTTCCACACTATAAGCTACGGTAGTACCAAAATCTGTTTTCCTGTAGTCAGAAAAAGTCATTGTTAGTTCGGCATCGTTGCCCATCATATTAACGGTTCTTACTGCTTTTGTGATATAGAAAGTAGTATTATCAATATAATAGGTAGTTGTTGAGTTGTCTTTATTAGTTAAGGCTATTTTGGTAGCGGTTCCTTCCGTTCCTTTCAGTTCAGCCTTGCCGCCATGTGCTGCATAATCTAAAAACGGGTCAAAATAAATTTCCCCTTCGTTGCCTTTGTACTGGTCATCAGGTATAGGCTGTGCGTCTGTACCGCCCTGGAAGGGGTTTATCATCCAACCACCTTTATCAGTAACAGTAGTTACCAGTTTTTGGCCACCAATTTCAATTTCTGTTTTATAACCTTTACCTGCAACAAAGGTAGTTGTAGATGCACCGTCATTACCCATGGCGCTGGTGGTGCCTGTGGCTACATACGTTTTAACGCCGGCAAGTTTGTCTTTACCGCCAATGGCATCAAGGTGCTTATTAATAATATCATCGGCAGTTTGTGCTTTGGCTGCTACACCTGCAACAACAAGCAAGGCAACAGATAAGATAGATTTAAAAGATCTCATTTTGTATGTGTTTTTGTTTATGAACAATAATTGTTATTACTTATTTAGGTAGTGCGGATGGCAAAGCTATATTTCAAGTTGTTACAACCATAAAATAATGGACTAACGGCAATGCAAAAATAGTACCACACTAATTTTAACCGGTTTTACCGGTTAAGGCAGCAATTTCCTCGCGGTAATTTTCGCCAACAGGCAGTTCAAGGTCTCCTATAAAAACGCTGTTTTTCATTACCGCGGTTATATGCGCTTTTGATACTATATACGATTTATGTATGCGTAAAAATTCGCCGCCAGGCAATTCTTCCTCAATACCCTTCATGCTCATACGGGTAACAATGGGCCTTGCTGAACTTTTTAGGTGTATTTTAATATAATCTTTCAGGCCCTCAATCCAGGCTACATCCGCAGTGGTAATTTTCAGCAGCTTATAGTCAACGTTAACAAAAAAGTAGCCGGGGTTGGTGGCGGCGGCATTTTCTTTGGTTTTAGCCACTTTAAGCTCCTGCATATCCTTTGCCTTGTTGCAGGCCTTCATAAACCTGTCGAACGAAACAGGCTTTACCAGGTAATCAAGCACATCTAAATTAAAGCCCTGTAAAGCATATTTCTCGTAGGCTGTAATAAGCACTATCATAGGCTTAATGGCAAGGCTTTGTATAAACTGCAGGCCGGTTAAGCCAGGCATTTGTATATCAAGAAAAATAAGGTCAACAGTTTGCTGTTCCAGCACTTTTATAGCTTCAAATGCATCCTGGCATTTGGCAGCAAGCTGTAAAAAAGGCACTTTGCTGATGTTGTCTTCCAGCAACTCCAGTGCAAGCTCTTCGTCGTCTACGGCAATACATTTAAGCATTAATGCATGTTTATCTGTAATGAAACCAAAAACCAGTTATCTTTTGCGGTAAGCCACAAGTTATGGTTTTTTCCATATAACAGGCTAAGGCGCCTTTTTACATTGGTTAGGCCAATGCCCGATGTTTTATCCCTTACCTCTTTAGAAGCTTCGTTATACTTATTACGCACCGTAAAATTTAAAATATTATTCTCTGTTTTAAGAACAATTTCAATTTGTGCATCCTCAATCATACCGGTACCGTGCTTAAAGGCATTTTCTACAAAAGGTATAAGCAGCATAGGCTCAAGTTCATTATAGCCCTGGCCAACCTCAAGGGAGACGGTAACTTTTACTTTTTTACCAAAGCGTTGCTGCTGCAGGTCAATATAGCTTTGCAGGTATTCAATCTCCCGTTCAAGCGGCACCTTTTCTTCATCGGTTTCATACAGCATATACCGCATAAGCGACGAAAGCTTTATAAGCGATGGTTCCAACTGGTCGCTTTGTTTACGCGCCAGCGACACCATGTTGTTTAATACATTAAACATAAAGTGCGGGCTTACCTGGCTGCGTAAAAAGGCCAGCTCGGTTTTAAGGTTCTCGTTTTCTTTTTCTTTAGCCAGCTTATCCATCCGTACCCGGTCGTTTATCATTTGAAAAGCAGTACTGCAGGCCAAAAAGAACAGGTAAGGAAACAGGTTGCTTATAAAGAAAAGCTGAAAATGGTAAACTGATTCCGGGTCAGGAGGAAAAACGTGGAAAAAGGAATAATCCAATAGAAAAATACCTACCCAGGCCAATACCTGCGCGCCAAAAAATTGCCAATATCTTTTTTTATAAATAAAAACAGGTATAAGTATATACGCATTAATATAAAAAAAGCTTATCCACATAAAGCCTTTACAAATGTAAAGCATGGAAATGCCCTGCTGCGGCGACTTGTTGGCATGAGGCTTATCGTTGTGGTAAGAAGTAAACAAAAGGAATGGCAGGCTGAACAAAATATTCCATACGGCAATATGCAATATGACTTTTACCCAGGTGCGGGAATACCAATGCGATTTCATTCAGCCAAAGTAGTAACTTATTTATATTTTTTGGTATGTATGGCAAAATGATGCGACGAAGCAGGTGATTTTTGAGACGAACGGCGATGAAGGTACCGCCAAAACGAGCGCTGGCATAAATAAAAAAGCAAAAATGGATGGATGGCGGCAATAAAAAATTATCGGCCTTTTGCTAAAAAGTGGCTGTACGGTAGGCATATTAGTACTATTTTTAAGGCTTAGTCCCAATAAAACGTCCCAAATATTCTTGCCTTCAAAATCTTTCATACTAATGCGCCTGCACCTGTGTGCCCTTTTGTGCCTGTTATTTGGCGCGCCACTAACGGCAACAGGCCAGTTATGCTCAGGCAGCCTTGGCGATGCAGTATTAAATGAAAGCTTTGACAAAAACACCCTGGCCATAGGCTACAATGACTATAAATTTGTATATGGCTGCCCCGATAACCCCGGGGAATGCACGCTAACAAATTTTATGTTTGGCTGCGGCCCAAAAACATTTTACGTAACTGCCGGCGACCATACCCGGATTATAAGCCATAACCCAAACAGCAATGAGTTGCTTATAAATGCGACCAATAAACCCGGCCTGGTGTACAGGCAAACAGTTGATGGTTTATGCGGCAACATTACTTACCAGTTTTCAGCTTTTGTAACAAACATGATTAATACCGGTGTATGCAGCGGTTCAACAGTAGCGGTAAACCTGAAGTTTACCATAACTGCGCCTGACGGTACGGTACTGGGCGAATACAACACCGGGGCAATAACGCAGGATGGATCTGTTAGCTGGAAACAATATGGCCTGTTTTTTACCACGCCCAGTGTACCCACGCCCGTTACGCTTACTATAACAAGCACTATTGCCGGTGGGTGCGGCGCTGTGTTTGCCATTGACGATATTACCCTTAAGCCATGCGGAACCCAGGTGTATGTAACGCTTGACAATGATACCACCAACGTAAAAGACTTGTGCGCCGGTTACAACGATCCATTGGTACTTAAAGCTACCTACCTTGGTTTTACCAAACCAAAAACTATTTGGCAGCAAAGCTTTGATAAAGGTGATACATGGGCAGACATACCCGGTGCAGACAAGGACACTTACAAAGCGCCGCACCTTACCGGCGACACTACTGTTTTGTACAGGATAATAGTGGCAGAAGATGTAAATTTTAACAGCCCCAAGTGCAGGATAGCATCAACGCCGGTGTGGATAGTAACGCACAGCGCGCCGGCGGCGGTGCCTATGGCCGAAGTATCTGGCTGCCTTGACAAAACCCTTACAATGCCGTTAATACAGGGCGGATCAAACTTTGTGTGGGACGGGCCTAACGGGTATAGCTCTATTTCAATGCAGGCTGTTGTGCCACATATAACGGATGCAGATACCGGCATTTACCATGTACTGGCCATTAACGATTTTGGCTGTACAGTGCTTGATTCAGTGCACGTAACGGTACGGCCTTCAGTAACGCTTAATGTTACAACCAAATATGCTGTTTGCGAAGGCCAAACTATTCAGTTTGATGCATCAGGCGGCGGTACCTATTTGTGGACACCCGCCACAGGGCTCAGTAACACCGCCATTGCAAACCCTACGCTGGTAGTAACAGATTCAGCCAAATACCAGGTGCTTATTGAAAATACCTATGGCTGCAAAGATTCCGCGCTGGTAGACGTGTATGTTTACCGCAAAACTGTTGCTAATGCCGGGCCCGACAAGTATGTTATAGAAGGCGACACCACTATTTTAAATGCCACCGTTAAAGGTACTGCCCTGCAATTTTACTGGACGCCCACAGACTATATAAATAACCCGCAGGCGATAAACCCCGCGGTAAACCCGCCTTTGGGCCAAATAGTATATACGCTGCATGCAAACTCAGCACAGGGTTGCGGCAATATTACTGACAACGTAACCGTATATGTGTACCATGACATATATATACCCAACGCCTTTACACCTAACGGCGACGGAGTGAATGATGTTTTCAGGATTCTTCCGTATGACAAATACACAGTTAAACGATTTATTATTTATAACAGGATGGGGTACCCGGTATTTACAACCACCAATGCTTCAGCGGCCTGGGATGGCACCCGCAACGGACAGCAACAGCCAGCAGGCACCTATGTTTATTATGCAGAGATGGCGCTGCCTGACGGGAAAGTGCTGATTAAGAAAGGAACGATAATATTGATAAGATAGTTTAACACGCGGCAGTAAGTCTCATATCAAAAATGTTGCAATCAGATCGAGCCTTCCAGAGAAAAAAAATATTTTATTTAACGTTTTGATGGGTGCTGCCCATCGCTAACTGATGTTGCCTTTCCAGGGCTAATTACACACCACTTATAAGCTATTTGCTGGTTGTTAGCAAAAACTTGCATTAATTTTGCACGCGGAAAAAGCTCAACTACAAAACATACAACCAGCTTTTATAAACACAACACAATATTTTGAATACAGTTTTAATAATTGATGACGAAGAAAAAATACGTACCCTGCTAAGCCGCATAATTGGCCTTGAAGGTTACGAAGTGATACAGGCGCAGGATGCACGCATCGCTTTTAAAAAGTTAGAGCAACAAGCCGTTGATGTAATTATATGCGATGTTAAATTGCCCGATGCCAACGGCGTTGAACTTTGCAGCCAAATAAAACAACGCTACCCGCTTACTGAATTAATTATGCTAACCGCACACGGTAATATAGCCGATGGTGTGCAGGCCATAAAAAATGGCGCTTTTGATTATATAACCAAAGGCGACGACAACGATAAAATATTGCCCCTGCTAAGCCGCGCTGCCGAAAAAGTAGCCCTGCAAAAAAGAGTAAGAGAACTAGAGGCTAGGCTTGATAAGAGGTATTCATTTGAAAACATTATTGGCACATCGCAACCAGTAAAAAATGCGATAAGCCTTGCCAAAAAAGTTTCTGTTACTGATGCTGCCGTACTATTGCTGGGCGAAACAGGTACGGGCAAAGAAGTTTTTGCCCAGGCAATACATTATAACAGCAAAAGGAGTGCAAATAATTTTTTAGCCATTAACTGCAGCGCCTTTGGCCGCGAACTACTGGAAAGTGAAATATTTGGCCACAAAGCCGGCGCCTTTACAGGCGCAGTAAAGGACAAAAAAGGTTTGATTGAGGAAGCAGATAAAGGCACGTTGTTTTTAGATGAAATTGGCGAGATGCCTGTTGACCTGCAAAGCAAGCTGCTGCGCGTATTGGAAACAAATGAATTTATAAAGGTGGGCGATACCAAAGCAGTTAAGGTTAACGTGCGCATTATTTCGGCCACCAACCGCGACCTGGCGCATGAAATTAAGGACGGCCATTTTAGGGAAGACCTGTATTACCGCCTTAATACTTTTACTATACAATTACCGGCATTAAAAGAAAGAAAAGAAGATATACCAGCGCTGGCTAAATTTTATGCTGATACTTTTGCCGCTAAAACAAATAAGCCGTTAAAAAATATGTCGCAGGGGTTTGTTGAAGCGTTGCAAAAACACTACTGGAAGGGTAATATTCGCGAGCTGAAAAATGTAATGGAGCGCGCTGTTATTTTAGAGGAAGATGCTGAGCTTACCATTGACAGCCTGCCGCTGGAATTGCAAAACGCTGCGGCCGCGCCTGCTGATAACAACCAGCTATCTGCCTTCTCATTAGCCAGTGTTGAAAAGCTGCATATACAACGTGTGCTAATACATACTGGCGGCAACAAAACCGAAGCAGCCAGGTTGCTGAATATTGGGCTTACCACATTGTACAGAAAGATAGAGGAGTATAAGTTGTAGAAAAAGAACGGTTTTGGTTTATAAAAAAACGGCCTTTAATTATTCTTATACACGGCTACAGCAGCCATAAAACCACTGAAAATATAACCCATAAAAGGGCAATAATTAAAAGCACATCCTTTACCAGGTTATCGTTGTATTTTTTAGCAGCCACCTGTATAAACGGTTATAGCGATCAACAAATCAGCAGTAAAATAGCCCGGCACTGTTATTAGTTTTTAGTTATTGTCTTCGGGCAAAAGCACATAATCTTCAATTTTTCTATACAATGTTGAAACCGAGATATTCAGCAACCTTGCAGCTTCCGCTTTATTCCATCCGGCTGTAACAAGTACCTTTTGAATGTGCAGCCTTTCAAAAACATTAAGGTCGTATGGCGAGCCGGACCTGCCAATATTCATATAAGGAGCCGGCGGCATTTCCGGCGGTAACAAATCCTCTGACAGAAGCGAAGATGAAGCAAGTATTATAGAGCGTTCCACTGTGTTTCTAAGTTCGCGTATATTACCCTTCCAGCAATGATTTTTCAGGCGTTCTTTAAACTCATTTGTCATCCCCGTTATTTGCTTATCCAGTTTCTCGGAAAAAAGACCTATAAAATATTCCGCCAGTTCAACAACATCATTACCCCGCTCCCTTAGCGGCGGCAATACTATGGTAAACACATTTATTCTATAAAAAAGATCTTCTCTAAACCTCCCGTTCGCTGCCCCGGCAAAAAGGTCTTTATTGGTAGCGCATATAAGCCGCATGTTTGCCTTACATATTTTTGTGCTGCCCACTTTAATAAACTCGTTCGTTTCCAGCACACGCAGCAGCTTGCTTTGCAGGTCAAGGTGCATCTCGCCTATCTCGTCTAAAAATAAGGTTCCGCCTTCGGCTTCCTCAATCAGCCCCCGCCTGCTTTTATTTGCACCGGTAAAAGCGCCCGCCTCATACCCAAATAATTCGCTTTCAAGCAACTCTTTAGACAGAGCGGAACAATTTATTGCTACAAAAGCCTGCTCATGCTGCAAACTACTGCTGTGTATTGCCCTTGCAAACAACTCCTTGCCGGTGCCGGTTTCGCCCATAAGCAGAACAGAGGCATTAGAGTAAGCCACTTTTTTGCCCAGCTCTTTTGCCTTTGTTATACCAGGTGAACTACCGGTTATTGCATCAAAACCTCGGGCCCGTTTTTTATGGCCGGTAGCCTGTTTATCTTTTTTGTTGCCGGGCCCTTCTGCCTCAAACAACGCCTCTTTAACGGATGAGAGTATGCTGCTGTAATTACCGGTTTTAAGAATGTAATTATCAGCTCCATTTTTTATGGCCAGCACACAATTATTTATATCTGCCTTGCCGGCCATTACAATAACGTGCACAGCGGGGAAGCGTTCTTTAACACTTTTTGTAAGTGCAATGCCGCTTCCGTCGCGCAAAACGGCGTTAACAAGCACTGTGTTAATTGTTGAAGCATATAATATTTCTGTAGCTAAATTTATTTCACCGGTTTTTAAAACCTCAAAACCCTCCAGCAAAAGCATGTTGCCTATAACATTGCAGAAAGTTTTATCATCATCAACAATCAGTATCTTTTTGTGTAAAGCCGGCATCATATTACTTTAATGACTCAAAAAATAAATATTTCACCTCGTAAGTATTGTCATATTTATCATACTCAACCAGTTTTTCATTGGCTGGTACGTTCTCAACGGCATGCCTGAACTTAGCATTGTCAGCAAAAGCATACTCAAGGTTATGTTGTGTGAGCAACTGTACAGCACCAGTATTTGTTTTACTAAAAAAATAAGTGGTTTGTGCGTAAGCTGCTTTATGCGAATTATTTGCGACTAAACGCTTATATATGTAAAAGCCGGCGCTATCAACAATTTCATAAGCGCTGCTATTATAAAAGCGGTAGTTTTTATTATTGCAGGCCTGGTAGCCAAATATTTCTTTTTTATTCAGGATAAATTTTTCGCCATCTTTTTTTATCACCACTGTTGATGAGGGCAAAAAATCGTTAACCTTCAGGTAACAATTTTTTGCGCCTGCAGTAATCGTATAGCTTAGTATGTGATGCACATAATCGTCTGCGGTTTTATAAATACCGGTTATTTTGTTTTGTTGTTGTGCAAAACAACTTGTTGTAATCATTATAGCAGCTAATATTGGCCAAACATTTAAAGAATTCTGTTTCATATTTTTTATTTACGTTGTTTAATAATGATGTGTGTAATTACAGGGGCTTGTTTATACACGCCCCTGTAATTTTTATTAGATGATATTTAAAACCGTGCAAGAAAGGCAAGCACCAACCTCGACTCTGATTTTACCATATCGGGCATCCACCCGCCCCAACTGCTAAGCGGCGGCGCTATAGATGCACCGCTTGATGTATATGTATATCCACCGGTGTTGGCAAAGCCAGATGGGGATGTTACGCCACCGGGACCTGCAAAATACCCGGTTAATGGGGCGGTTCCCGGCGCTGCCCCAAGGTGAACAACAGAGCGGTGTACAAACTCAAGCTTAAGGGTTATGTTTTGTGACGGCATGTAGTCAAGCGATGTTGAAGCATCCCATGCGTCGAAGGTTGAGCCCGGCCCTGTTTGTTTTTGAAACAATGTGTCAGCATAGCCTGTAGGGGCTAATACAAGGTATTGGCCGGGGTTGTGCATATAACCGCCACCGATGGTCCATGCAAAATGTTCTCCAAACCAAAGGCGGTTGTAGGCCATCCCGCTGATAAAATTCTGTGCGGGCAGGTTGTTTGATTTTGACAAAAATGGCTGAACACCATCGCCATTTTCAAACCCAAAATCTCCCGTTACCGAGAAGGCTGCTTTTCTTAAAAAACTTCCTTTAGGGCGGTTAAAATAACGCAGTTCGTAGCTGTTATCACTGTGAAAGCGTGTGCGGTGCAAGGCCCCTTCATCATCCTTACCATAATAATTGTTGAAAACAAAGGCGACTGATTCCTTTGGCCTGTAGTAGATAGATAAGCCTACACCCGGCTGTTTGTTAAACATGGCATATGTTTGCCAGCCATTTACCAGCCACAACTCAAGCTTTAATTTATCAGTAGGAAATGTTTGTAACCGCAGGCCATTAAAAAACCACGGGGTATTGTCTGAGGTGTATGATGGCTGATAGCCCCAGTTTTCAAAATTATTATAGGAAAAAAGCCCTATATAAGACATAAATATTCCTGCGTCAAGGTTTATACCATGCCACACATCCCAGTGGTAGCCTGCGTAAGCTTCACTAATATACCTGTAAATTGTTTGCAGGTCGTATTGCCCTTTGTATGAGCTACCATCGTTACGCGGCACTACCGTTGAGCGTGTGCCGAACTGCATCATTACACGGCCGCGAACGTTACCTACATGTATATCGCCCCCAACGCCCATAAATGAAAGCTGCAGTTCATTATTCCTGGCAAGGGCTGTTGAACCTACCACCGTATTATCAATAGGATGGTTAAATGAATGAGAATAGTTTAAATCGAAAGTAACATCTCCTGTAAAGTACTTTGAATCAAATGCCGGCGGCGATGTTTTTCGGCTGGTGCCGTTAAGCCAGCTAAAATCGGCAAATGCAAACGGTGCGCTGGCAGGTGCAGGCACGGTATCAGTTATGTTTGCAGTTGTTTTTTGTGTTGCAGTGTCTATATTATATCCCCTCGCGGCCGTTACTGTTTGGGTGCATAACAGCGTAATAACGAGTAATAATAAACTATCTATCTTTTTCTTCTTACAAGCCAAATTAGCCTTTTGCATACTACTGTGTTTTTGTGTTAAATAATAAATTGCGCGGTACGCCGCAATTAGTTTTACACAAATGCCAAACACATGCCGTATGATTTAAAAATGACTACAAAACATCGTAAAGCCACACCCAGAAAGGCTTTCAGCTTATAACACTGTATGCAGCAAAGGGCATAAAAAACTTATAAAAACGTATCAAAATGAAATAATATATGTTATATTGATAATATTTTTAATTTAAAAAAGAGGCTAATAACACATTATAAAAATTAATAATGCAATGTTTTTTGCTGTTATATCTTTACACCTTCTTTAGCATTAATAGCCCGGGTGTTTTTACACCTGGGCTTTTTAAATACAACACAGGCAAATAGTATGCACCCGGCCATTTGGTGATAGGGAATTTGCTATTTTATGGCGCGCGGCGCACTTCCCTTTCCGCTTTATATTTTACCACCATACCATTTTGATAAAAAAAGCCTTCCAAAACGGAAGGCTTTTCTATTTGGATAAAAGCAGCGCTTATTCTTTTTATTGGCATAACCTATTGAAAATCTGACATATAAAGCTGATTACGCCCATTCCGTTTGTTAACGGCATTTGCTTTGGCATTTTCCGCGAAGAGTTTATAGTGATTAAAAAGGGCAAACTGGGTGTATGGCTTTAATCATGAGGGGGTATGACGCCAATCAACGTTTTCAGCTAAAATAAATTGATACTTGCAAATACAGGCAAGTATGCAAACGAAGCCTAAGAAGCAATGAACGGCATTTTGAAAACCAGTGTTTTGAGTTTTGTACTATCAACTTTAGAAAGGTAAAATATTCCACCAAATAAAACTAAACAAGTATGATGACTGCACTCCTTATCCTGGCCGGCCTGGTTGGCTTTGTAATATTCTTCAAATCAATTGACTGGTTCGAAAAAATTTAAAAACACATAACATGACAATACTATTTATCATCTCCGTGCTTGTATTCTTCTACCTGTGCTATGCACTGGTAAAACCGGAGAAGTTTTAACCTCAATTAAAAGACAAAACAAATGAACAGCGAAATTTTAGGTGTTATAACCATGTATGTTGTAATGGTGCTTTTAGCAATACCATTAGGGCGCTATATGGGTAAAGTTTTTGAAGGCGAAAAAACATGGTTAGATGCCGTGTTAAACCCACTTGATAAATTATTTTATAAACTTGGCGGTATAAAACCTGAAAAGGAAATGAACTGGAAGCAACACCTTGTTGCCTTACTAACCATTAACCTTGTTTGGTTTTTGTTTAGCATGCTTGTGTTGATGAACATGAGCTGGCTGCCATTAAACCCTGATGGTAACCCCAGCATGGGCGCAGACCTTGCTTTTAATACAACCGTAAGCTTTGTATCAAACACCAACCTGCAGCACTACTCGGGCGAAACGGGCGTATCATATTTGGGCCAGTTGGTTTTACAATTGTTCCAGTTTGTAAGCGCGGGGGTTGGTATAGCAGCATGCGTTGTTGTTTTTAAAGCAATGAAAGAAAAATCATCTGACAAACTGGGCAACTTTTATACCTTCTTTATAAAATCATGTACAAGAATATTGTTGCCTTTATCAATTGTGGTGGCTATTATACTGGTATTTAATGGCACACCAATGAACTTTGAAGGCAAAGCACAATATATAAGCATGCAGGGCGATACGGTTAATGTAAGCCGCGGACCCGCAGCTGCTATGATAGCTATTAAACAAATAGGTACAAATGGCGGCGGTTACTTTGGCGCAAACTCAAGTGTGCCATTTGAAAACCCCAATTATTTTACCAACATGGTTGAGAACATAGCCATTGTTTTAATACCCATAGCGCTGGTATTTACTTTAGGTTATGTACTTAAAAAAAGAAGGCTTGCGTGGATGATATTTGGTGTTATGACAGCCGGTTTCATCTGCTTCTTAATACCATCGCTGGTTAAAGAAATGCAGGGCAACCCGGCGATACACAATATGGGCATTGCTCAGCCTTTGGGCAGTATGGAGGGCAAAGAAGTTAGGTTTGGCCCGGCAGCATCTGCTTACTGGGGCATAACAACAACCGTAACATCTAACGGATCGGTAAACGCCATGCACGATAGCTTTACACCACTTACAGGCATGTTTGCATTGCTGGGCATGATGGTGAATAGCTTTTATGGCGGCGTTGGTGTAGGCTTTTTAAACTTTTATATCTACATCATTATAGCGGTATTTATTTCGGGGTTAATGGTAGGCCGCACGCCCGAGTTTTTAGGCAAGAAGATAGAGGCGAAAGAAATGAAAATAGCTACCATTATTGCACTGCTGCATACATTTCTTATCCTTTCGTTCACTGCATTATCTTCTCATTTATACGCACATGACCCCAAAGGGTATGCAGGCTGGTTAAATAACCCCGGCTACCATGGGTTTTCGGAGATGTTGTATGAATACACATCATCCTCCGCCAACAACGGCAGTGGCTTTGAAGGCCTGGGCGATGGCGTACCGTTCTGGAACATTACCTGCAGTATAGTAATGCTGCTGTCGCGCTTTCTGCCAATTATAGGGCCGGTTGCCATTGCAGGCATACTTGCTAAAAAGAAGTATGTACCTGAAAGTGCCGGTACACTTAAAACAGATACAGCAACCTTTGGCATAATGACGTTTGCAGTAATAGCGATAGTGGTTGCACTAAGCTTTTTTCCTGCACTTGCATTAGGCCCGTTAGCTGAATATTTTGGTATGAAAACTCCATAGCCAGCCCCATCCCCTAAAGGGATGATGAAGAACTAGCAACATTAAAATTAAGATCATGTCAACAAAACAAAATAAACTGTTTCAACCTTCTTTGGTAAAAGAGGCTTTAAAACAATCGTTCATTAAGCTTGACCCGCGTATAATGGCGCGCAACCCGGTAATGTTTACCGTTGAAATTGGCACTGCTATTATGCTGGTGGTTTGTATTTGGGTGCTGCGCGGCGAAAAAAGCCAGGGCAGCTTTATATATAACCTCATTATATTTTTAGTGCTGTTGCTAACAGTTCTGTTCGCCAACTTTGCAGAAGCCATTGCTGAAGCACGTGGTAAAGCACAGGCAGACAGCCTGCGTAAAACAAGGCAGGACACACCGGCTAAAAAAGTGTTCCTGGTTGGTGAAATATTTACGAATGAGATAAAAGTGGTTCCATCGTCACAATTACTTAAAGGCGACTACTTTGTTTGCGAAGCCGGCGACACCATACCAATGGATGGTGAAATAGTAGAAGGCATTGCCACTATTGATGAAAGTGCTATTACCGGCGAATCTGCACCCGTTATACGCGAATCGGGTGGTGATAAATCATCTGTAACAGGCGGTACAAAAGTATTAAGTGATCATATTAAAGTAAAAGTAACCACAGCGCCGGGCGAAAGCTTTTTAGATAAGATGATAGCATTGGTTGAAGGCGCCAGCAGGCAAAAAACGCCCAATGAAATTGCACTTACTATTTTGCTGGCAGGCTTCACCATAATATTTATTATAGTGTGTGTTACCTTAAAACCATTTGGCGACTATGCCAACACACCTATTACCATAGCAGCGTTTATAAGCCTGTTTGTGTGCCTTATACCAACAACTATTGGCGGTTTGTTAAGCGCCATAGGTATTGCCGGGATGGACAGGGCTTTACGTGCAAACGTAATAACCAAAAGCGGACGTGCTGTTGAAACAGCGGGCGACCTTGATACTTTACTGCTTGACAAAACAGGCACTATAACAATAGGCAACCGTAAGGCTACTAACTTTTGGCCCACAAACGGCATTGATGAAAATGTATTTATGGAAGCATGCGTGCTTGCATCGTTAGCAGATGAAACGCCTGAAGGCAAATCAATTGTAGAGCTGGCCAATGAAAAAAACATTAAGGCACCAACGCTGCAAAAAGATGCTGTGAAGTTTATAAAATTTACAGCAGAAACAAGAAGCAGCGGTATAGACATGGAAGGCCTTAAAATAAGAAAAGGCGCCTTTGACGCTATTAGAAACCTGGTGGCCAGGGCAGGCAATAATTTTCCCGATGAAATTACGGAGAGGGTAAAAATAATTTCATCTAATGGCGGTACACCACTGGTGGTAAGCCAGAACGAGAAAGTGCTTGGGGTTATTGAACTACAGGATATTATTAAACCCGGTATACAGGAACGTTTTGACCGCCTGCGCAAAATGGGCGTTAAAACAGTAATGGTAACAGGCGATAACCCGCTAACAGCAAAATACATTGCAGAGAAAGCAGGTGTTGATGATTTTATTGCTGAAGCCAAGCCCGAAGATAAAATGAAGTACATACGCCAGGAGCAACAAGGCGGCAAACTGGTGGCAATGATGGGTGACGGCACCAACGATGCACCAGCACTTGCACAAGCAGATGTTGGCGTTGCAATGAACAGCGGTACACAGGCTGCTAAAGAAGCGGGTAACATGGTTGACCTTGACAACGACCCTACCAAGCTGATAGAGATTGTTGAAATTGGCAAGCAGTTGCTGATGACACGTGGCACACTTACCACCTTTAGCATTGCAAACGATGTGGCTAAATATTTCGCCATAGTTCCGGCACTGTTTATAGCATCAGTACCGGCGTTACAGGGCCTGAACATTATGCGCCTGCACAGCCCTGAGAGTGCAATACTTTCAGCAATAATATTTAACGCTATTATTATTCCGTTACTTATACCGCTGGCCCTTAAAGGTGTTGCCTACAAGCCAATAGGCGCAAGCGCATTGTTAAGAAGAAACCTGCTTATATATGGATTAGGCGGTGTAATAGTACCGTTTATAGGTATAAAGCTGATTGATCTGTTTGTGTCTATTTGGTTTTAGTACCTCACCCCCGCCCCTCTCCGCCTGTGGAGAGGGGAAAAGGAATGCGAAGATTATGGTTTGTTAATAAATATTTTTTATGCCTTGTCTCCCCTTAAGCTTAACGGCTTCTTTGGAGGGATGGGGGCAACACTACTTAAATGAAACAACATATTTTACCGGCATTGCGGTTAACAATAGCATGCATCCTGTTTTTTTGTGGCGTGTACACGCTTATTATTTACGGCATTGCCCAGGCCGCGCCGGCCAAGGGCAAGGGCGAACAAGTTGTAGTAAACAACAAAACAGTTGGTTACAAACTGATTGGCCAAAGCTTTACGCAGGACAAATATTTTTGGAGCCGTCCTTCAGCAGTTGGTTATAATGCAGCAGGCAGTGGCGGCAGTAATAAAGGCCCGTCAAACCCTGATTACCTGCAACAGGTTAAAGACAGGATAGACAGCTTTTTAGTGCACAACCCCGGCGTTAAGAAAGAAGACATACCATCAGACCTTGTAACCGCATCAGGCAGCGGCGAAGACCCGGATATTTCACCGGAGGCAGCAACCATACAGGTCAAACGTATTGCTGCTGTAAGAGGCATTGATGAAGCTAAAGTAACTGCACTGGTACAACAAAATATTGACGAGCCTTTATTTGGTTTATTAGGCACTAAAAGAGTTAATGTGCTTAAACTGAATATTGCGCTTGATGCATTGAAATAAACAAGCCCTTCCTGCCCCTCTCCGTGCGGAGAGGGCTTTGGGGTGAGGCATAAACTATGTGGTTGAGGTTCAAAATATGCTGTGTCCTGCGTGGGCAGGCACAGCATTATTTAACCGGTATATTATTAACTTACATCATGCCATTAGAAAAAGAAAATAGTGTTCAGCATTTTATGGAGCTTATCAGGCAGTCGCGCCGCGGTAAGTTTAAAATATACATTGGCATGAGCGCCGGTGTGGGTAAAACATACCGTATGCTGCAGGAAGCGCAAACGCTGTTGCGCAATGGAATTGATGTAAAGATCGGCTATGTTGAAACACACAAACGCAAAGAAACAGAAGCTATGCTGGAAGGCTTGCCGGTTATACCACGCCGCAAGCTATTTTACAAAGGCAAAGAACTGGAAGAACTCGACGTGTCTGCCATATTACATTTGCGCCCTGAGATAGTTATTGTTGATGAGCTTGCGCATACCAATATTGAAGGCAGCAAAAACCCCAAACGCTGGCAGGATGTAAATGATATTTTGGAGGCCGGCATTAACGTAATAAGCGCAGTAAATATTCAGCATATTGAAAGCCTTAACGGGCATGTAAAAGAGATAACAGGTATTGAAGTGGCCGAGCGTGTGCCAGATAATATTTTGCGCATGGCCGATGAAGTGGTTAATATTGACTTAACCGCAGATGAACTGATAACACGGCTAAAAGAAGGCCGCATTTATGCCCCTGATAAAATAAACCTTGCCTTAAACAACTTTTTTCAGCCGGAGAAAATTTTACAGTTACGTGAGCTTGCACTGAAAGAAGTAGCATCTCAGGTAGAACGTAAGATAGAAAGCGAAATACCACGCAACATACAAAACAGGCAGGAGCGGCTGATGTGCTGCATTAGCAGCAACCACGAAATTGCGCGAACTGTAATTCGCAAAACAGCCAGGCTTGCAACTTACTATAATGCAAAATGGTTTGTGCTGTATGTGCAAACCCCAAAAGAGAGCGCGGATAATATTGGCCTGGCATCTCAACGCCATTTAATTAATAACTTTAAACTGGCTACCGAAATGGGGGCAGATGTTCTGCGGGTTAAAAACGCCAACGTAGGCAAAGGCATACTTGAAGCAGCCGAAGAAAAACAAATAACAACGCTTTGTATTGGCAAACCCCATTTATCGCTGGCGAACATTATTTTGCGCACAGCTATTTTTAACGAGCTGCTAAAAAAGTTAAGCGCTTCAGATATTGATTTAGTAATACTTTCATAAATAAATTGGCTATTCAGCCTTTATATGAAGCTAAAAGATAAACTTACCCTTGGACTGGTGTTCTTGTTTTTGCTGATCGTGTCGTTTGGTACACTGTCCATGTACTATATATACCGCTTAAGCGGCGATGCAAACAAGATACTAAAGAACAACCAGGAAACGCTGGCGTACTGCAACAACATGCTTAATGCTTTGGAGAACATCCGCATTACGGATACCTCTATAAAATCATTTGAAAAAAACTTAGTCAGCCAGGAGCATAATATAACTGAAACCGGCGAGGGCGAAGCCACACAAGCATTGCGGAATAATTTTGAAGCATTGAAAAAAAACATAGCAGACAGTACACAATATGCCGCCATCAGAAAAAACATTTACAATATTGAAAAACTTAACCAGCAGGCCATCATTAATAAAAGCGGTATTGCTCAAAACACTGCTGAAGATGCCACCGTGTGGCTTACGGTTATTTTTACCGTTATAGGTATTATAAGCTTTACGTTTGTTACCAATTTTCCTTCTGTTATTGCCAACCCGGTTAAAACATTGTTGCGGGGCATTACCGACATTGCCAATAAAAACTACAACAGCCGCATACACTTAAAGCAACATGATGAGTTTGGCGAGCTTGCAACATCATTCAACACCATGGCGGCAAAGCTTGAGGAGTATGAAAGCAGCAACCTTGCGCATATACTATTTGAGAAGAAAAGAATTGAGGCCATCATCAACAACATGCACGACCCTGTGTTTGGCCTTGACGAGCAAAAACGTGTATTGTTTGTAAACGGTGAGGCGCTGCAAATAACCGGGCTTGCCGAAAAAGACATTGTTGGCAAAGCAGTGCTTGATATTGCTGTTACCAACGACCTTGTGCGCTCGCTTATTACGGAACTGGTGCAGAACAACCAGGAAGAAAAAATTGCCTCACCCGAGCCTTTAAAAATATATGCCAACGGTAAGGAAAGTTTTTTTGAAAAGGAAATACTTAAAATATTCTCGCCGGGTACTGATGGAAGTGGTAAAGTAGTAATTGGCTATGTGATCATTCTAAAAAACATTACTCCTTTTAAAGAGCTTGATTTTGCGAAGACGAATTTTATTGCAACAGTATCGCACGAGTTGAAGACGCCCATCTCATCCATAAAAATGAGCTTAAAGCTGCTGGAAGATGAACGTATTGGTGAAACCAACGCAGAGCAAAAGCAACTGGTACAAAACATAAACGACGAAGCCAACAGGCTGCTGAAAATAACCGGCGAGCTGCTTAACATGACGCAGGTTGAAACGGGAAAGATGCAGTTAAACATACAGGCGGCCAATGCCAAGGATATTGTGCAATACGCCGTTGATGCCGTTAAAACAGCGGCGGACCAAAAGCATATTGCCATTGATGTGTTTATACCAGGCAACCTGCCGCCGGTTATGGCCGACAAAGAAAAAACCGCCTGGGTTATAACCAACCTGTTAAGCAATGCCGTGCATTACTCTTACGAAAACAACAGGGTAATACTTAACGCCCAACAGGTAAATAACACCATACAGTTTACCGTGCAGGATTTTGGCAAAGGCATTGACGCCAATTATATAGATAAAATATTTGACCGTTATTTTAAAATACCCGGCAGCCGCCAGGACGGCACCGGCCTTGGCCTTGCCATAAGCAAGGAATTTATTGAAGCACAGGGCGGTTTTATAACGGTTAGCAGTGAGACCGGGGTGGGTAGTATTTTAACGGTTAGTTTGAAGGCGGCTATTTAACCACAGAGCCAAGGAGTTTTTTTCACAGAGTTTCGCCGTGCTTTCTCTGTGAAACTATGTGCTGTATTTAACTCCTGTTTTCTCAGTGGTTTATTTTCGTTGGAAAAATGCTTTGCATTACCTCGCCGGCACAAACAATATGGCGTCTGCTGATGTTATGCCATCGGCGTTGGCAGCGGTAATAGTTACGCTGGCTTTGTTACCCGCGGGTAGCGTGAACGTTCCTAACAAAATCCACTCGCCGCTGGTTTGCCCCTCTGCTTTTATGTTTGACGAAATATTGATGTTGCCTGATGTACTGCCGTTAAAAAATACATATTTTGTTTGCTTTGCGGCTTTATCAATTGATGGTATGTAGGTGTATACTGTGTATTTGCCTGCCTGTTTTATTTGCGGCTTAAATACAACGCTGCCGGTTGTGTTTTCATCAGCTAACAACCACGATGGGCCGTAGCCGCCGTTTGTTTTCCGTTGCCAGTTGCCGGTTAGTTCTATATGCAGGCTATCGTCATTATCAATCAACACTTCGGGCGTACTGCCATCCATTAAAGGGTTACTTTTTAACAACGCCTGTACCTTTACAACATCAACATCCTGCACAGCTTGCTTTGCATCAATAGCCTGGCAGGCCGCAGCAGCGCTGGCTTCGGCCAGCACCATAAACACAGGCTCCATACGTATTGAGCCATACGCAATATGGCTTGCAGAAAGGCATACCGGCACATACAGGTTTTTACAATCAGTGGCCTTAGGTATAAGCGACCTGTATGAAACAGGGTAAGGCCCAAAACCGCCAATTTGTACATCCCCTTCATTTTTAACCATGCCGTTTACTATAATGCGTTCGGCATTGTGCGAGTCCATGGTGTACGCGGCCATGCCTACGCCATCTGTTACTACTTCGCGGCTTTCGCAGTTAGCCTGCGTCATAACGTAAGCACCAACCATTCGTCTTGCTTCTCTTATATACATTTGTGGCGACCAGTGGTTGTTATCAACATATTCATCTTTGGGGTAACCCCATTGCAGCATTTGCCGGCGCAGGTTTGCAGGCATGCGTTCGTCATGGCCAATAAAATACAACAACCCTTTAGTGTACAACTCATGCGCAGCCTGTATTTGCTGCCTTTCGGCAAAACCTGCTTCGGGGTATTGATAGTTCATGCCTATCATATCTGTTGAAAACGCCCCATTGTTATTAATGTCTGTTTTATTATCAGGCATGTGGTCAACCTTCAAAAAACCGTCAATTGTTTTTGGGTTATTCTTCTCAATTAAACGCAGCAGCAATTCATACTTTGTTGAGTCATAACCGTCAGGCCGTGTTATGTCTATCTTGTTAGCGGCATCGCTGGTAAGGCATATGCGAAAATTATAGGTTTGCTCTTTATTATCACCGCTGCCATGTTCAGCCAAGGCAGCAGTGCTTATGCCCCACAGCACACCGCTTGTTGGGTCACCGGGAATTTTATAAGGGCTTACCCCATCGGGAAACTGGTGTTTATCCTGCAACTGCACACCGTTATAGGTTTCGTTATAGGTGCTGTTGGCCTCGCGGCCAACAATATATTGCACGCCGGCTTTAGCCACCAGGTCGCCTTCGTAGCTGCAATCCAAAAACATTTTTGCTTTAATGGTTTTGCCGGTTGATGCGGTGGGCGATGCGGTATTTTCAACTGTTATAGCGGTTAACCACCCATCCTTCTTTTCAGCGCTAACAATGCCATATTGCAACAACACGGGCACGTGGGCTTCTTTAATATAAGTATTAAACAGGTCTTCGGCCACATGAGGCTCAAATATCCATTGTTCAAATTTGCCGTAGTGCTGCCCTATTCGCCGGTAAAAGTCGCGGGATATGCCGCTGATGGCGTATTTGTTACCAATATCAGTATAGCCCAGGCCACCCGCAGTAAGTCCGCCCAGGTGTTTACCAGGCTCAATTAATATAACCGTTTTATGCAACTTAGCAGCGGTGTATGCGGCTATTACACCGGCGGAGGTGCCGCCGTAAACGCACACATCGTATTGCTGGGATGTTGCGCAAATTGTTGCTATTAAAAAACATGAAAATATGGCAATTCGTTTCATTAAGGGAAGGTAGGAAAAAAGAGGGGTAGAAGAAAAAGGCGGAAGGTAAAAGCTTTAAGGAATATCAACGATCTGTAGCTCTATGCTAATATCGAAGTAAAATTAGCCCTGCCCCTTTAACACCCGCATAATTTCCATTAAAATTCTTAACTTTCGGTTTCTATAAAACACGTTGTACTATCTATTCTCTAATTATAAAAAAATTAATTGAGTTATTATGAAAAAGTTGATCGTCTTATTTATGGCTTTGCCCCTGCTTTCTTATGCCCAGGAAAAGGGTGTACAGTTTCAACATGGCCTTAGCTTTGCACAGGTAAAAGCAAAAGCAAAAAAAGAAAACAAATACATTTTTGTAGACTGCTCAACCACCTGGTGCGGCTGGTGTAAAAAAATGGTGGCCGAAGTTTTTCCGCAGGAAAAAGTGGGCGATTTTTTCAATAAAAACTTTGTGAGCGTTGAGGTTCAAATGGACCAAACTGACAAAGACAATGATTACGTAAAAAGCTGGCGCCCCGATGCAAAAGGTTTTGAGCAGTATGTATCTGCCTACCCTACTTATTTAGTTTTTTCTCCAAACGGGCTGATAGTTAACCGCATTGTGGGCTACAGCGAAGCTGATGCTTTTATTGAAAAAGCTAAAAAATCGCTTGACCCGCAAACGCAGTATTTCACGCTGTTACGTAAATACGAGGCCGGGGATAAAAAACCTGATTTTTTGTATACGCTTGCAACCAACGCATTAGATGACGGTGACAGTAAAAATGCCGACAAAATTGCAAAGGATTATTTAGCTACCCAAACAAATTTATACACTGAAAAAAACCTAAAATTCATTGCCCGAACTGCAAAAAGCACTAAAAGCAAAGCATTTGATATGATGGTTAATGACGCAGCTAAAGTAGATGCTGTTTTAGGTAAAGGGCAGGCAGAAGCAGTTGCTGCGCGGGTAGTAATGTCAGAAGAGGTTTATTCAAAACTCTCAAGAACCGGAAGCAATATTGATTCGGTAGCTACGGCAGCTACAGCGAAATACCCGAAAGTTGACCTTTCAGAAAGCTTATCTATGTTAAAAATTGAAATATACCAATCTACAAAAGACTGGAATAAATTTCAACCGGCTGTATTAGCCTACATGGACAAATATGGCGCAAATGTTCAACCACAAGTGCTGAACCAATTTGCATGGACTGTTTTTCAGAGTTGCGAAGACCCGGATTGTGTGGCAAAGGCTATGGAATGGAGCAAACGCAGTGTTGACTCAACCAACAGTAAAGACCCTGCGCTGTTAGATACCTATGCTAATTTACTGCATAAATTAGGCAAAACAAAAGACGCCATTGCTGTAGAAGAACAGGCATTGGCCATGGTTGGCGAAAGTGATAAAGCCAGTTACCAGGCAACATTAGATAAAATGAAGAATGGCGAGAAAACATGGTAGGGGGGAAGAAGATGACAGTTGGCGGAGGACAGTTGACAGTGATTGAGGAGAGGGCTGAAAGCAGATGATATAGTTGACGGATGAGAGATGAAGGTGATTGAAGCGAAGGCGTAAAACAGATGACAGTTGGTGGAGGACTGTTGACAGTGATTGAAGCGAAGGCGTAAAACAGATGACGGTTGACGGATGACAGTTGACAGTGATTGAAGCGAAGGCGTAAAACAGATGACGGTTGACGGATGACAGTTGACAGTGATTGAAGCGAAGGCGTAAAACAGATGACGGTTTACGGATGACAGTTGACAGTGATTGAAGCGAAGGCGTAAAACAGATGACAGTTGACGGGTGAGAGATGACATGAAGCGAAGGTGGAAGACGTAAGGCAAAAGCCAATGCTCAATTTTCAATGTTCAATACTCAATGTTCAATTTAAGAAGTGAAGGGTAACAATCTTGAATGTTTAAAATAAAAAAGCCGAGGCAGTGTAAGTTGTTTCGGCTTTTTTGTTTTGGTGGCAGATTGGCAATGCGGTTATGTGCAATAGCAAATATTCAAATCAAATAATAAAACTATAAACTGGTGTCTTTAAGGTGGGTGATACTTTTTATTTGTTGTTTTAGTTCTTCATAATTTTCCATTTGTTTGGGAACAATTATTTGACCGGCGCCGAAAAGGCTGCCTGAATGCGAAGTTTTTACAAAAAGTCCGTGGTTATTTTCTACTACCGATTTGATGTCAGCCCATCTTAAAAACACATATGGCGGGTTAATACGTTCGGCCCGCTGCCAGCTAAACTTTTTTAAGCCTGTTAACTGTGATGCGTCAATATCTATATATCGTTTCAAGCCATCATCACTTAAAACTATAGTGTAATTTGAGTAAAGCAATATTTTAAAACTGAAAAAATACCACAGCATTACACCAATCAAAATAGAGGCAACGATTGACGAAAGAATTAGTGATTTAACCGGGTCTTCCGACCTTGGCAAACTCTTATCGTTTTTAGCAAGAACTGCCATTACCAATAAAATTAAAATTACAGACAGTGACATCAACGCTTTACCGCGACAGGGCAAACGCATCTAAATTTAAGAGAAAAGAATTGTTGCCAGGTAATCATGTTGCCAACCTGCGGCCAGTTTTTTCTTTTTAATACTAAGCTTTCGTGATTTTTCATTTTGCAGCAGGTTTAGG
>Ga0265327_10000904_pt1 | contig 43627 bp, 35 predicted proteins | sample 41621metaG_FD_202089 | JGI IMG/M metagenome (GOLD analysis project Ga0265327, IMG submission 202089) | Rhizosphere microbial communities from Carex aquatilis grown in University of Washington, Seatle, WA, United States - 4-16-21 metaG | ecosystem: Host-associated > Plants > Roots > Rhizosphere... | reverse complement strand
CGATGATAATAAGTTCGCCGCTGATGTGATCGCCATTGTTCAGCAACAAAACTCCCGCCGCACAGATCGAACTTCCAAACAACAATGCCGCTACCAATAACGTTATTCGCGAAAAAATTCTCAGCATCGCTTACCTCGTGAAATACTCATACAATCAGCGCGCCTGTCGGGAGTTTGAAAACGGGGGATTACGATGCCGGGCAATACGGCAATGCATCAATATCGCGAACTGATTTGGAGAATTGTACACAGCATACCTGCAGGTAAAGTGGCCAGCTATGGTGCGGTCGCCAAACACGCCGGATTGCCGAGGGGTGCGCGCTTGGTTGGACGGGCGCTCGCTAATTTACCCGAGGGCAGCATGCTGCCCTGGCATCGAGTCATCAACAGTCGCGGCACTATCAGCTTCCCGCAAGGCTCGCCGCAATATCGCGAGCAGCGCGAGCGGCTGCTCGCCGAGGGCATCGTCTTTCGCAATGAAAAAATTGATCGGCGGCAATTTGCATGGTTATCAGATTGATGAAGCGCGCCACGGCGCTACTTTGAACAACATCAGCATGCCCGGTACTGCCAACGCAAAACACAACAAATAAAACTGCGGCCAACCCAGCATATCCACTAGATAACCCGCAGAGGCATTGATCAGGGTGCGCGGCAGCGCCATAAAGCTCGTGAACAACGCGAGTTGCGTCGCGGTATAGGCCGGATGTGTCTGCATAGCGATAAAAGCGACGAAAGCCGCCGTGCCGACCCCAACTCCGAATGCCTCCAAGCCAACGACAAATCCCAACTTGCTCAGCCGTAGCGTTGTATCCAGATCGAACCCGGCAAGGGTTGTCGCATGGCCATCGGCGAGACCGGCGCCCACTGCCGCAAGCCAGGCAAAGCCCAAAATGCTCGCCATCTGCACTGCGCCAAATGCCCACAATGCACGCGCGATGCCTAGCCGCAACATCCACACGCCGCCCAGCAAACCGCCGCCGACACTCGCCCATAGACCAGCATTTTTGGCGACCAAGCCAATTTCGGTTTTGGTATAACCAAGATCGAGATAAAACGGCGTTGCCAGCGCCGTGCACAACGAATCGCCAAGCTTGTAGAAAAACATAAATCCCAATATCCACAGCGCCTGCCGCCAACCCGCGCGGCCGAGAAACTCGCGAAACGGCTCGACCACCGCCGCGCGTAGCGTTTTCGGGCGCGCATCGGCATTGGCGGGCTCCGCAACGCAGAGTGTCATCAACATTCCCGGCAGCATGAACAATGCCGTGACGACAAATACTCGCGACCACGGCAAATGGTCGGCCAGAATCAGCGACAGCGAGCCGGGCACCAAACCGGCGATACGATATGCAGTGATATGAATACTGTTGCCCAATCCCAGCTCATGCTCGCGCAGCAATTCGCGACGATACGCATCCAACGCGATATCTTGCGTCGCCGAACACAGCGCCGTAGCGAGTGCGAGCAGTGTGATCGGATGAATTAAAAAAGCGCGCACGGCCGGCCAATCGATCGAGGCATTGAGCAGCGTAGCGCCAGCCCCGTCATGCAGCAGCGTCGGAGCGGTCAAATCCGCGGGCGCAAAGCCGCCAAACAAGGCAATGGCAATCAACAGGCCCAACTGGGTCGCAAACATCCAGCCACGCCTGCGCCCCAGCAGCGGCAGCGCATAGCGATCGACGAGCGGCGACCAGAGAAACTTCCAGGTATATGGCAGTTGGATCAATGCGAGCAAGCCGATCGCCTTGAGATCGACCCCTGCGCTGCGCAGCCAGGCCGGCAGTAAATTCAGTAGCAAGAAAAGCGGCAATCCGGAGCTAAACCCGGTGAACACGCAGATCAGCATACGACGATTGAAAATTGCGCTACGCAAGGGTTTAACAGTCACGCCAAGCAATCCCCAAAATCATCTGCGCTTGCCAATAGCCGGAACGACGCGGCGCGCGCCGGGAAAAATCGATCGAAACAAGAAAAAAATCGCATTCGCATTTGAATCCTGGCGAATCGAAACTATAACTAATGAGTTATGCGGCATCTGCCGCGGTCGATAGGTTAGAGGATTCAGTGAGCAGCATCATGACCAAGAAGAAAATAACCCCGGACGTCGTTAAAAAAATTGAAGTCGCTCTCGAAGAGCGCAAACCAAAAGCCGAGCGTCGCCAGAAGGCTCCGACCGCTGCCCCACTGCCCACCGGTGAGGATCGACGCACGGGCAAAGATCGACGCAACGAAAATTGATCGGCTCTGCCCCCACCAATCGAATTGGCGCACCCAGACGTGCGCCATTGGTTTATCCGTAGCTGTATCATCTCAGCGCGCGCCCACAGTTATTGTTTTTAAACCGCATCTCGCAGTTTAATTGCCTGCGACCGGGCCGACTGGCATAAGATAGCAGCAAACTCTAACGCTGAAAGGCTCTATTCCTATGCTGCTCGTAGAAATCGTCATCGCCCTCGCCCTCTTACAATTAGTTTATTTTGCCATGCGCGTCGGCGCCGCGCGCGGTAAATATAACGTTCCCGCACCAGCCACTACTGGCCACGAAATTTTTGAGCGCTATTACCGCGTGCAGATGAATACGGTGGAGTTGATCGTATTGCTGGTGCCCGCCCTGGTTATATTTGCCGAGCAGATTAGCGCCAATTGGGCGGCAGGGCTTGGTGCCGTGTATTTAATTGGGCGTTTTTTGTACCTGCAAGGCTATGTGGCCGACCCTAAAAAGCGCAGTCTTGGCTTCGCTCTGTCGTTTGTACCGATCTTGATTTTATTGATCGGCGGCCTCGGTGGGGCTATCTATCACTATTTTTTGCACTGAGTACTTTTGTACTTAACTACTCTTGTACCGCAGGGCTGCTGTACTGCACGGCTGTTGCACCGAGCGATTTTGTACGGGGCTACTTTGTTCGCACCTGACTATGCAGCCAGACCTTTCTGCGATCGGGCAGCGTAGCTCAGTCATTGGCAACCCGCACCGGTATCCAACGATTGAGAATATGCTCGAACATCGGCGTCTGCTGCATCGACTGCAGCGCCGCATTCAAGCGCTCGCGCAATTGCCCATTATTTTTATTGACCGCCCACGCCAGCGGCTCCTCGGTCAACGGCCGATACAAGCTCAGCAATGCGCCGTAACGCGGCTGCGTGGCGATCAACCAACTCGTACTAGCCGTATCGATGAACACATCGATACGCTTGCTCAACAGGCTTTGCAAGCATTCCTCGGCATTGGCGCAGGGCACTGAGGCGGCGGCACTCATCTCCGTCTTAACGTAGTCGGCACCTGCGCTATTGACCACAAAACCAGCGCGGAAGCCTCCTTGCAACAAGCTCGCGGGACTGCGAAAGCGCAGCACGTCATCAGTGCGAATGATCGCCATCTGTCCGGCTTGCAAATAGGGCTGCACAAAATCCACTTGCTGAGCGCGCGCATCGGTGACCACGAGACCCGACATCACCATATCGATATCGCCGCGCTGCAATGCCGGCAACAACTCGGCAGTCGGCAATATTTGAAATTGCAGCGGCTGCCTGAGCTGTGTTTGCAGCAGCTTGGCAAAATCCGCTTCGATACCGATAACCTTGCCATTCTGTTGAAAGGCCAGCGGCGGCGTGTCGGCGGCCGTGCCGACCCGCAAAGGCGTATCGCCGCCCGCCGCTGCCAGCATCGACCAGCAGCCCCATATACCGAGCCACAGCCAATTCAAAAGCTTTCCCATGATGCCGCTCCTGTTGTAGCGCAAATATTGTGGCGCAAACGTTGCGGCACAAATTGCGGGGCCGATTATTCGTTATGCCGGCAACACTATCCGCTCGCCCGCCTAAAATCCAGCGCGGCGGCTAGACCGCTATTTAGCGAATACGTTTTCATGGGTGCGTTTTATAGGCAGGCTCCTGTAGGCGCGCCTCATAGGTAAATATACTTACTACTGCCGCCCTCTCTTACTCCCTACAATGGCCGCCGACATTTCTGCGGGCGGTGTACGGATTTACCGCAGAATCATAGGTACATCAGCGAATGTTTTTAATGCAGTGGAATACCTAAACTGATGGCTACTAATGATTATTTGTCGGAGGATAAACACATGTTGGTATTGTCTAGACGCTTGGATGAAACGCTGATTATCGGCGATGACATTAAAATTAGCGTGCTCGGTATCAGTGGTAATCAAGTCCGCCTTGGGATTGCCGCCCCGAAAGAAGTTAGCGTACACCGCGAAGAAGTATACTTACGCATTCAACAAGAATTGACGCAAAAAGCGGCAGTCAACGGTTGATAATTTGCGCTCGCCGGAACGGCCGGGTCGCATAGTTCAACACTGTTTATCGGGAGGATTAAATATGTTGGTATTATCTAGACGTCTCGGCGAAACGCTTATCATCGGCGACGACATTAAAATCACGGTGCTGGGTATCAGCGGCAATCAGGTTCGCCTGGGCATTGCCGCACCGAAGAATGTCAGCGTGCACCGCGAAGAAGTGTATCGCCGCATTCAAGATGAACAAGGCAATGAACCATCCATTGGCAATAGCTAAATAGCGTCGGCGCACGCCGCTCAGAGCCCATCTGATAGTATCGGTGCGCCCAGCTCTTCCGCAGGCGGCAGGCAGCAAAAAAATGTCGCTCCGCCTTCGGGATTATTAGTGCAGCCGATCGCCCCGCTATGCGCTTGCACGATGTTCTGACAAATCGATAGACCAATGCCCATGCCATTGGTTTTGGTGGTGAAAAAAGGGCGAAACAACTGCTCGAGCGCCGCCTCCGAAAGGCCGTGTCCACGGTCGACAACGCGAAAACACACGCGACTACCTTCCATCAAGGTTTGCACCACCACGCCATGCTGCTGATCGGTGGAGCCCGCCATCGCCTCCATCGCATTGCGCAGCAGATTTAGCGCCACCTGCTGAATTTGTACCACATCGACCAATACCGGCGGCAGACCGCCCTCGAACTCCAAGTGAATGGGTACATCGTTGATGCGCGAATCCACTTCCGCCAGCGCGATAACCTCCTGCATCAAAATATTTAGATCGGTGCGACGGCGACCGATATCCGGCTTTTTAACATAGCTGCGCAACCGCTGAATCACATCCGAAGCGCGCACGGCCTGCGTGTCGACCTTACTCAGAATATCCATCAATTTGTCGCGATCGATGTCGCCGCGCTCGATGAGACGCTTGCCGACACGCGCGTAATTAACCACGGCGGTCAACGGCTGATTAACTTCGTGGGCGATGCCGGCGGCCATTTCGCCTGAAGTACTCAAGCGCTCCATATGCGCCATGCTTTGCCGCTGGCTTTCCATTTGCTCGCGGGTGTGGCGCAGATCCTCCTCGTGTTCGAGCCAGGCGCTGATATCGCGCAGCACCAACACCGCACCGCCTTCAGGACGCGCCGAACAAATTAATGCCACCGGCACCAAATGACCGTCGCGACGCCGGATCAACTCCATATCGCTGTGCACGGTTTCGCCGAGACGATACGCCCGGTAAGGTAGCGTCTGCTCCTCGCCATCCGTGACCCCGCGCTCGCCCTCGAGCATGCTCAAACCATGCAGCGATTCGCCGATCGCATCCGCCGCCGCCCAGCCGCTGATCTTGGTCGCGGCCGGATTGATATAAGTGATCCGCCCCTCGATGTCGAGACCGATGATACCCTCGTCGATGGCGTTGAGAATTTGTTGATTCTCCGCTTCCAACTCGCTGTTCCGACGAGCCAGCTCGGTTTCGAGGCGATGAATTTTGATATGGGTGCGCACGCGCGCCAACACCTCGTCGGCTTGGAACGGCTTGGCGATATAATCGACCCCGCCGACTGCAAACCCGCGCACCTTCGCTTGGCTATCGCCCAGCGCCGAGAGAAAAATTACCGCCACATTGGCCGTCTCGGGCGCTGCCTTCAAATGCTGGCAAACCTCGAAGCCATCCATATCGGGCATCATGACGTCGAGCAACACCAGCGACGGCTTTACGCGCGAAGCAATCTCCAGCGCTGTCTCGCCGTTTTTGGCGATCAATAATTTATAGCCGCTGCCTTGCAGCGTTTTGTAGAGAATCTGCAGATTGATCGGATTATCGTCCACCAGCAAGATTTGCTCGTTGCCGACTTCGTTGTTTGGCACCGTCTATATCCCCTTGCCTCATCGATAATATCGAGATGGATGAATGCTTCGCATCAATACGCGACGGCAGCACCAAGCCTTGCCACGACAAGCGCGCGCTCAAACTATAACGCCGCCTTGGTTGCCGCCAATAAGTCCCGCACCGCATCGATATCGAAGTGGTCCAATTTGCGCTCCAGCGTCTCAACCCAAGCCACCAATTGGGGATCGCTTTGAGACAGCGGCTGCAATGCCGCGCGCATAGCTTCTATATCGCCGACCGCAACGGCCGACCGCAACGATTTTAGCAGTGGCTCCGGCAGTTGTGTTGTTGCGGGATACTGTATCGGTGCGGTGGAAATAGAGGAGCGCAGCGGCAGCCGCAGGTATTTTGCAACCATCGCCAGCAACTCGCCGATGCGCACCGGCTTGCTGAGAAAATCGTCGCAGCCCTGCTCGCGCATGCGCTCGACCACATCGGGAAAAACGCTCGCCGATACCGCGATCACAATCGTGTCGCGCAACTGCGGATCGGCTTTAATCGCTTGCGTAGCCGTAAACCCATCCATTACCGGCATTCGCACATCCATTAAAACCAACGGCTGCGGCTGCGCGCGCAACTTGTCGAGCGCGTCTTGACCGTGCTCGGCCTCGACGATCGCAATGCCGCTGGCGCGCAACATACCGGCCAATACATGGCGATTGATCTGATTATCGTCGACCACCATCACCGAAACAGCGCGCCCCTGCGTATCGATCAATTGATGATCTGCATGCTCCTGCTGTGGCACCAACGCCCGCGTGCTAATTTTTAGCGGCAGGGTGAAGCTGAAACAACTACCGAGGCCGAGCGAACTCTGAACGCTTAAATGTCCGCCCATCGCTTCGCATAAGCGCTGGCTGATCGGCAGCCCCAAGCCCGTGCCGCCCGCCATTTTGCCAACCTGATGAAACGGGAAAAAAATCTCGCTCTGCTTATCGCTGGCAATACCGATGCCGGTATCGTGCACTGCAAACAATAATTCGCTGCCCTGCTTGTGCATCGATACCCGCACCATCACTTCGCCGCACGCGGTAAACTTTACGGCGTTGCCCAGCAGATTTACGAGAATTTGCCGGAGTTTCACCTCGTCGGTGCGAATCGCCGCCGGCACCGACGCGCCGACTTCGAGGCGATAGGTCAGCCCTTTACTATCGACGCGCTCGCGCACGATATTGCCGACGTTATCCAGCAGATCGTATAAATCGCAGGGCTGCTCATCGATATCGATTTTGCCGCTCTCGATTTTGGCTAAATCCAGCACATCGTTAATCAGCGTCAACAGGTGTTGGCCGCAGCTTTCGATGGCGCGCAAATTATGCCGATGCTCGGCCGAAATACTTTGATCGCGCAATAAAATTTGCGCATAACCGAGTACGCCATTCAAAGGCGTGCGCAACTCGTGGCTAATACTGGATAGAAATTGGCTCTTGGCGTGATTGGCATCCTCGGCCGCTATGCGCGCCGCGACCAGCTCCTGCTCCATGCGCTTTTGATCGGTGATTTCGACAATGGTACCGAGCGCGCGCGTCGGTGCGTCGTCGACGCCGCGCTCCACCACCGCACCGCGCGCCAGCATCCAACGATAATTGCCGCCGCTATCGCGCGCGCGAAACTCGACGCGGTACTTACCGGCCGGCTCCAGCAAAGTATTCAGGGCCTTTTGTACCGCCGGTAAATCATCGATATGCACCAGCGACTGCCAAAGCTCGGCATCGATCGAATTCTTCGTTTCGAGATAGCCCAACTGCCGGTACAAACCAGCATTGGTGGCCACCACGCGATCGGCCAAGTCTATATCCCATAAATGATTGCCCGATGCGGCCAAGGCCATCTCGAAGCGCTGCTCGCTGCGCCGCAACGCATTTTCGCTGCGATTGCGCTGCTCGATCATGCGGTTGGCATCGGCCGCCAACCGTTCGAACTCGATAAAGGGTAAGTGCGCGACATCGATCGTGCTCGAACTGGCATTGGCCGCCGCAAAAAAATTCTCGAAGCTCTGCAGCCCCTGGCGGGTGCGGCGCGTCAAGCTCAACGCCACCAATGCCGCAACGACCACCAACGCCAATACGATCAAGGCAATCTGGACCACTCGCTGCTCGATGTGTCGACGCAGCGCCGCGCGCTGTTTGGCGATGCCCAGCTCCAGGTTATCGAGAAAATAAGTCGCGGCAACGCGCCACTGCCAACCCGCGTAATTGCGCACATAGACCAGTGCCGATACGGGCGTATCCGACCCCGGGCGCACGCGCTGCAATTGTAAAAAGCCCTCGCTGGAAAGTGGCGCCGCTGCGCACAACCGCGACCAGTAATCCGCGTCGGCGGTATTTGCCGGCCCCGCCGCGGCGGCGAGTTTACGCCTGTCCAGCAATACGCTGCCGTGGTTGTCGATCACAGTAAGAATGCTGTCGTCGGCCGCGACGCTGGCGAGGCGCGCCAGCTCCTCGCGCTGTACCGCAGCCAGCATATCGTCCACATAACCAACCGCGCCGACGTATATATCGAGCGGCGGGTAATAGCGGGCATACTGCGTAGTTAAATACGCGCCGCCGGCCACGCCCGGTTTGCTGTACCAAATATCGAGATAGCCCTCGCCGCTGGCGCGCGCCAACTCGGCAAAGCGCGCGGCGAAATAAGTGCCGTTGACATCTTTGCGCTGGGCGATATTTTGCCCCTGCCACTGCGGATAGGCCGGCATCAGGATGGCGGTGCCGTCGAGCGAATGAATAAAGAAGTGATCGGAACCGCCGCCGAAGCGGATGGGGGCCAGTAGATCGCGCGCGCGCCGCAACAGGTGCTCGCGAGTTCGCTCGGCGCCGCTATCGCGCAACAGACTGTCCAATTGCGCAATGCCGTTATCGACCTCCAACTTGAGCTGAACGCGCTGACTCGCGTCGATACCCGCGCGCTCGAACTCGAGATTGTCGATGACATCGCTAACTTGCCGAGCCAACGATTGCTTCTGTGTCTCGATATAAGTGCGGCGCCAGGCTTCGCTCTGCCGCTCGAACTCGCGCTGCACATCGGCGATCCATAAATAGGCGAGCAAAAAAACCGGCAGCACCGCCATAGCGATTAAGCTGTACAGGTAGGTATGACTCATACTGCGTTTACTGGGCATTCCGTTTAATCCCAGGCGTATTGGCAAGCGTACGCGGATGCGTTATGTTCGTTATCGCTTCATGCGCACATCTTTTTAGCATAGGCCGCTAAACTTCGGTACAGTATACGTAGTTTTACGCATGGCCTATAAGCAGCGGCCGGCGCGCGTCGCTTTTGATGCCGTACTTTAGAACCTGCCCCCGCCGTTGGATTGGCGACGCATGGGCTACCCAAATAGAACGCGCTTTGCCAGCGCCACGCTCGATGAGCCTGGCGCGCGAGTACGACCCAACCGGGAGGATGCCGTATGAATACCGTCACACCGCGAATTTTTATTGTCGAGGACGACGATGCGGTGCGCGAATCGCTGCAGCTAGTACTCGAATCCCTGGGCCACACAGTCAGCGCGTTCGCCAGTGCCGGCGACTTTCTCGCTACTTTCAATACCGATCTGGCCGGCTGCCTAGTGTTGGATATTCGCATGCCCGGCATGAACGGCATGGAGCTACAGCGCAAACTCAACGACAACAATTCGATGCTGCCGATCATTTTCGTGACCGGCCACGGCGACGTGCCGATGGCGGTGGAGGCGATGCAACAGGGGGCGTTCGATTTTATTCAGAAGCCCTATCGCGAGCAGCAACTGCTCGAAAAAATAGAGCGGGCGCTGGCGCTCGACAAGGAAAACCGCGAAAGCCTGCATCAGCGCCAGGCGATTCTGGCCCATTTGCAGGAACTGACACCGCGCGAAATGGATGTATTGCTGCTGATGGTCGAGGGCAAGGCCAATAAAGTTATCGCCGCCGATCTCGATATCAGCCAGCGCACCGTCGAAATTCATCGCGCTCGCGTGATGGAAAAATTGCGCGCCAATTCGCTCGCGCATTTGGTGCGCATGGTGTTGGCGATCGATCCGCAAGTACTGCAAAGCCTGCGCGCTACGGATTAAGCGACAGGCTCGAAGCTGGATTGCAACAATCGTTAACGGCCGTTGAGCAAACCGTCCAGTCGGCCGATGTAGCCGATTAACTGCGTCACCGGCAAATGTTGATCGGCAAAATACTGCTCGGCCAGCGGCTGTATCTCGCAGCGCCCCGCCGGCAACCGCTCAACCTGCACCAGCGCATGCATGCGCGGCAAAAATATAAACTGCAGCCACTGCACAAAGCTCAGCGTATCGATACAAAACGGCTCGGTGCTGGCGAGCGCCTCCGCGCTCGGCGACTCGCTCTGCCACAAATTCAGCCGCCGCAATTCGGCTTCGATATCGATCAACAACGAAGCGGCGTGGACATATACGGTCATTTCTTTCATCGCTGTAACTCGGACATCGTTAACGATTGATATCGCGCCGAAACGGCGGCAGCGAATCGAGAATCGCGCGCCCGTAGCGCTTAGTGACAACGCGCCGATCGAGCAAGGTAATCCGCCCGCGATCGCTCTCGGTGCGCAACAAACGCCCGCTCGCCTGCACCAACTTTAAAGCCGCATCCGGCACCGACATCTCCATGAACGGGTTGCCCCCGCGCGCCTCGATCCACTCGGCTAATGCCGCCTCGACCGGCTCGTCCGGTACCGCAAACGGAATTTTTGCGATCACGACGTGGCTGCAGTAATTGCCGGGTAAATCCACCCCCTCCGAAAAACTGGCAAGCCCAAAAATGACCGAACCGATACCGTCGTCGATACGCTCGCGATGACGATTGAGCACTTCCTGTTTACTCATCGTATCCTGCATCAGAATACGCTGCTGCCACTCCGCCGGCAGCGCGGCAAATACTTGCTCCATTTGCTTGCGCGAAGAAAACAACACCAGCGAGCCCTCGGCGCCGCTCAACAACTGCGGCAACATCCGCACCAGCATATCGGTATGCTGCTGCGGATCGCTCGGGTCGGCGCTCATCGATGGCACGCTCAGCACCGCCGCGTTCGCATGATCGAACGGGCTCGGCACCACTTCGAATATCGAATCGCCCGGCACGCCGGAGCGCATCATAAAACGATCGAATTTACCGAGCGCCGTCAATGTCGCGGAGGTCACCACCGCGCCCGCACAGTGCGTCCATAAATGGTTGACCAATGCGCCAGCCGCCAGAATAGGGCTGCAGTGCAACTCCATATCGAGCGCACCGCCGGTATTTTCCACAACGGCGATCCAGCGCGCCCGCGGCGGCTGTTCATCCTGCGCATCGCGCGCATAATAAAACCACAATTCGCGATTGGCTTGGGCGCGCGCGCGCAGCATCGAAAAGGCCGGCAACCAGCGCTCGGCGAGCTCGCGCTCGATAGCGCTACCCTCGTCGTCCAACTCCGCCTCGATCGCGCTGGCGACGCGACCCAAACGCTCGGCAAATTCTTCGAAGGCGATATGCAACAACTCGGATTGCGCGCGCAATTCGCCGGGCACCACACCGTGCTCGAAACGAAAATGCGGCGTGCGCTCGCGCTGTAGTTCACGGCTTAGTTCGCGGCTTGATTCGCGACTGTGCTCCGCGCTCGTCAGCAACTCGTCCAACGCGGGGCGCACGCTCGCCAGCAATTGGCGCGCCTCGTGAATAAGGCCCGGCATCACCTCCAACTGACGACCGATTTTATCGACCGCGCCGAGCTCGCCGGCCGCAGTGGCGAGAATTTTAATATTCTGTTCCAGCCATTTGTCGGTGGCACGCAAGCGGCACGAATAAGCAAAATGATCGCGCGCCTTATCCGGTAAATGATGGCCTTCATCGAAGATGTAAAACGTGTCGGCCGGATCGGGCAGGATAACGCCGCCGCCCAGCGCGAGATCCGCCAGCACCAAATCGTGATTGGTGACGACGATATCGACCTTATCGAGATTATCGCGCGCTTTGAAGAAGCTGCACTGTCGCACGTGCGGGCAGCGTCGGCCCGTGCACTGCGCATGATCGGTAGTGACGCGCGCCCAGACATTGTCGTCGATCTGCTCCGGCCACTGATCGCGATCGCCGTCCCATTCGCCGGCACCGAGGCGCTCGATCATCCGCTCTAACACCTGTACCGTGCTGCGATCGGGTTGCGCGGCGATTTCGTCGGGATACAGCGCCAAAGTGGGATTGAAATCGTTTTGATTAGCGAGCGTTTGATCGAACTTGGCAAGACACAAATAGCGGCCGCGCCCCTTCGCCAGCGCGTAGCTGAACTCTAAGCCGCTGTGTTGGCGCAGATCGGGCAAATCCTTAAAAACGATCTGCTCCTGTAGTGCAATGGTCGCGGTCGCGATCACCAAACGCTTTTCGCGCGCCTGCGCCACCGGAATCGCGGCCACGCAATATGCCATCGTTTTACCGGTACCGGTGCCCGCTTCCACCACCGCGATCGGTGCACCGCTATTGTCGCCATCGTTAGCGGTGCGCTCGGTATCCGCCAACGCGCGCGCCACCGCAGCGATCATTAAACGCTGGCCGCGGCGCGCTTTGAGGCCCTTGCTTTCCAGCCAGCGTCGATACGCCAGTTGGATAGTCTCTTTCAGCGCATCGGTCAGCATGCGGCCGCGCTGATCGAATGGCTTTGTCGTTCCAGCTTGCTAACTATGGGATTAGCGTAAATCGCCAATGCGTAAGGGCGATGGGCTGCGGGCAGCGCATCAATACGCTGTGCAAAATCGCGCTCTACCTGCGCATGATCCTGCGCATTAAAAGTCGTCCGCGCAACACCGCACGCCAGTTGTGGATAGCTGCCATGCAAGCGACGGTAGGCAAAAAAATTGGTTGGATGCAGCGTATAAAGATCGAGAATCTGCTCGTCGATCGCCGCGGCCACCGCATCCGGCCCGCTAAATTCGCCGCCGATCAAACGGCCGAAGCTGACATGCACATTGCCTTTGTGGCCGGAAATACCCAGCGCAATACTTTTTAAATCTTCGTGTTCCGCTTTCTGATAACTGCCCTGCGCCGATTTTTCGAATAACTCGCGCGCCTTCATCGCATCGCATGGATCGTATTCGTACGAAATGGCCACCGGCAGAATATCTAAATGGCCGACAAAATCGCTGAACGACTCGGTCGCTTTATCCTGCGCAATGGTCAGCATTTTAATAATCGCCGGTTCGGTGCGATCCAAACCGTCCTTAGCGCGGCCCTCGCGCTGCGCAATCCAGATCGAGCTATCGTCGACTTCGATCGAGTGACGAATATACGCCGACAGATTTTTATACGCGGCCAGCATTTGTCGCGGCCCTTTCGCCGAGCGCTTGACGATGAAACTCTTATTCAACCGCATCAGATCGGCAACGAACGGTTTCGATAGCAGATTGTCGCCGATGGCGATGCGCACCGTTTCATGTTCGTTGTGATACAGCGCGTAGTTCACAAAGGCGGGGTCGAGCGCGATATCGCGATGGTTGCTCATGAATAAATATTGCCGCCGCCTATCGAGCTCGGCCAGTCCGGACACCGTGAAGCGATCGGTGGTGCCCTCGATCATGCGATCCATGTATCTTTTGACCAGCGATTGCAGCGTGTACACATCGTGTACGCCGCGCAATTCGCGGCGCAGCAGCCAGCGCACCAGATAGCGCATCACGCCGGGAAAACGCGCCGTCAGCTTCGGCAAGCGCAGCTTCGCCAGAGTTTCCAAAAACTCACGGTCGCTCAACAGCCGCGCCAACACCTCCCCAACCTCCGCGTCGTGGTAGGGGCGAATATCCGCAAACGGGTCGCTCATTATGTTCGATCATTCCTGTGAGAAAACGGCGCTGAACCTTACCGGATTGCAGCGGCCTCGTCACCTGTCAAAAGAGACTGTTATGCGGCGATAGTTAGGTTTTTCCTTGACGCCGGCGGGAGGCACTCGTATTATGCGCGCCTGCTCGGCCACATGGACATAAAAAACCTGTGACTGTAGCGCAGCCGAACGCGACCAGGCGTTGGGTTTTAACAGTTTTGATGCGGGGTGGAGCAGCCTGGTAGCTCGTCGGGCTCATAACCCGAAGGTCGTAGGTTCAAATCCTGCCCCCGCTACCATATCTAGAAACAAGCCTGCAGAATTAAGAATGATCTGCGGGCTTGTTTTTATATTTGCCCATACAACCTCTCGATTCTGCTCCAACTCAATCGGTCCCAGCAACTCACGCAATGCCGCTCGCGCTTCTTGCACATCCTCTCGCAAGACAGTCTCCAAGTTCTCTACCAACTCATGATATTTGGTTGCCAAGTTCGGAATAGTTAATGCCATTGATGGCACTTCCTTAGTGCGCTCCAGCAAGGCTTGCCGCTCTGCTTCGTTAACACGCAAACGTTGTTGCAACGCGTCCGAATAGCCCATCGAAGCGATAGCATCTACCAAGCGCGCAATCTCTTCGTCCAATTCAGCACAACGCTTTAAAGCTGCTGTTGTATCAGCTGCCGAAAGCTCCTGACGCTCACACAAAGCTCCACTCACCACCCCTTCAATCATTTCGAAAAATGAGGGCTCTAGTAGTAATTCACGGATTTCGGTAAGGAGCCGAGTATCGGCTACCTCACGTTCAACAAATATGCCGCCACATACTGTCGCACCTCGATCTTTATGAGCTGCACAACCATAAAATTTACGGCTCACAGCTACAACCGCGCCGCCACAAAATCCGCAAGTTAATAGACCACCAAATAATGTGCTCGGTCTCGCACCCGCGCCCTTACCCCCTCCGACCCTTAATGGTCTAGCCCTACGAGCACGAACGGCTAAAGTCGGCCTTTTGTTACACTCTTTTGTCGCTCTAAAATATTACTGCGGAGTGCCCTTCGCCAGCCAACGAGCGCTCCGTTACACTCGATCAACTCTTCTCATCATCGTTCCAACATCGTTGCCAGCAATATTGCAAAAGGTTCGCGAGCTTTTTCAGCGCCACGGATATGACTCCATGAAAAAACCCATTCCCACCAATTTGATCACCGGATTTCTGGGCACCGGCAAAACGACGGCGGTGCTGGATTTGCTGCAAAAGAAACCAGCAGAGGAGAAATGGGCGGTACTGGTCAATGAATTCGGCGAGGTCGGAATCGACGGCGCCATTTTGCGCGGCAGTGGCGCGGAAATTCGCGAGGTGGCCGGCGGCTGTATGTGTTGCGTCGCCGATTTACCGATGAAGGTCGCGCTGAATGCGTTGATCGCCAGGGCCAAGCCGGATCGTTTGCTGATCGAGACCACCGGGCTTGGACATCCGCAAGCGCTGATCGATACGCTTACCGACGAACCTTATGGCGAACTGTTGGAGTTGCGCGCGGTGCTGTGCTTGGTCGATCCGCGCAAATTGCGCGAACAGCGCTATCTCGAACACAAAATATTTCGCGACCAATTGAATATTGCCGATGTGGTCGTTGCCAATAAAGCCGATCTCTGCAACACCGACGATGAGCTCGCCTTCAATGATTTCGTCGCCGCGCTGCAACCGCCGAAGCAGGCACACGGCTGGAGTACGCAAGGACAATTGCAACTGTCATGGTTAAACTTAAAGCACGGCTGCCAACGCATAGCGCCGCGCAATACGCCGCAAAAAAATAATTTACTGCGCATGCCGCTACCGGCATTGCCGTCGCTGTCGTTGGCTGCCGGAGAGTTATTTACGCGCCGAGAAAATAGCGGCGATGGTTATTTCAGCTGTGGCTGGCTGTTTGCCGAACAGGTTCGCTTCGAATATTCGACCATAGTAAAACTGCTGGAGCATTTAAATATCGGGCGCTACAAAGGCCTGATTAAAACCGATCGAGGCAACTTCGTGTTTAACGATCGGGACGGCACGCTCAATATCGAGGCGGTGGGCGAACTCGCCGATAGCATCATCGAATTGATTCATTATGAAGCCGTCGACTGGCAAAGTATCGAGCAGTCGTTGCTGCAAGCTCGAATACAGTAAGTATTTCCGATTGGACGCAATCAACCCGGCATCGACTATCTCAGCTCTGCGACGACAAAAAGCATGCGTCGACGGATTGTTGTTGATGCAGTGCGTTGATACAGTGCCAATCAACTTTCATGTGCGCTGCACACACTATGCTTAATACCCAAATAGATGCGGTAATTATCGGCGCCGGCGTGGTCGGTCTGGCCTGCGCGAAAGCATTGGCCGAAAAGGGGCTGGCAACGTTGCTGATCGAGCGCAATGCGCGCATCGGCGCGGAGACCAGTTCGCGCAACAGCGAGGTCATTCACGCCGGACTGTATTATCCAACCGACTCGCTAAAAGCGCGCCTATGTGTGCAGGGCCGCGAACTGTTATACGAGTATTGCGCGTCCCGACATGTCGAACAGCGCCGCTGCGGCAAACTAATCGTTGCGGCAACTGTGGCGCAGGAAGAGAAATTGAGCGAGCTGGCCGCACAGGCGCTCGCCAACGGTGTGCAGGATATTCGCCGACTGACGCGCGACGAAGCAATGCGCATGGAACCGGCCCTGCATTGCGTCGCTGCGTTATGGTCGCCGGCTACCGGTATCGTCGATTCGCACGGCTTGATGCTGGCGCTGCAAGGCGATTTTGAAAACGCCGGCGGCACGCTGGCACTGCACAGTGAGTTTATCGGCGGCGAGGTTCGCGGCGACGGCATTCATCTGCAAATTCTTTCGGGCGGCGAAACCATAACGCTGCAAACGAAAATTTTAATCAATTCGGCAGGGCTCTCGGCCTGCCAGGTGGCGGCGCGCATCGACGGCATGCCGAGCGCGGCGATTCCGACACCGCATTTTGCCAAAGGCAATTATTTTTCGCTGACCGGCCGCGCGCCCTTCTCCCGCCTGATATACCCGGTGCCGGAACCCGGCGGGCTCGGCGTGCATTTCACTGTCGATCTGGCCGGACAGGCGCGCTTCGGCCCCGATGTCGAGTGGATCGACGCGATCGCCGGCAATGTTTTTGACTACAGCGTTGCGCAGGCGCGCAGCAGCGATTTTTATGCGGCGATCCGCCAATACTGGCCGGCGCTGCCGCCCGACAGCCTGACCGGCGCTTATGCCGGCATTCGCCCAAAAATCGTCGGACCCGGCGCTGCCAATGCCGACTTTGTCATCCAGGGCGCGGAGGCACATGGTATAGCCGGACTTATCAATTTATTCGGCATCGAATCGCCGGGACTGACCGCAGCGCTGGCGATCTCACAACACGTTGCCAACCGACTCACGAATTAACGCAACGCGGAATTGCCTGCAATAAAAAAGGCCCCGATGGGGCCTTTCTACATAGCGACAATAACGCTACAGATTCATAACAGCGCTGGTTAGCCTTTAATGCGGCTTTTATATTCGCCAGTGCGGGTGTCGATTTCGACCGAATCGCCGATCTCGCAGAAACCCGAGACCTGCATTTCATAACCGTTCGACAACTTGGCGGTTTTCATGATTTTGCCGGAGGTGTCGCCACGCACGGCGGGCTCGGTATAGCTGATCTGGCGAACGATGGTGGTCGGCAATTCAACAGAGATAGCTTTGCCTTCATAAAATACCGCTTCGCACACATCGATCATACCGTCTTCGATGTAGTTGAGCGCGTCGCCGAGATTTTCCGCTTCGACTTCGTAGGGGTTGTAGTCGCCGTCGACAAATACGTACAGCGGATCGGCGAAATAGGAATAGGTGACTTCTTTGCGCTCGAGCATAACCGGCTCGACTCTATCGTCGGCCTTGTAAACGCTCTCCGAAATACCGCCGGACAGGAGGTTTTTCATCTTGGTTTTTACCACGGCGGAGTTGCGGCCCGACTTGTTGTATTCGGCCCGCAGGACAACCCACGGCTGACCATTCACATTGACGACGTTACCGGGGCGCAGCTCTTGAGCATTTTTCATAAAAAGACACCAAAACAGGGTTTAATAAAAACGCGCGCACTATACATGATTTGCGCAAAATAGCACCAGCGCCGCGGCAAGATTTTCGCGCGTCGCTAAGCGCTCGGACCAGCCCTCGGCATGCGCGGACAGCGCCGGCAAAAACGCCTCCAATTCTCGCCAGGCGCCAGCCATATCGCCGTCGCCATTCCAGGCCTGCCAGCACGCCGTCGTGGCCGCGGCGGGCTGCGCTGCCAGACCCTCGCGATAAATCTCGAGAAAAGCATTTAATTTAGGCCAATGGGCATCGTCAGGCTGCGGATATATCTGCCAAACCAATGGGCGCCCGGCCCACTGCGCGCGCACGAACGAGTCCTCGCCGCGCACGAAATTGAGATCGCAACTCCACAACAAAAGATCGTAATCGTCCTGCGACAGGAACGGCAACACCACCAGCGACAGTGCGCCGCGCCGGTATGTCGACCCCACGGTGGGGCTTGGTGACGGTGGGTCTAGCTGGCCAAAAAAGCGGCCTATCGCAGCCAGCGACTTGCCCTCCGGCACCAGGCATAAAATCGGCTGCGGTGCGTTGACCCAAGCCTCCAGCAGCGACGGCAGCGCCTTATTTTCGTACGCGAATAAAGATACCGTACGGCCCGCCGGCGAGCTCGCCACGCCGAAGCGCGCCAGAAACTCGGCCCGCGCCGCGGGATCGCGCTGAAATCCGTCGCGCCGCGACAATAAATCGCGCTCGCGCAAAAGACCGCCGGTGCGGTCGCTAAAACCGGGAAAGAAAAAATATTTTTCGAGCGTTCGCGGCAGGAGTTGCGCGGGCTGAAACGATTGCGGCGAAGGCAAGCCATGGCAATCGGCCACCCAATCCTCGGCGCTCAGATATTCGAGATTAATCCACAGCGATTTGCGCGCACGCTGCGCCAGCGATTGGATATAGCTCTCCGGTAACTCGCAGGCAAACGCTTCGATGGCGATATCGGCGGGCTCGATCGCAACAAACGGCCGCCGCCATTCGAACACGTCGACACCGGCGACGCGCTGCCGTTCTGCGCCGGCATTCGCCGCGGGCCACAGGCGGTGCAATGCTGGTAAATCGTCGACCCATAGGCGCACCGCAATGCCATATTCGTTCGCCAATTGGCGCGCCAGGCGCCAGCAGACGCCGATATCGCCGTAATTGTCGATGACGGCGCAAAAAATGTCGCAGGTCAATGGCGATTTCATCAATGACTGATCCGATATTTCAATGCAACGCACTCAAGGGTTGCATCCGCTTGCAGCGCTGCAAATGAACCGTTGCAGAATGCGAGACGACCGTGTGAATGCGAGGCGACAGTGTAGATTCAGGTCAACAGTTTAATAGCTCCAAGTCGATCGCTGCAGAATTTTTCTGCAGCGCCGCCAGAGGCCGGTATATTCAAACCGCAACTCATCTTTTGACGCAGACGTTTTATCACAGAGCTTGCATCACAAATCAGAACACGAGAACTATTCCACTGTCACAACTTGTGATAAAAATGACTATCGCCATTCACCACCCCGCAACAAGGAATAAAAGCCTATGAATATCCGCTTTTTGCGCCGCACCAGTTGGACCCTGATTTTTTCTTTATTTGCGTTATGGCTACCGATCGGACAGGTGCACGCCGCATTGATCGGCACCGATGCCGTTGCGTCGGCGGCGCAGGCCGGAACCAATCGCGATCGCGTGCGTAGCTTTTTACAGCGCGAAGATGTGCGTAATCTGCTGCAAACTCGCGGCCTCGATGCCGCCGTCGCGCAGCAGCGCATCGATGCAATGACCGACGCCGAAGTGCAACAGATCGCCGCCCAACTCGATAATCTGCCCGCCGGCGGCAGCGATGTGCTCGGCGTTTTATTTACCGTATTCGTTATTTTATTGATCACCGATATCCTTGGCCTCACCAAAGTATTTCCATTCACGCGCCCGATACGTTGAGCCCCACACGGCATGCGCTTGTGGATAAAATCAATCGCTGTACACGCATTTACTGTACAAGCGGCCCGCGCTAGCGCGGGCTTTTTGCTTTGTTGCGGCGTTGTTTTTTTATCCGCATGTGCGACGCCGCAAACCGCCGCGCTGCGCGCGCACTCGGCAGAGCTACCGCGACACGCTGAACTAACCGCAGTCCCTTATTACCCACAAGATGCGAATCAATGTGGCCCGGCGACATTGGCGATGGCGATCGGGGCCGCCGGCAAAACTGTCGATCCAAAAGAACTCGAGCCGCAGGTCTATCTACCCGGCAAAGCCGGCAGCCTGCAAATCGAAATGCTAGCGGCGGCGCGCCGGCATGGCTTCGTCGCGTACCCGCTGACACCGGCATTAAGCGATTTACTGGCGGAAATCGCCGCCGGTAGCCCGGTTATCGTACTGCAAAATCTTGCTTTCAATTGGTATCCGATGTGGCACTACGCCGTGGCGATCGGCTACGACCTCGACAGCGGCGATATCATCCTGCGCTCCGGCGCGGAGCACCGCCAGCTATTGCCGCTAACCACGTTCGAGCACACTTGGTCGCGCAGCAACTACTGGGCGATGCTGGTTTTGCGGCCGGAGCAGTTGCCGCAAACGGCCGACGAAGACCGCTATCTTGCAGCGGTGGTAGCGCTGGAAAAAGCGAGGCAACCCCTAGCCGCCAATACGGCTTATCGCACCGCATTGACACGCTGGCCGCAAAACTTGGCGGCGCAAATGGGTATCGGCAACACGGCTTACGCATTGGGCGATATGCCTGGCGCCGAGCGCGCGTTTCGCAGCGGGACCGAACAGCATCCCGATGCGGCGGTAGCATTCAACAATCTCGCCGACACGCTGGCGCAACTGCATCGTTACGACGAAGCACTGCGCGCCGCCGAACAAGCGGTGCGGCTCGGCGGCGATCAGCAAACCGTGTTTACGCAGACGCTGGCGGAAATCAAACGTAAAATCGCGCCTTAAATTTACGTTTGCGTAAAATGCGCTATTGCGATGACGGCGCTACATTCGCTCCTGCTCGAGCGTGCGCAGTTCCTGGGCGTAGTCGCGGCAATTTTTCCACAACCATTCGTCGAGTTGATTGGCATCCTGGCGCGTTTTGGATCGGCCACTCGAAGATTTCGACTGTTTACCGCCACTGACTTTATTGTGCGCGGCACGCTCCGCACTCAGCTGGCGCAGCTTTGCTTTCTCACATGCGCGTAAATCGGCCGCCTGCGTATGCGCGACGAAAGAACACAAGATTGGAATTAACAATAATTTACGGACAGACATGATACGACTCCTTTCGTATTGAGAGTTGCCACAAGAATTGCCACCACAGAAAATCGCGGCTTTGGATTTCGAACTATACAAAGCACTCGGCGCCGCACCAATCATCCGGTCGGATTACGCGCGGTAAACTCTCGGCTCGATTAAAGATCGGATCAGCCACGTGGCGGCGGTCTGAGCTCCGCTTCGCCGATCATCGCCGCGCGCGCATCGTGTAGCGACTGCAATTCGCGCAGCCATTCGGTGGCTTCGAAATTTTTATTCAGCGCCCAGTGCGTATCGGTATCCGCCACGAAAATAATATCGCCGGGGAAAACGAAATTCTGCAGATAATTTTTTATCGCATCCGGCGAATTGTTGGAGTAAATCAAGCGGCAGGTGGCGCAGATAGCCACCGATTGCTGATCGTCGAGCTTTTTAAAAAATTGGCGATACTCGGTGCGTGCACGGCGCAGCTCAAATACAACGCAATATATGGGCATAGAGCGACCTTCCGGATCAAAAGGAGCAATACTCGGCGGCATCGCGGGGATAAGTATCCATGGCGCCTCGCCCCTAAACACTAGCAGAATAATCGGTTGCCGGCGGCGCCCGCCAGCGGCGATGAATTTGCGAATTTGCAAATCGCCCCGCTGCGGAGCGATACTCTGACGCCAGCGCTCAATCAAGGATGAGCATCGATGAATCAGCTGCACGAGCCCTCTCCAGGCTCCTCGCCACTGCGCAAATTACGCCTCTATTGCGCGGGTCTTGGCTGTCTGCTCACCGCGCTGCTGTGCATTTGGACAATCCACCACCAGCTCGACGCCAAACAGCGGCAATTCAACGACAACGCGACGCACCTGCTCGAGAACGTCGGCAGTCGGCTCAGCGCCAGCATCGCCATGACGCGCAGTTTTCGGGCCTTTTTCGATGCCTCGGACTTCGTCGCACCGGACGAATTTCAGGTGTTCGCCGCCAGTTCTTTCAAAAATTTTGGCTACGCCGCGGCGGCGTTTTACGCGCCGCATATCGACAGCACAGCGCGCAGCAATTTCGAAATACCCGCCAATGTGGGCGAGAACCCACGCGGCATTACCCAACTCGACAGCGCCGGGCAGTTGACCGCCAGCCCCACCCAATCCACATATTTCCCCATCTTGTATCTGGAGACACGCACCGGCACCGATCGGCGCTATGTGGGATTGGATTTACAAGCGACGTGGCACACTGCCATAGCGGAGAGTTTAAGCCTGGATGAAGTCCGCGCCGCGCCCTCGCTCGATCCAAACAGCGGCGCCACGCTCTTTACTTTGCTCGCGCCGGTCTATCAAAAAAATCATACCGACAACTCGCTGGCGCAAACCAGCGGCATGGTCGCCACCGTCATCGATACACCGCTGTTGCTCAATGCCGCCGGAGCGGCCGGAGCGGCTACGTTATCGGTGTCCTTCAGCGCAAACTCCACATTGGCGCTACCGCTCGGTAAAGCGCCAGGCACGGCGGCGCGTAATAATTTACTGGCGCTACGCGAAGCGCGCGTCGCGCGTACGCTACACGCCGGCAACCAACAAATTGAGTTAATTTTCACGCAGACGCTGTGGCTGCAATATAGCGATATAGTCGCCCTGTTAGCCGCACTGGCAACCGGCCTGGCGCTAACCGGCGGCTGTTATTGGGTGCTGCGCGCCCACTTGCTGGCCAGCGTGGCGGCCGCCGAAAACAAAGCGAAGAGCGAATTCCTCGCCATCATGAGCCACGAGATTCGCACGCCGCTGAACGGCGTGCTCGGCATGGCGGAGCTACTGGAAAAAACGCCGCTGTCCGACGAGCAGCGCAGCTACACCCGCACCGTGCAATCCGCCGGCCACACGTTGTTGCAAGTCATCAACGACGTGCTCGACATATCCAAAATCGAAGCGAATCGGATGACGCTGGAGGAGATCGAATTCGATCTCGGCGAACTGATCGCCGACATCGCCAATATCTATCGAATCTCGCTCTATCAACGCGGTATTTTCTTTGCCGCATCGATGGCGCCGGCGGTGCCAGAAAAAGTGCGCGGCGATCCGATGCGGCTGCGCCAGATACTTAACAACTTACTTTCGAATGCGCTCAAATTCACCGAGCGCGGCGCGGTAACTCTGCGCGTGGAATGCCTGGAACAACAATCCCTGCAGCAACAATCCTTGCAACAACAAAGCGAGCGTTGCCGCCTGCGTTTCGAAGTGGCCGATACCGGCATCGGCATCGCCAGCGAGCGTCAACCCAACGTTTTCGATTCGTTTAGCCAGGTCACCAATTGGACCAGCCGCCGCTACGGCGGAACCGGTCTCGGCCTCAGTATCTGCAAGCGTTTAATCACTATGATGGGCGGGCAAATCGGCGTGTATAGCACGCCGGGGCACGGTAGCTGTTTTTGGTTTGAGCTCGGTCTACCTTACTTAGCTAACAAAGCCAACACTAACGCCAATTATCGCGACTGGCACGTGCTGGTCGTGGACAATTACGATTCCGCACTGAAAACCATCGTCGAGCAGGCCATGGCGCTGGGGATGCGCGCCACCACGGCGCGCAATACGCAGCAGGCCTGGACGTGGCTGGAGGCGCACAGTGCCGCGCTGCCCGACCTCATCATCATCGATCTCAGCCCCGGCTCCGATAACGGTGGCGAACTGTTGACGCGCCTCGCTGCTGACTCGCGCTTTGCCCATCTGCCCGCACTACTGTTCACCAACGATTCGCAAACGACGGCGGAGCGCACCGTCAATCTGCGCTACCGCGGCCCAAAGCCCTGCTGCCCCGGCCAGCTCGCAGAAATCATTGAGCATGGCTTGCATCCGGCGGTGCCGGAAGTCAGAGCGACGGTCATAGAGCTGCATCCGCCGCTGAGTATTTTGGTGGCGGAAGATAACGTGGTGAATATCGCGGTGCTCAAATCGATGCTGGAAAAATTAGGGCATCGCGGTACTTTCTGCGAAAACGGCGAAGCTGCGCTCGCGGCTTTTTGCAAAGTGCCGGAGCGCTTCGATTTGATTTTGATGGATTGCGAAATGCCGGTGCTGGATGGCTTCAATAGTACTCGGGCCATCCGCGCATTCGAACAGCAGCACAGCTTAAAACCGATACCGATCGTGGCGTTGACTGCGCACGCCTTTCGCGAGCAGCAGGATAAGTGCCTGGCCGCCGGGATGGATGGCTATCTCAGCAAGCCTCTTTCCCTCGCGACCTTAACCGCGACCCTGCGCCACTATCAATATCCACCCACTATGGGCCAATATCCCGCCACTACCGGCGAGCGCAATGGTTGAACCGATTCGAACAATTATTGCTTGGCGGTAACGCTGGCCAGCGCTTCCTTGATCAACGGCTGCAGTTCGCCGTTTTCATGCATCTCGCAAACGATATCGCAGCCGCCGATCAATTCGCCATTGACCCACAATTGCGGGAAGGTCGGCCAGTTGCCGTATTTGGGCAGATTGGCGCGAATATCCGGATTCGACAACACATCGACATAAGCAAAGCGTTCGCCGCAAGCCATCAATGCCTGCGAAGTACGCGCGGAAAAGCCGCATTGCGGCTGATTGGGGGAGCCCTTCATATACAGAATGATGGGATTGGAGCCGAGTTGCTCTTTAATGACTTCGATAACGTCCATACACCTACCTTTGCATCGAATCTAGCGTTACACCCCGTTAAGCGCACCGAGCGACGGTCGCGGCATTAACAGACCTGAACCGATTGTACACGGTCCGCCGGTTAAATCCGAGTGTACTACTCAAGCATTATGCGCGACGCGTCGAGCATTATGGCGGTGGGCGGCGGAGATTGCCGCTCGCCGCTTTACACGTTATCATCGGCGATCTTGCTAGGCAGCTCTTCGCTGCCTTTTTGCGTTTTATTGGCCCAGCTTCTATTACAGCAACTTACAGACAGCTACTACAGATACAGAAATAGTCGCGTACAGAAAATCGGCGCGCGTTGAGGATTTCGTAAGATGGCGCAACCCACGTTGATGAATACCTATGGACGCTTGCCGGTGGCTTTCGAGCACGGCGAAGGCGTTTGGCTATTCGACGGCGCAGGCAAGCGCTATCTGGATGCGCTCGGCGGCGTCGCCGTCAATATTCTGGGCCACGCTCATCCGACGCTGGTGGCAGCCATTCAAAAGCAAGCCGCGAAACTGATTCACACCTCGAACATTTACTCGATTCAATTACAGACCGAACTGTCCGCCGCGCTATGCCGCTTGTCGGGCATGGAGCGAGTCTTTTTTTGCAACTCCGGCGCCGAAGCCAACGAGGCCGCCATCAAATTAGCGCGCCTGTTCGGCCACAAGAAAGGCGTCGATAAGCCGACGATTATCGTCATGGAGCAGTCCTTCCACGGTCGCACCATGGCGACCCTGACCGCGTCCGGCAATCGCAAGATCCAAGCGGGCTTCGAGCCGCTGGTCGCCGGCTTTACGCGCGCGCCCTATGCGGACTTCGAGGCACTGCAGACTATCGCCCGCAACAATCCCGATGTGGTCGCAGTGCTGATGGAACCGGTGCAAGGCGAAGGCGGCATCAATATCGCCCCGCCCGGCTTCTTAAAACAGTTGCGCGAATTGTGCGATCAACGCGGCTGGCTGCTCATGCTCGATGAAGTGCAGACCGGCAATGGCCGCACCGGTACATTCTTCGCTTATCAACACGAAGGTATCCTGCCCGATGTCGTCACCACGGCCAAAGGCCTCGGTGGCGGCGTGCCGATCGGCGCCTGTCTCGCGCACGGCGCAGCGGCGGAATTGTTTCATCCGGGCAATCATGGCTCGACCTTCGGCGGCAATCCGCTGGCCTGCGCCGCCGGTCTCGCGGTGCTGGCCGCGCTCGACGACGAGCAGCTCGCCGCCAATGCGGCCCGCGAAGGCGACTATCTGCGCCAGCAATTGCAAGAGCGCCTGGCGGCAGTGCCCGGCGTGGTAGCGGTGCGCGGCTTTGGTTTAATGCTGGGCATCGAGCTGAACCGATCCTGCGGCGAGCTGGTCGGTCAGGCGCTCGCGCAGGGCTTATTGATCAATGTCACCGCCGACAAAGTCGTGCGCCTGCTGCCGCCGCTGATTTGGCGCCGCGAACACAGCGAACAATTGCTTAACATTTTGTGCCCACTGATAGAAAAATTTTGTTCGGCGGGCGCCTAACCGCTATCGATGCAATGCCGAACGACAACGCGTAAGCAACGCAACGTTTAAACAACGAAACGTGCAATTAACGAAAGGAGGAGGATGCGCCGCCGAGCCTGGCCGCACCGCCATCATGGCCGTAAGACACTTTCTAACCCTGCTGGATCTGACGCCAGCCGAACTGCAACAGGTGCTGGTACGCGCCGCCGAATTTAAACAAGAGCATCGCCAGCGCCAGTACACTGATCGCTTCAAAAACCATGTCCTCGGCATGCTTTTCGAAAAATCATCGACCCGCACGCGCGTCTCGTTCGAGGCCGGCATGGCGCAGATGGGTGGCCACGCCATGTTTCTCGCGCCCAAGGATATTCAACTGGGGCGCGGCGAGCCGATCGAAGACAGCGCTCGCGTGATGTCATCGATGGTCGATGTCATCATGATCCGCACTTTCGGCCACAGCCGCATCGAACGCTTCGCCGCCTTTTCCAGCGTGCCGGTGATCAATGCGCTGACCGACGACTTCCATCCCTGCCAAGTATTGGCCGACGTGCAAACCTTTATCGAACATCGCGGCAGCCTGCAGGGCAAAACCGTCGCCTGGGTCGGCGATGGCAATAACATGTGTCAGACCTACATCCAGGCCGCGCGCCAGTTCGATTTTGAATTGCGCATCGCCTGCCCGCAGGGCTTCGAGCCGCGCGAGGATCTGGTCGAAGGCAATCGCGGGCGCGTGACCATTCTGCGCGACCCCAAGGAAGCCGCGCGCGGCGCGCATTTGCTCGCCACCGATGTCTGGGCATCGATGGGCCACGAGCATGAAATCAACGAGCGCCGCCGCGCCTTCGCCGGCTATCAGATCAACCGCGAATTATTGGCGGTGGCCGCCAGCGATGCGTTGTACATGCACTGCCTGCCGGCGCATCGCGGCGAAGAAATCTCCGCCGAACTCATGGAGGATACCCACAGCGTGATCTGGGACGAGGCGGAAAACCGGCTGCATTCACAAAAAGCCTTGATCGAGTTTTTGCTCACCCAATGAGCGCTCGACTACGGGCCATAAAAATTTGATTCTTTTATAAAAAACTCATTTAACCGCGCCCCTACCCCGATCTTTCGGGAGATGGCGCGGCCTCCATGGCACGCACGGTTAGTGCTTACAGACCTCCGGCTTTACGCACATCTTATCCACACTTTATGCCCCGATTATCGCGCTTGCACTGCTATGCAAAGCGCATTATCTTGTTATGTATTCGCCGCTATACCCCAAGATGTTGGGGTATCCCACCCTAGCGGCAGATCAAACGACAGACAACTAATACAAAAAGCAATACAAAAACGTAACCAAAACGCCATCTCAGGGGAGCGCCTATGCACGCAGATCTTACGACTTCTACTTCCGGTGCCCAAACCACCCCCACCAACGCTCCCGCCGGTGGTACCGCGGTACCCGCATCGGTACAGGCGACAGCGCCTGGGCAAATCCGCGTTATCAAGCGCAACGGCACCGTAGTAAGTTACGACGACAGTAAGATCGCAGTCGCTATCACCAAAGCCTTCTTGGCGGTGGAGGGCGGCACCGCAGCCGCCTCCACCCGCATTCACGAAACCGTGGCCAAGTTGAGCGCCATGGTCAGCGCTACATTTAAGCGCCGCATGCCATCCGGCGGCACCATTCATATCGAAGACATTCAGGATCAGGTCGAACTGTCGCTGATGCGCAGCGGCGAGCAAAAAGTCGCTCGCTCCTACGTTATCTATCGCGAAGAACATGCGCGCGCGCGCGCCGCGAAGGCCTCGACGCAACCGACCAAAACCCATCCGACGCTGCATGTCACGCTGGCCGATGGCAGCCGCGAATTTCTCGATCTCGGCCGCCTGGAGACCATCGTCGCCGAAGCCTGCGCCGATCTCGAGGGCGTCGACGCGCAACTGGTGCTCGGCGAAGCCCTGAAAAATCTGTACGACGGCGTGCCAATCGGCGAGCTGAGCACCTCGCTGGTGATCACCGCGCGCACCCTGGTCGAGCAGGAGCCGAATTATTCGTTCGTCACCGCCCGCCTGTTGATGGACAGCCTGCGCGAGGAAGCGCTCACCTTCCTCGGTGTCGCCAAGTCCGCGACGCAGGCCGACATGACCGTGTACTACCCGCAGGCGCTGGCCGCCTATATCGAAAAAGGCATCGAGCTGGAGCTGCTGCACGCCGATCTGCAAGGCTTCGATCTCGCGCGTCTCGGCGCCGCCCTGAAGCCCGAGCGCGATCATCTGTTCGGCTATCTCGGCCTGCAAACGCTGTACGACCGCTACTTCATTCACAGCAACGAAATTCGCTTCGAACTGCCGCAGGTATTTTTCATGCGCGTGGCGATGGGCTTGTCGATCAACGAAGACGACAAAAACGCGCGCGCAATCGAGTTCTACAGCCTGCTATCGAGCTTCGACTACATGAGCTCGACACCGACGCTGTTCAACGCCGGCACGCTGCGTCCGCAATTGTCGTCGTGTTATCTGACCACAGTGCCAGACGATCTCGACGGCATCTTCGCCGCCATCCACGACAACGCCATGCTGTCGAAATGGGCCGGCGGTCTCGGCAACGATTGGACGCCGGTGCGCGCGCTCGGCTCGTACATCAAAGGCACCAACGGCAAATCGCAGGGCGTCGTGCCGTTCCTGAAAGTGGTGAACGACACCGCCGTCGCGGTCAACCAGGGCGGCAAGCGCAAGGGTGCGGTATGCGCCTATCTCGAAACCTGGCACATGGATATCGAGGAATTTCTCGAGCTGCGTAAAAATACCGGCGACGATCGCCGCCGCACGCACGACATGAACACCGCCAACTGGGTGCCCGATCTGTTTATGAAACGCGTATTCCAGGACGGCGATTGGACCCTGTTCTCGCCGGCCGATACGCCCGATCTGCACGATTTATTCGGCGCCGCGTTCGAGTACCGCTACGAGGAGTACGAGCGTCAGGCCGCCGCCGGCCAACTCAAATTGCACAAGAAAGTACGCGCGCAGGATCTGTGGCGCAAAATGTTGTCGATGCTGTTCGAAACCGGCCATCCGTGGATCACGTTCAAGGATCCGTGCAACCTGCGCAGCCCGCAGCAGCACGTCGGCGTCGTGCACAGCTCGAATCTGTGCACGGAAATTACGCTCAATACCAACAAAGACGAAATCGCTGTCTGTAATTTGGGTTCAGTGAATCTGAATCAACATTTGGTTGTCGACGGTAACGGTCAGGCCGCGCTCGATCATGCGAAACTGGAACGCACCATCAAAACCGCCGTGCGCATGCTCGATAACGTCATCGACATCAATTATTACTCGGTGCCGCAGGCGAAAACTTCCAACTACAAACACCGTCCGGTCGGGCTCGGCATCATGGGCTTCCAGGACGCGCTGTACACCTTGCGCGTGCCGTACGCATCGAACGACGCGGTCGAATTCGCCGATCGCTCGATGGAAGCGGTGAGTTATTTCGCGATCAAAGCATCAAGCGATTTAGCGGTCGAGCGCGGCAGCTACGCATCGTACGACGGCTCGCTGTGGAGCCGCGGCATTCTGCCGATCGATTCGGTCGACATCCTGGTAGAGCAGCGCGGCGCCGACTATATCGAAGTCGATCGCTCGCAAACATTGGATTGGGCCGGCATGCGCGAGCGCGTTAAAACGCAGGGCATGCGCAACAGCAACGTGATGGCGATCGCGCCGACCGCCACCATCGCGAATATCACCGACGCATCGCAATCGATCGAGCCCACCTATCAAAATTTATATGTGAAATCGAATTTGTCCGGCGAGTTCACCGTGGTGAATCCGTATCTGGTGCACGATCTGAAAAAACGCGGTCTGTGGGACGCGGTGATGGTCAACGATCTCAAATATTTCGACGGCAGCGTGCAACAGATCGATCGCATTCCGCAGGACTTGAAAGCGCTGTATGCGACCGCATTTGAAGTAGAGCCGCGCTGGTTGGTCGATGCCGCCAGCCGCCGCCAGAAGTGGATCGATCAGGCGCAATCGCTGAACCTGTACATCGCCGGCGCCTCGGGTAAAAAACTCGACGTGACCTATCGCATGGCTTGGTATCGCGGTTTGAAAACCACGTATTACCTGCGCGCGTTGTCGGCCACCAGCACCGAGAAATCCACCGTCAACACCGGCTCGTTAAACGCCGTATCGAACGCCAGTGCCAGCATGGGCGCCAGCAGCGCGGCGGAATTTTCGCAGGCGGCCGACGTGCCGAACGCGTGCTCGATCGACAATCCCGATTGCGAAGCGTGCCAGTAACGATGTATTCACTCCCGCGCCCAGCGCGGGAGTGAAAATAATTAAAATCCAACGGGCCTGTGCTCATAACAGTGAGCACGTCCAACAGGTAACGAAGTACGCCTGCAGGTGAGACCTAACAGGCGAGATTAAGGGCGAAGACATATGATGAATTGGGAAGAATACAACTCGGAAGATCCCATCCCGGCAGCGGCAAAAGCCAATGCCTATGCACACCAGAATCAAGCTGCGCCAGCTGTAGCGGCGAGCGAACCCGCGCAGGTTTATGCGGATGCGGCGGCGCAACAAAAATCCGCAGAGCACGCTGCAATACAAAACACTGAAACGGCGAACGCGCAAGCGCACCACGAACCCAGCGTCGCCGATCGCGAGATCGCCGAGCGCGCGCGCGCCGCGCTCGCCGAGCTCGATGCCGCACCCGGCCTCAACGAATTGGAAATGGGTGCCGCGCGTTTATTGGTCGACGATAAACGCATGATCAACTGCCGCGCCGATCTCAATCAATTGGTGCCGTTCAAATACGATTGGGCCTGGCAAAAATATCTCGACGGCTGCGCCAACCACTGGATGCCGCAGGAAGTAAACATGACCGCCGACATCGCCACCTGGCGCAGCGCCGACGGTCTCACCGAGGACGAGCGCCGCATCGTAATGCGCTCGCTCGGCTACTTCTCCACCGCCGACAGCCTGGTCGCCAACAATTTAGTGCTGGCGATCTATCGCCACATCACCAACCCCGAGTGCCGGCAGTATTTATTGCGCCAGGCCTTCGAAGAAGCGATCCACACGCACGCTTATCAATACTGCGTCGAATCGCTCGGCATGGACGAAGGCGAAGTCTTCAACATGTATCGCGAAATTCCCTCGGTCGCGAAAAAAGCCGCGTGGAGCCTGAGCCACACGCACGCGCTGAACGATCCGAACTTCAAAACCGGCACCTTCGAAACCGATCAGGAATTGCTGCGCAATTTAATCGGCTTCTACGGCGTCACGGAAGGGATATTCTTCTACTGCGGTTTCACGCAGATTCTGTCGATGGGCCGCCGCAACAAAATGACTGGCGTCGCCGAGCAGTTCCAATACATTCTGCGCGACGAATCGATGCATTTGAATTTCGGCATCGACGTCATCAACCAGATCAAACTGGAAAACCCGCACCTGTGGACCGAGGACTTCCAAAGCGAAGCGGTGCAAATGATCGTCGAAGGCACCGAGATCGAAGTGCAGTACGCACGCGACAGCATGCCGCGCGGCGTGCTCGGCATGAACGCGGCGATGATGGAAGACTACCTGCACTTCATCGCCAACCGCCGTCTGAATCAACTCGGCCTGCCCGAGCAATTCCCCGGCGCGCAGAATCCATTCCCATGGATGAGCGAAATCATGGACCTGCGCAAAGAGAAAAACTTCTTCGAAACCCGCGTAACGGAATACCAGACCGGCGGCGCTCTCAGCTGGGAGTAATCTGCCATACATTCTGACTAGAGAGAATTTTCTCTGAGTAGAGAAAATTTTTCCCGACTAGAGAAAATTTTTTCTGCCTAGTGAAAATTTCGAACTACCTGAAGCGGCCTAAATGGCCGCTTTTGGTTTCAAGGAAGGTGTTTTTTGATTCTTGATAATGCGATCGACCGTATCACCATTGGCAGCGATGTATTACGCGTACTAACACTCGACGGCGGCAGAATGTAACGGCGTTTATAAAACTGACAGCAGTGCAAGTTGAGTTTTGACTAAGCCTATGTCCAGCAAAAGAATGCATAGGTTCATTTCGGCATGGATTGCCCACCTAGGGAATCTTAGAGCCTAAAAACAGGAGTATTTCGGGTGAGGAAACTGCGACTCAATTTCACGCCAATACAGGTCATTGGCGATCGTATCCGGCTGCAGACCTTGCCGTACAAGGATTTTCAGCAATTGCGGGATCTCAGGAATGAGTATCGAACGCAGTATGCGGTAACACGTCGCAGAGAGAACATCGTGGCACTGCCATTGGTGACTAATGCGCCGCCTATAGGTGTTGAATCCACGGTCCTTGTTGCAGACCACCTATCACTGATCCGGCCGCTCCTGGAGCAGCGCTTAGTCAGTTTGCTCAGTAAAAATCAGCGCCCGGTTGCTCGGTACAACCCCATCACTGCAGTTGGCCGAGTTTTACCAACCGGAATTGAAGAGGTGGATCAACTTGTTCATTTACGATCGAGGGTGCTCATTGCAATCCGAACCGTAAAACTAAAAACTACTTTTTCCTTGGGGCTTTTTTGGGATATAGAGATTCAGAAAGAGTGCGCGGCTACCTTAGCCGAATTACACAAACGAGGCTTTCACTTGGATGGCCTGACGGTCGAGCGCTTACCATCAATAGATGATGTTCGTATGTTGCCGCAAAAAAGGCTCGTTGGGCGTGTCAGCTGTGTAACCGGCGATACGGTTAGGCTCTCTGACCGGTTTGACGGAATTGAAGAACTCCTGCCACTCGATGAGCTATATCTGGAGGCATCGCCAGAAAACATTCATCGGATATTGCAGCACGCCGCCGCAAGCGCATCGGCTCAAGCTAAAAAGAAGATAGACCAGACCGTATTCGACAATAGTCGGGGAAGTGCTCGGATAGATCATATTGCACGAATCTCTGATTGGATCAGAAGTGTAGGCGACATTGAATTGCAGGATGGGCTTAGCGTCAGAATCGGCGATCTCATCAGTGAAGTGACAAATAGCGAATTCCCGTTGTTTGCAGAGGCAAGTACACCGACTTATGTCTTCGATACAGGCACGCTGAAATCTGAAACCCGAGCAGGGGTAGGCCTTTCCAAATTTGGCCCATATAGCAGACATGTGTTTACGCCTACGAAACCAAATATCTGCGTTATTTGTGATCGAAAGCGACGAGGGCAATTTGAGCAGTTTCTCCGCAAATTCCGGGACGGAATGAGCGTAGACGGCAAACCATTCCCATATGGTCGAGGATTTCTTGGGATCTATGGTTTACAGGACATCACGCTGACCTTTGTGGAGGCAGACAGCTTTACTGCAGAAGCGTATCACTCGGCCGCATCGAAGGCCGTGCGAATGGGGGCGGAAGGCGCGCCATGGCATTTGGCACTGGTTCAGACAGAGCGGGATTCGCGCCAGTTACCGCCTCAGCAAAATCCTTATCTCATTGCTAAAGCATTATTTCTTTCCAATCAGACTCCCACGCAGTTCATCGCCTGCGAGACATTTATGATGGCGCCGGGAAGTTTGGCATACACGCTGAGCAATTTAGCGCTCGCGGTTTACGCCAAACTGGGCGGCATTCCATGGCTAATTAAATCTGACAAAGCTATCGCACATGAAGTTGTTATCGGTCTTGGAAGTGCGGCAATTGGAGAGACCCGATTTTCCAAGAAGGAAAGAATTGTCGGCATTACAAGTGTTTTTCGCGGCGATGGCGGTTATCTGCTATCTAACTTATCGAACGCGGTGCCTATGGCAAAGTATGGGGAAGCACTAACGGAATCCTTGCTGGCAACGCTGCAGAGAGTGCGCAGCGAGATGAATTGGTTAAAAGGCGATTCGGTACGGATAATCGTGCATGCATTCAAACCCATGCGTGACACGGAAATAGAATCTCTGAAGACAAGCCTTAAAGAGTTCTCGGCTTTCGATCTGCAGTTCGCGTTCTTGCACGTCAAAGAAGAGCACCCTTATTTGCTGTTTGATGATGAATCTGAGGGTGTGAAAGGCCGAGGCGAAAAGGCACCTATCCGAGGCTTGTATGCCGAGGTTGGTAACAACGAAACGTTATTGACATTAACCGGACCGCAACAACTTAAGCGCCCCACTGATGGCCTCCCCAAGCCGCTGTTGTTGACGCTTCATCGCGATTCAACATTCACCGACATTATCTATCTGACAAAGCAGGTTTATTGGTTTTCTAATCACTCCTGGCGTAGCTTCCTACCTGCAGCAATGCCCGTAACCATTTACTACTCGGATTTAGTAGCGGGACTTCTCGGTCGTCTTGGCCGGCTTGGAAATCAATGGAGCCCCAACGTCATGTTGGGCAAGATCGGCACTACAAGGTGGTTCCTTTGAGCACAAATAACTCCATTCTGTCGGAGGCACTCAGCGCTGTAGAGGCGCAGGCTCATACACTGAAAACTGCTGATCCGCTCTCTTGCGCATTTTGTTATTGGGCGCTTGGCGAGGAGCTTCCGATTCACGAACGCGCGCAAATGAGTAAAGAGCTTTGTGATGAAATCGCCGGTAGCGGGCGATCGATACAGGCTGTTGCCGCCTTAGGGTTTCTGTTAGGCATAGATTCAGCACTGAATGCCACGTGTGGAAATACTTTTACGCAGGGCGTTGATTGGCTTCTCGGCCGAGTTGGTTATTCACAAAACTCCATGGTCAGCCTGATGCAACCCTTGGCGCATACGGGCGTTTTGGTTGGATTGCGCGGAATAGAAGATGTCCAGCGGTGGGAAAAATTTGGCGGCTGGTTCGCCACACTCTTCGAAAATCTTCAGTCAACACCCCTCAGGGATACAGGATGCCATCAAGACCTGCTTACCTTAGTCGGGTCGCGATCTGCAATCACAATGAGTGAGATGTTGAAGGTCCAGCTTGCCACCGCCAGCGACGTTGTTTTTGTGGCCCGTGGTCTTGCGGAATCTGATCAAGCCACTGAGATGAATATTCCATCGGAGTTACTCGAACGAATAAAACTAATAAATTACGGTGAACCTGAGCAAGCTGCATTAGACCTGACCGCCTTTCGCTACTTGATGCAAGGTGCATTGCAAGTGAATCTGCGAGCACCTACTTTGGAAGATGTGGGGCGCCTATTGCGAAGAATCCCTGCGGGCTTGCGACGATGGACTTGGGATGATCAGAAAAAAACGCCAAATTCCACCGCTCAAAAATGGGCTATTGAGCACGAGTATCACTTTCAAAACTTTCTCTGCGCTGTGCTCGCACCTGCATTTCCAGACTTGCGTGACGAGGAATGGCTAGCGTCTGTAGGGCACAAGAAGCCGCGGGCAGATCTCGTCATACCATCGCTTTATCTGCTGATCGAAGTGAAATACTGGCGCAAAAATATTTCACCACAGGATTTAATTTCGCAAATCGGCGAAGACGTGAGTCTGTATCTGAAGGTCGGAAGCCCTTATCGCAAAATTTTGCCGGTCATTTGGGATCAAGGAAGAAGAACTGAGCAGTACGATTTACTTATCGCCGGACTTTCCGAAATCCGTGATGTAGTAAATCCAGTGGTCGTCGCGCAGCCTGCATTTATGGAGTGACCGCTTCAACCTAGAGACAAGTCGCGACTCCAACATGTATCAAGGCATCCAAATGATCGTTGAGCAACGTCGGTATGTGCCCGCCATTGATTAGAACGCCTGCTTCCATATTTTTCTCCATTGCGTATCCAGTGAGATTCGCACTGGTGATGAAACACATCCTGCCGTCGGCTACTGCAACTTTGGCGTGGACGCAGCCGTCGGAAAATGGACCGGTCTTGTCGCGCCAGACATAGAGCTTGGCCGTCGGAACCAATGTCCTCATCTTGCCTATCGCATCAAAGGTGATGCTGCCGCCCTGATCTTGGGACAACTCAAGCAGCATCGAGATGGCCACACCGCGATCATTCGCTGCGTTCAATGCCTTGACGATGATCGACACGTCGTAGGCCACGAAGCTGGTGATAAACAGAGACTGTTCGGCGGAATTGATGACTTGCAAAAGCGCTTGCTCAGTTCGACGAGCCGAGACAAAAGGCGTTGTCGGTCCAGTCCACACGAGTTCGATGGATTGCTCAGAAGCTGCTTTGGTGTAGACGTGGCTGGCCGCGATAAGCATTGATGCCAGTTCGTCTGAACCGACCGTGGTGTTTTGCCAAGCTGCCGCAAGTTGTTCGACCACAGTGCTGGCAACCGGTGTACCCACTACGCTCGGCAGCACCATCGCAGCCTTGCTAGCTTCGGTTCGACGAACGCGAGCAGCAATGGCCTGTACCTTTTCCGGCGAAACTAGAGAGACCAATGCTGCAATAGCATCCAAGAGTTCGTCCATGTCAGAAACCCTTGAAGAAAGCAGCGTCGGCGCGTTCGAGTGTTGCTACAAGCAGCGATCGATCCAGATAGCGATTGCCTCGCTCGCAAGAGGTTTCCGCCACAAGAGAGCACGCATGGCAGGCAGCCCCATGCAATGAGCGATCTTTTTCTGGATCATGCTCTGAACAGAGCGGATCTGATGAGCATATCTTCGAACGATTCAGCGCTTGCTCTATAAGGCGGCCAAGGTTTTCTGGTTTGCCAAGATCAACGAGACCGCCCAGCGTACCGTCGGAATCTGCTGCAGCGGTGTAGATGAGGATGCCCGCCTGTGGGCTATCGCCCGATGTGTCTGCATAGATACGTTCACGAATGCTCGCGGCGTTGTATCCGCACTCCAGCGCCAGCTCGCGAATCAGCAAATGAGAGAGCGTGTGGAGCATGGCATAGCGAATTCCGGGATAGCCCTCATCCGGATCGAGATGACGCGAATTACGCCACCCCTTGTGACCGCCACGGAGCATCTGATCAACTTTCTTGACGCCGTCCAAAGCCTCCCACTTGGCGAGAGCAGCTTCATCAAACTGAACGAAAATCCCTTCGCCATGAACTTGATTGGCTGGCACCCAATCTGGCTTGCTGCGCGACAGGCTGGCCATTTGGGGGCGTTCATTGGGGTCTCCAGATTCTTCGGGGGCTTCGACCCGAGTGAAGCCCAACAGAGCATTCACCTCGCGTAAGCGCTCAAGGAGCAAGACTCGACTGATATGGCCTCCGAATCCCTGGGGTGTGCTGACCTTCTTACTCATGAAGTGCGGGTAGTCCGTGGGCGGGTTGGCCTCTGTCAGCACATCCCACTCGGGTCCCTTGATATCGGCCTCACCCACGACCTCCTGCCCACTGCCGGAGCGATGCGCCTCAATGGCCGACCAGATCAAGGCTGCAGCGTACTTGTCGATTCCTGGCAATGTCCCGGTCTTTTTCAAGGTCTTCACCGTCACCGACACTTCAGCTTCGGAATCGAGATCTCCGAAAAACTCCCAGCCATCTTGGATCAGCTGACTGAGTGAGTCCTTGGTCTGAGGAATCGCGAGCGCCGATAACGTGATCGGAAACCAGCTATTCGTGGCACCCAGCAGAACGGCACGAGCTTCCTCGTCACATTCGTTGTCGAAGTGATCCAGATGCGGGTGGCGCCCTCGACAACCCGGTAGATTCTCTTTTCCGGCTTTACCAAAGGCGTGCGCCATACTTCTGGATGCGCCACAGGTATCACACTTCACCCAAAGGTTTTCCGTTTGCAGCGACGCACCGCTCTCAAAGAAACGCAACGTGCCATTGCATGAACTGTTACCGCCATGGACGAAGTAATGCCAAGGGAAATCGTCGAGGTGCCCGTCGCGGCAGGCCAGCAAGAAGCGTGCGGGTACGGCATCCGCATCTTTGCCCGGTTGGTCACCTTTGGAGCCACGACAACCTTTGTGAACGAATCGTGTCCGCTCCGGCCTGAAGCGGTTCTCCTTAATTTCGAACAGACCAGCATCAAAAGGCGACAGCAGGCCGCACTTTACGCAGCGCATCCAGCGCGGAAAAGGCCTCACCGGTACACCGATGTTGGATTCAGCTGACCAGACGTCGACAAGCTCACTCTTCTGGAATGGTGGCATTCGCAGGTTCTCGACCTGTGCTCCCAATACGTTCCGAACGGCAGCGAGCAGTCGTGCCTCTTGAATCGGCTGGCAGCGATTCTTTTCCCATCTGTCGATACCGAGCGTCACCACGGATAGACTTGGCAGGTCGATCAACGCGCCAGGTCCATAAGTCCACAACAACTGGCTGGGGCGTACTTCTCCGACTGGAGTCTTATTGTTGATGATCATGTTTAATCCTCATCCTTCTTTGCGGGACGAGGCTTCCAATCGTGATCGTCCGTGATATGACTCGTGTTCATGATCAGACGCACGCCGGGCTCTACTTCTCGCATCGACATTGGTACGGTCCAGTTGTCCCAGGCTCGAATTCCTGGAGACTTGATCAATGCGACAGTCCTGTCTTTTTCGGGGCCACGTTTTTCATACGCCAAGATCCGGCCGCCCTTGCTGACTTCCTTCGCCCATTCGTCGGCGCGTTCTTTCAGCTCAGTCTCAGCCAACTGCTTACGTGAGTTGTCTTCAGCGACATTGCCCGCGCGAGTCGCAAGCACCTTGATGGCATCAATGATCTCAGCCTGATTGGACATGCTCAGTTGGCCAGCACCTTCGTTCGGACTGAAGACATCGTTCTCAAGGCGCATCAAGCTCAGCATCGCACCCGTCAAACCACGGTCCATCGCCCGCGGCGAGAATGGCGTTACCGATTGCGCTTCGACGTGTTTGTAGAACGTTGCGTGGTAATGCTCGAAGGTTTCGTAGTGCGACAGGTCCCGCGGTCTGGCCCAAGTTAGCACCGTGCAAACCAAGCCCGGGAAGGAGCGCCCAACACGGCTGGTGGCCTGAATATATTCGGCGGTGCCTTTGGGTTGCCCGTTCACGGCCATGAGCCCGAGCCGATTCACATCGACACCCACCGACAGCATGTTGGTCGCCAGCACCACATCGATGGCGCGCGTGTCACCTTCCTGCCAACGGGTCACAAACTTGCCTGCGGCAGTGTCGAACTCGGACTTGAATTTCACTTCCAGGTTATCGAGGTACTTAGGAATATCCTGACTCGATACTCGCGATGTCAGTTCGCGAATGTTGCTGATGCTGCGTTGTGCCAGTGCGGGCCGCTCCACCATGCTCATCTGCACGCGGTACGAACGTGTCTGGACATCGTCCTCTGCCAATCGCTTCATTCCACCCAATTCGCGCAGCGAATTGAAGTAGCCGACCATAGTCATGTACGGGTCAGCAGGTTCGCCAAAGTGGTCGAATAGGTCACCGACAATGTATTCGTGAAACGAACGACATCACGCGGCACTTGGATCAGCGGATCAATACCGTCATGAAAAGCGTTCGTCCAATAGGACTGGTCGAACAGGCCGTCTGATGTGTCACCCAACACTTCATCAAGGCGCTTGAACAGGGCAGCCCGCAAAGCTACGCGATCGACGGGCGGCAACTCGAACGGCACCTGAATGATCTTCTCCAGATAGCGCTCACCCGGCATGCCGCTCTGCTGCTCAATGGCCTTTGCGGCGACCTCTCGATCAAAGGCCAGCAGATAGACGACGTTGGGAAAATCGGCCAATGCTTTGATGACGGTAAATAGCTGGCGCGTCTCCTCCGGCGTTAGGCGGTCAATGTCATCAATGACGACCAAGATTCGCTTTTCAGCCTCTCGCAGTATCTTGCTGATTTCAGACTTGAGAGCGGGAACGTCCTTTGGCTTGCGCTTGGTGACCATGCCGATGACTTTGCCGATCATGCCAGCCGCGCCACCGGTCATTCCGCTCAGGTCGATCAGACCACCAACACCTTCGGCAAAATCGCCCAGCAGGTCACCCAGTTTTTTGAACTTCTCGCTCTTAGTGGGTAGTACGGCCTGCAACTGGCCAAGAAAAGCGCGGGCGAGATTTTCCTGACCGGAGAACCACCACGGATTGAAGGTTACGATGACGGGCTGTTCAGTCTCCGGGCGCTGCTCCAGAAAGTGCCGAACATAGCTCAGCACCGTGGACTTTCCAGAACCCCAAGGGCCATAGAGCGCCAATACCAGCCCATCATTCCCTGGGTAGCGACAAATGCTATTGGCAAGGCTTTCGGCGAACGGCGCATGCCCGAACAGATCGTCTTTTGGGTCATTACTGGGGCGGTCTGCGGAAAGCGCCGTCATTGCAACGCCTCATCGAACAATCCGCCCTGAGCTACCACTGTGGTGGCCTGCGTCCGGCGGCCTCGCTTTGATGTGGTTCCCGCGTATGGGTCGCCCCCGATAGCGTTAACCTCAAAGCGCTCCCTATTGAGTGTCGTGAGCCGCCTCAGAATATCGGATGTCACGTCTTTAACCGGCGCCCATCGCCACGGATCATTTGTGGACCCGCCTTCAAATTCTCGGAAGTCGTAGGCAATTTCAATATCATCCCACCCATAGGCGGCTAGCACCTGGACATCAATGACGGACATAAGGCGACGCAACTCAATGATGACTGCCTCATCATTGCTAGGGGTGTTAACGGCGTTCATTACGTCGGTCAAACCACATTCGTTCTCGGCACTGTATGCTATCGCCAAATCATTGAATCGCAGCGCCGCGTCGATACCGAGCATGGAAACCATCGCCTGAGGGATCGGATATTTGTCGACAGATTCGCTAATTGACAAGGTAAGTGTTTCGCCCAGACTGCCACCGCAAAACTTCTCCATCCACATACGAAACCCCGTACTTAGCGAAATAGCGAATAGGTCGTCTCGCTCCATTCCAATCAAAAGTACTTTGTTCGTATAGATCCATTTTGATGGGGCCAACATACCAACTGGATACTTCGTGTTTTTCGAGTAGGCAATAAAGTTCATGCACTGCCGCAAGCGTTTCATCAACTCCGATCGATGCCTTGGAAATTGCCACCAACGATCAATTAAGCCTTTGTAACTTTTCAGCGCCTCAGGTGTTCTTGTCGGCTTGACCACCTCAACAAGGAAACGAGCGGCCTGTGGCCAGCGAAGTGCTATTTCATCGAGATTTCGACCCTCTATGTCTAGCGCCCAACGTTGAATATGATTCAGTGCGGAACTGGTAATATCATCGCCCGTAATATATGGGCGGAGTAATGAGTCACGCTCTTGGGTCAAAATTTGGAACCAAGAACTTGAAGAGCTGATCAAGAACGCAAGTCCTTTACTGTTGTTTACCCCTTCGAAGGCGAACGGAGCATCTGATAGCGGCTTAGGTTCCCAGACGTTCACTGACTCAGGCTCAAGCCGAGGACCGATGCGAACACACTTGCTGCCATCTGCATCACAACTCCCCCGCCATCGCCCTTTGAAAAAGCCAACTATGGCGACCACGACCGCAGCAGCTCCCGGCCAGGGCATTCCTTTCCTAGCAAAATATATATTCCCGCTCTTAACAACAATGCCAAGGCCAACATCAATCGCGCTCCCCTCAGCCACGTTGCTTGTTGAGAGAAGACCGTAGCATCCATCCTTTCGCAGTAAATCAACTGCCCGACGATGAAATACAACACATAAATCAACTTTCCCTGGTGATTTGCCAAGCACCATCTGGCATTGCCATTGGAACTTCTCGCCCAGAGCGCCCCTCCACAAGCGATTCCCTAAGAATGGTGGGTTGCCGATGAGTGCGTCAAATCCCGGGGTTACTCTGGAAAAGACTTCCGGAAACTCCAGCGGCCAATGGAATGGGCGGCGAGCGGATTTCCCCACAGGTAAATCTGCACTCAGTGCATGGCCTGTGCGTCGCGCAATATCGCCAAAGGCAACTTGATCTGCAGCAATGGCTTGCCCGGCTTGAATTGCCAAGGACGCGAGCGCGCCGCCCAGCGCACTCGCACTGCTGCCTGCTACCAACACCTCACCAATGAAAGCGTCCGCGACGGATTCCGGAACATCAAGTTTTCTGCGCGCATCGGCATCCAAACGAGCCATGACTTCGATGTCATGAATGTCGCGGATCGGCATCTCTCGCAACCTCTGCCGTAACTCAATAGCCTCTCCTACAGCTTGTTCAATATTCCGCCCGAATAGTCTCTGCTGACCCTTCCCGGTCGGCGCCATAGAGAGTTCGGTAAGCTGATCGAGCCGATGGATACCGAGCAAACTGTCACCACAGCGCAGATTGTGATCAAGAAAACCAAATGGGCGACCTTTTGCAAGCGTCACCAGCCAAATGGACAGCTTGGCGAGTTCGACTGCCAGCGGGTTCAGATCGACGCCATACAGGCAACGTTCGGCGATGAGGCGGCGCGCAATTACCGTGCGTGCTTCGCTGTCGCGGGGCAGAGGCTCCTTGGCAGCTCCTGCTTCCAGAACTTCACTATCCACACTCACGGTTTTGCCGGTAGCCTCAACCTGTGACCAAGCCTCAACAAGGCGATCGGAAAGCCAACGGCAGGCTTGCACCAGGAAGGCGCCCGAACCCATGGCTGGATCGCAAATTTTGAGGTCTAACAGTTCAGTAGGGGATTTCAGTGCCCATTGCTCGCGCGGCGTACCACATGCATCAACATCAACGCTGCGCCACACTAAAAAACTACTTCATTGCTCGTGAATTACTTTGCGGTCACAGTAATGTGAGCCGCAAAAAAATATTTTTCGTAACGAAACAATGAGATAAAAACTTATCCACAACTTGCCCCAAATCTTATGCTTTGACGCTTGCCATGTCCTCGTCAACAATGGCATTGCTCAAAATCCTAGTGGCCATTGATTGTTTTTTGAACTGTCGGGCGCACCCGCTATGGCGGTCGAAATAACGATGTATGGGCCCTTGCGGCGCCGGGCGAGCGAGTCTATATATAGTGGCATTAAAAAGGTGTATGCTACGACATATAGTGTTTTCTGGTTAATTTTTGGTCGGTACTGAAAATCTTTTCTCTAGGCATGATTTGGGGATTTTCTCTAATCAGATGACCGCAAAAAACCTCGGGAAAAATAGATGGCCGGAATTTTCTCAAACCAGAATGGATGTCTGCGAACGGCCGCGCATCGCCAACGATGCAGCGGCCGTTTTTCATAAGCAGCGCAGCAAATTAACTGGGGTATGTATGGAACGCGAAAACGACAAAACAATGCCGGTCGATCCGGAAACGATTCTTTTCACCCTCGACCAACTCGGCCAAACCGTCGAAGTAATGAATAAAGTTATCGCCCGCCTGCGCGGCTACGTCCATCAAAACATGGCCGCCCAAAAACAAGGCGAACTG